>Ga0157379_10005080_pt1 | contig 11284 bp, 9 predicted proteins | sample S25metaG_FD_121802 | JGI IMG/M metagenome (GOLD analysis project Ga0157379, IMG submission 121802) | Switchgrass rhizosphere microbial communities from Kellogg Biological Station, Michigan, USA - S2-5 metaG | ecosystem: Host-associated > Plants > Roots > Rhizosphere > Soil | place: USA: Michigan... | reverse complement strand
GTCGAGGGTTCTCAAAGGACCTTCTGGATCAGGTCGGCGAGGCGGTTGGAGTAGCCCCACTCGTTGTCGTACCAGCTGACGACCTTCACGAGCGTGCCGTCGAGCACCGCGGTCAGGCCGCCGTCGACGATCGACGAGAACGGGTTGCCGACGATGTCGCTGGAGACCAGCGGGTCCTCGGTGTACTCCAGGATGCCGGCCAGGTCGCCGGTGTCGGCCTTGGCCTTGAACGCCTCGTTGACCTCGTCGACGCTGGTCTCGCGCGCGGCCTCGAACGTGAGGTCGACGACCGAGCCCGTCGGGATGGGGGCGCGCACCGCGAAGCCGTGGAGCTTGCCGTTGAGCTCGGGCAGCACGAGGCCGACGGCCTTGGCGGCACCGGTGGAGGTCGGCACGAGGTTGATCGCCGCGGCGCGGGCACGGCGCAGGTCCTTGTGCGGCGCGTCCTGCAGGTTCTGGTCCTGCGTATAGGCGTGGATCGTCGTCATCAGCCCGTGCTTGATGCCGATCGCGTCGTTGACGACCTTGGCGAACGGCGCGAGGCAGTTCGTCGTGCACGACGCGTTGGAGATGACGTGGTGGGCGTCCTTGTCGTACTTGTCGAAGTTGACGCCCAGCACCACGGTGATGTCCTCATCGTTGGCCGGCGCCGAGATGATGACCTTCTTGGCGCCCGCGTCGAGGTGCTTGGCCGCGTCGGCGCGCTTGGTGAAGAAGCCGGTCGACTCGACGACGACGTCGACGCCGAGGTCGCCCCACGGCAGGGCGCCGGGGTCGCGCTCGGCCAGGACCTTGATCTCCTTGCCGTCGACCGAGATGCCGTCGCCGGTGACCTCGATGCCGCCCGGGTAGCGGCCGAGGATCGAGTCGTACTTCAACAGCTGGGCCAGCGTGCCGGAGTCGGTGAGGTCGTTGACCGCGACCCACTCGATGTCGGCGTTCTTGGCCTGGGCGGCCCGGAAGAGGTTGCGACCGATGCGGCCGAAGCCGTTGATCCCGACGCGTACGGGCATGGTGGTGACAGTTCCTTCCTGCGAAAAGGGCGAGCTCGGAGGGGGCGGACCCTACCGGTCCGACCCCGGTCAATGCCCTCCGGCGACCACCTCGATCCGCTGCCCGTCGGGATCGATGAGGTAGGCCGCGTAGTACCGCGGACCGTACCGCGGGCGCGGCCCGGGCGGTCCGTCGTCACGACCACCCGCGTCCAGCGCCGCCGCGTAGGCGGCGTCGACCGCGGCCCGGCCGGCGGCGGCGATCGCGATGTGGCCGGACCCCGGGGCGGCCGGGAGCCCACGCGCCACGATCCAGAAGCGCGGCTCGTGGCTGCCGTAGGCGATCGCCGCCTCACCCTCGTGCACGCGCCGGATCCCGAGGCGCGAGAACACGGCGTCGTAGAACCGCGCGGAGCGGGCGAGGTCTGCGACCTCGAGGCCGACGTGGTCGATCATGGCGCTCTGCGGGCCTACGGCTTGCGCCCGACGTCGCGGTGCTCGACCTCGACGACGAGATCGTCGCGTCCGCCGAAGAGCCGGCCGAGGTGCTCGGTGATCGCGACGGAGCGGTGGCGCCCGCCGGTGCAGCCGATCGCGATCGACAGGTGGGACTTGCCCTCGTCCTCGTACTGCGGGACGAGGAACTCGAGCATCGGCTCGAGGTGGGCGTAGAACGCATCGAGCTTGCCCTCGCGCCCGACGTAGTCGACGACGCGCGGGTCCAGGCCGGTGAGCGGCCGCAGCTCCGGCACGTAGTGCGGGTTGGGCAGGAAGCGCACGTCGAAGACGAGGTCCGCGTCGCGGGGCGGCCCGTGCTTGAAGCCGAAGCTCTGGAAGGTCACGACCAGGCGCCCGCGGTGGTGGCGCGGCAGCAGCTCGTCGGCGATCCGGCGACGCAGGTGCGAGGCCTTCAACCCGGAGGAGTCGATGACGAAGTCGGCGTGCTCCTTGATCGGCCCGAGGATCGCCCGCTCGGCGGCGATGCCCGAGGCGATCGAGGACTCGTGGGCCATCGGGTGGCGGCGCCGCGTCTCCTTGTAGCGGTCCATCAGCGTGAGGTCGTCGGCGTCCAGGAACAGGACGCGGCTGGGCAGGCCGCGGCCGCGCAGCTCCGCGATGACGCGCTCCAGCGGCTCGAAGAACTCGCCGGTGCGCACGTCGGACACGACGGCCGCGTGCTCGACCTTGGAGCCCTCGTGGGTGAAGAGCTCGACGAGGTTGCGGATCATCTCCGGCGGCAGGTTGTCCACGCAGAAGTACCCCGCATCCTCGAAGACGGCCATGGCGGTGGACTTGCCCGCGCCCGAGTACCCCGAGATGACGACGAGGTCCAGCAGCCGCGACTCGGTCCCTCCGCGCGCACGCTCGCTGACTTCGGCCATGTCCAGATGATGACGAGCCGGGCGGACCGTCACGTCACCATCATGGGTACCGTCCGCGCCGTGGCCACGCGTCCGCGCCGGTTCGTCCCGCGCTTCCACTGGGAGCTGCTGTCGTGTGGCGTGGCGGGCCACGAGCTCATCGGCACCGACGCGCGCACCCTGCGCGCGCAGGACGCGGTCGTCGCGCGAGAGCGCGACGGGGTGCGCTGGCACCGCTGCGTGCGCTGCGACTCGTGGATGCCGGTGCCGGCGCCGGAGCATCCGGCCCGCGACGTCCTCCCCGCGCGCGGCGAGATCGAGCTGCCGCTGCGCGGGCGCCCGCTGCGCGACAAGATCGTCCTGCGCCTCATCGCGATCGACCGCGCGCTGCACTTCGTCGGCCTCGCGCTGCTGGCCGTGGCGATCCTGCTGTTCAGCGCCAACCGCGCCGATCTGCGGGCCGTGGTCCTGCGCGTCGTGACCGACCTCTCGGGCGAGTCGAGCAGCCGGGCCAGCGCGGCCCACGGGCTGCGCCACCGCGTCGACGAGCTGTTCAGCCTCGGGTCGGGGAAGCTCCACCTGTTCGCGGCGATCGCGCTGATCTACGCGACCATCGAGGGCATCGAGGCCGTCGGTCTCTGGTACGCCAGGCGATGGGCCGAGTACCTCACCTTGATCGTCACCGCGTCCCTGCTGCCGGTCGAGATCTACGAGCTGGCCCACCACGTCACCCCGTTCAAGGTGGTGGCCTTGATCGTCAATGTCGCGGTCGTCGTGTACCTGTTGTACGCCAAGCGCCTGTTCGGGCTGCGCGGCGGCGCCGCGGCCGAGGAGGCGCTGCGCGAGCGCGACGTCGGCTGGCCGGCGCTCGAGGCGTCGAGCCCGGCGGGCGGGCCGTAGGGCCGGAGCCGCCCACCAGCCTCAGCGCAGGTCGCGCAGGCGGTTCATCGCGTCCAGGCCCGCCACCTTGTAGGCCTCGGCCAAGGTGGGGTAGTTGAACACCGCCGAGACGAGGAAGTCCAGCGCGTTGGGCCGCCCCATCAGCGCCTGGCCGATGTGGACCAGGTCGGTGGCCTGCGAGCCGATGACATGGACGCCGAGCAGGCTGCGGTCGGCCGGCGAGACCAGGATCTTGAGCAGGCCGTCGTCCTCGCGCATCATCAAGGCCTTGGCCAGCTCGCGCCACCAGGCGATCCCCACCACGTAGGGCACCGCCGCGTCGGTGAGCTCCTCCTCGGTCCGCCCGACGTAGGAGATCTCCGGGATCGCGTAGATCCCGATCGGGACGAGGTCCGGGAGGTGCGTGACGGGCTCGCCGAACGCGTGCAGCGCGGCGATGCGCCCCTGCTCCATGCTCGTGGCCGCCAGGCCGGGCGGCCCGGCGACGTCGCCGACGGCGTAGATGTGCTCGACCGGCGTGCGGTAGTCGCCGTCGACCGGGATGCGCCCGCGCCGGTCGGCCTCGAGCCCGGCCTTCGCGAGCTCGAGCCCCTCGGTCGCGCCCTGGCGCCCCGTGGCGTACAGCAGCGTGTGCGACAGGATCTGCTTCCCGGACTTCAGGTGGGTGATGACGTGGTCGCCGTCGCGCTCGACGCTGGTCACCTCCTCGTTGAAGCGGAACGTCACGTTGCGCTTGCGCAGCAGGTAGCGCAGCGCGATCGCGATCTCACGATCGACGTAGGGCAGCAGCAGCGAGCGGGCGTCGACCAGCGTCACGCGGGTCCCGGCCGCGGCGAACATGGAGGTGTACTCGACGCCGATGACGCCGGCGCCGACCACGGTCATCGTGCGCGGCACCGGATGCTCGAGGCGCAGGATGCCGTCGGAGTCGATGACGCGCCGCTCGTCGAAGTCGACGCCCGCGGGGCGCGCCGGCCGCGTGCCGACGGCGATCACGATCTTCTCCGCGGTGACGACCGTGTCGGCGATCTCCTCGCTGTCGTCGCGGATGACCACCGCGTGCGACTCGACGAACGCCGCGTCGCCGATCAGCAGCCCGACGCCGTTGCGCCGGAACTGCTCGCGCACCACGGCGGTCTCGTCGGCCACGACGCGCGCCGTGCGGTCATGGAGGTACTGGATCGCCGCCGCCTCGTAGCGGTCGGGGTGCAGCGGGTCGGGCACGTCGAGCGCGCGGCCGGCGATGTCCTCGAGGATCGCCTGGCGCAGCGTCTTGGACGGGACCGTGCCGGTGTGGATCGACACGCCGCCGACGCGCTCGCGCCGCTCGACGACGGCGACGCGCTTGCCGAGCTTGGCGGCCTGGATCGCGGCGCGCTGACCGCCGGGCCCCGAGCCGATGACGAGGAGGTCGAGGTCCATGGGGCGCCGGTTCTTAGCAGGTCCCCGCGGCGGCCTCTACGGGCGAAACGCCCATGCCGCGCCCGCGCGCGGCGCGGCGGCCGTCAGAACGCGCCGAGCAGCGGCGGTGCGACCTGCTTCTTGCGGCTCATGACGCCGGGCAGGTCGATGATGCCGTCCCGCGCGGGGACGCCGAACGCGCGCTCGGCCGCGGCGACGTCGCCCGCAACGAGCAGCTGCGTGCGCTTGCGCAGGATGTCGGTGACCATCAGCGCGCTGATGACATGGCCGTTGCGCGCGTGCTGCGTGCGCAGCGCCTCGAGCAGCTCGCCGATGCGCTCGTCCAGCACGCTGCCCGCGGTCTCGACCTGCGAGATCCCGACGAGGCCCTCGTTGACCTCGTACTCCTTGTGGTCGCGGGCGAGCAGGGACTCGACCGGCACGTCGGCCGCATCGGAGCCGCCCTCGAACATCTCGCGGCCGAAGACCATCGGGTCGACACCGACGATGCCGCCGAGATGCGTGACCGCAGCGCGGTCGCGGTCGGTCGTCGTGGGCGAGTTCAGGATGACGGTGTCCGACAGGATCGCCCCGAGCAGGACCACCGCGATCTCGGGCGTGGGCTCCTCGCCGGCGACGCGGAACCGCTCGAGGACGAGCGTCGACGTCGAGCCCACCGGGTCGAACGTCGCGCGCACCGGCACCCGCGTCTCGATCGAGCCGATGTGATGGTGGTCGAGGATCTCGACGATGTGCGCGGTCTCGATGCCGGGCACGCTCTGGGCCTGCTCGGCGTGGTCGACGAGCAGCACGTGCCGCGGTTCGGGATTGACGAGGTTCGAGCGGGTGATCAGCCCGACCGGCCGGCCGTCGCGGTCGACGGCCACGGCGGCGCGGTAGTGCACGTCCTTGATCAGCTCGGTGACCTCGGAGAGCACGTCGTTGCCGCGCACGGTCAGCGGCTCGGCGTCCATCAGCGCCCGGCACGGCGCGGCCAGGGTCGTCATGCGGCCGCAGACGTAGCTGTCCAGCGGCGACAGGATCACCGCCGTGCCGCGCTCGCGCGCGAGCTCGAGGGTCTCGGGCGCGGGCGCCACGCCGTTGGAGACCAGCAGCAGCGCCACGCCGCGCCCGATCGCCCGGCGCTGGGCGTCGTCGCGGTTGCCGACGACCACGACGTCGCCGGACGAGATGCCGCTCTGCGCCCAGCCCTCGTCCATGGCGAAGACCCAGACGCGACCGGCGACGGTCGTCTGGTCGTCGCCGACGACGAGCTGCCCCTCGACCGCCTCGGCGATCGAGGACAGGCGCGTCGCGGCGTCGACGAGCGTCGAGGCCTCGCGCGACTCGCGGATGTAGCGGCGGGCGAGCGCCCGCTCGGTCACGACGCCGGCCAGCCGGCCGTCGTCGTCGACGATCGGCACGACGCCGAGCTGCTTCTGCGACATCTGCAGACCGACCTCGCGGACGGGGTCGTCGACGCCCGCCGCGTAGAATTCCTCGTGCAGCACGTCGCGGACGCGCAGGTGCACGTGGGCGAGGAAGTCGGGCTCCCGCGCACCGGCGCGCGCGAGCACCCAGCGGGTCTGGGCATTGAGGTCACCCAGGCGGAACGGTACGTAGGTGTTGTGGGGATCCTGCCGCGCGCGCAGCTCGGCGTACCCGATCGCGGCGGCGATCGAGTCCGTGTCCGGGTTGCGGTGGCCGATGACGTGGATGAGCGGCACTGCCCGGCATTGTGGCGTACCGCCGCGCGAACGCCGGGTCAGCACCGGCGCGACCGCCGAACCCCGCCCACCAACCTCCGGCGCACGCCGCTCAGCGTGCCGGCGGCAGCGCGGCCACCTCGGTGACGACGAGCTTGCCCGCCGCGCGGGCCAGCTCGACCATCTCGTCGGCGCCGGCGGACGGGCCGCCGATGCGCACGATCGCGTCGCAGTGCACCGCCAGGCGGCGGGAGATGGGATGGAAGATCTCGTCGAACGGCGCGTCGCCCACCCGGCGGCTGCCGGCCATCTGCACGAGCGGCAGCGCCACGGCCTCGCCGGTGATCGGCGTGTGGCCGGCCCGGAAGACCTCGAGGGCCACCCGGTTCATGTGCTGGATGTTCGCGGCGAGCTTGTCGGGATCGTCCCCGGTCCCCGTCCGGTACGGGCCGGCGACGAGCACGAGCAGCGGTTCGGGCATGGTTGGGGCGCGATGATCGCGCTTTTGCGCGTGTAGTGGGTTCAGCGTCCCGTTCTCGTCCGCGCGGAGCCGACTTCGGGCTACCGCCCGGTCCGGGTCCGATGGAGGAAGGTGTAGAGCTCGCGCGCGGTCTTGCCCGGCAGCCCCGGCACGGCCTCGAGCTGCTCGCGTGTGGCGGCCAGCACGGCTTCGGGCGAGCCGAAGTGCGTCAGCAGCGTGCGCTTGCGCGCCGCGCCGATGCCGGGCAGGTCGTCGAGCACCGAGACGGTCATCGCCCGGTCGCGGCGCGTGCGGTGGTGGGTGATCGCGAAGCGATGCGCCTCGTCGCGCACGCGCTGCAGCAGCTGCAGTGCCGGGGTGTCGTGGCCCAGGACGATCGGCTGCGCCCGTCCGGGGAGGAAGACCTCCTCGATGCGCTTGGCCAGCGAGATCACCGCGACGCCGCGTGCGATGAAGCCCTGCAGCGCCTCGACGCCGGCCGACAGCTGGCCCTTGCCGCCGTCGATGACGATGACGTTGGGCAGCGTCGCGAACGACTCGTTGCGGTCGCGGTCGTGGGGCGACAGATCCTGCTGGCTCTCCCACTGCGCCAGGCGCCGGGACAGCACCTCCGACATCGACGCGAAGTCGTCCGGGACGCCCTCCTGGCCGCCGCGGATCGTGAAGCGCCGGTAGTCGGCCTTCTTCGGCGCGCCGCCCTCGAAGACGACCATCGACGCGACGGTGTGCGTCCCCATCAGGTTGGAGATGTCGAAGCACTCGATGCGCAGCGGCAGGGCGTCGAGGCCGAGGACCTCCTGCAGGTCGTCGAGCGCCTCGACGCGCTGCTGGCGACGGCGCTCGGCCTTCAGGCGCTCCTGGTCGAGCGCGAGGCGCGCATTGCGCTCGGCCAGGTCCAGCAGCCGGCGCTTGTCGCCGCGCTCCGCGGCGCGGACCTCGACGCTGGCGCCGCGGCGTTCGGCCAGCAGCTCGGCCAGCGGCTCGAGGTCCTCGACCTCGGGCTGGACGATGACCTGCGGCGGGATGACGGTGGCCTCGCCGTAGTACTGCAACAGGAACTCGATGGCGACCTCACCGACGCCGCCCTCCTGGATGTTGTCCAGATAGAACGACTGGCGGTCGGAGAGCACCCCGTCGCGCAGCTGGAACACCTGGGCGTTGGCGTCGGTGCCGTCGGCCGCGACGGCCACGACGTCGACCGTGCCGTGCGCCTCGTTGGCCACCCGCTGGCGCTGCAGCAGCGAGCGGATCGCGGCCAGCCGGTTGCGCTCGAGCGCCGCCTGCTCGAACTCCTGGGCGTCGGAGGCCGCCTTCATCCGCGTCTCGAGGTCGCGCTCGACCTCGCGGTAGCGGCCGGAGAGGAACGCGCGCACGCCGTCGATCGACTCCATGTACTGCTCGCGCGTCACGCCGTAGTCGACGCACGGCGCCCCGCAGCGCTTGATGTAGTAGTCGAGGCAGGGCGAGCCCGAGCGGCGCCCCGGCTCGGTGCCGTTGCACGAGCGGTACTGGAAGACCTTGCCGAGCGTCTCGAGCGTCGAGCGCGTGCGCTTCGCGCTCGAGTAGGGCCCGAAGTACAGCCGTGTCTTGCGATGGCGCTCGCGCGTGAAGTAGACCCGCGGGAACGGCTCGTCCATCGAGATCGCGATGTAGGGGTAGGACTTGTCGTCGCGCAGCCGGATGTTGAAGCGCGGCTGGTACTGCTTGATGAACTCCTGCTCGACCAGGAGGGCCTCGGTCTCCGAGGACACCAGGATGAACTCGACGCTCTCGATGGCGTCGACCATCTGGAACGCGCCACGCGTGACCGGATTGGAGAAGTGGCTGGCCACCCGCTTCTTGATGGACTTGGCCTTGCCGACGTAGATGACCTTCGCGTCGGCGTCGCGGAACAGGTAGACGCCGGGGCCGTCGGGCAGCTGGCGGCGCTGCTCGATCAGGCGGGTGCGGCGGCCTTCGGATTGCGGTGTGGCGGTCATGCGCGTGTTGCACCGAGGATAGGCTCGGGTACGGCGAAGGCGTGCTCAGCGAGGACGAGATCGAGGAGGCGGCCGCCCACGAGCTGGGCCACGAGCACCTGCGCCCGGGGCAGCTCGAGGGCATCGAGGCGGCGCTCGCGGGGCGCGACGCCCTCGTCGTCATGGCCACCGGCTCGGGCAAGTCGGCGATCTACCAGCTGGCCGGGTTCTTCCGCGAAGGGCCGACGATCGTCGTCTCGCCGCTCATCGCGCTGCAGCGCGACCAGGTCGAGCAGGCCGAGGGCGGCGCCGCCGCCGAGCTGAACTCGACGCTGTCGGCCGCCGAGCGCGAGGCGGTGTTCGCCGGGCTCGAAGCCGGCGCGCTGGAGTTCGTCCTGCTCGCCCCCGAGCAGCTCGAGTCCGACGACACCCGAGCGCGGCTGGCCGCCTGCCGGCCCTCGCTGTTCGTCGTGGACGAGGCGCACTGCATCAGCCAGTGGGGCCACGACTTCCGCCCCGCCTACCTCGGGCTGGCCGCGGCCGCCGAGGCGGTCGGCCGGCCGCCGATCCTGGCGCTCACCGCCACGGCCGCGCCCCCGGTCCGTGCCGAGATCGTCGAGCGGCTGCGGTTGCGGGACCCCGAGATCATCGTCAAGGGCTTCGACCGCCCGAACATCTGGCTCGGCGTCCGGCGCTTCCACGAGGCGGCCGACAAGGAGCGGGCGCTCCTCGAGGCCGCCGTGGAGCGCGCGCCGGGGCCGGGGATCGTCTACGTCGCGACGCAGAAGGGCGCCGAGCATGTGGCCGACGAGCTGGTCGCGCGCGGGGTGCGGGCGACCGCGTACCACGGCGGGCTGAGCGCCACGCGCCGCGACGCCGCGCAGGAGGCGTTCATGGATCCCGCCGGCGACGTCGACGTCATGGTCGCGACGATCGCCTTCGGGATGGGCGTCGACAAGCCCGACGTGCGGTTCGTGCTGCACGCCGACGTGAGCGCGTCGGTCGACGCGTACTTCCAGGAGATGGGTCGCGCGGGCCGCGACGGGGCGCCGGCCGAGGCGATCCTCTTCTACCGGCCGCAGGATCTGGGCCGGCGGCGGTACTTCGCGTCGGGCCGGGTCGACCGCGCAACGCTCGAGCGGGTCGCGCGGGTGGTGCGGGCAGCGCCCGACGGCGTGGACGCGAACGCGCTGCGCGAGGCGCTCGGGATGCAGCGCTCGCGGCTGGCCAGCGTCCTGCACCGGCTCGACGACGCGGGCGTGGTGACCGTGGACGACGACGGCCACGTCGCCTCGGTGCCTGGCGCGCGCCTGACCGACGGGCTGGCGGCGGCCGACGAGCAGGAGGTCGACCGGGAAGCCTTCGAGCGCTCCCGGGTGGAGGTCGTGCGCAGCTACGCCGAGCACCAGACCTGCCGGCGCGAGTTCCTGCTGGGCTACTTCGGCCAGCCGTTCGCCCCGCCCTGCGGGCGCTGCGACAACTGCGACGCAGGCCACGGCGTGCCGGCGGCGGGCGACGGCGCGTTCACCGTCGGCCAGCGCGTGCGCCACCCGGAGTTCGGCGCGGGCGCAGTCCAGCGCATCGAGGACGACACGATCACGGTCGTCTTCGACACGGTCGGCTACAAGACCCTCTCGGAAGCGATCGCCCTCCGCAACGCCCTGTTACGCCCAGATGAAGGGGTCTGACCCCTTTATCTGGCGTTCGCACCGCCGCAGCGCCAGAACGGCGGAATCTCGCGGCGCAAACATAAAGGGGTCAGACCCCTTTAGGTGGTGTTCGTGTTGGAGGCCGCAGTCTGCCGTCACGTCCAGCGGCAGGCGGCCGCCTCGTCGGTCAGCGCCGTCAGGGCTCGGATGACCGCCGGCGTCGTGTCGGCGGCGCGGCGCACCAGGCTCACCTCGACGACGGGCGCGTCGCGTAGCCCGCGCCACACCAGCGACGGCGGGGCGCCCGACCGCGCGCTCTCGGCCACGAGGCACACCGCGTGCTCCTGCACCAGTGCGCCGTAGGCGGGATCGAACGGAGTCGGCGGCGTGACCACCCGCGGGTCGAACCCGGCCGCGCGACACGCGCCGACCACCAGGTCATAGTGCCCGGGGTTGTCCGCACGATCGTGCAGCGCCAGCGGCTGCTCGGCCAGATCGCCCAGGCAGAGCTCGGCGCGACCGGCGAGCGGATGCGCGGTCGCGAGCAGGACCCCGAGCGGCTCGCGACGCACGACGACCGCTTCGAGATCCGGCTCGGCCGGCGCGCAGCGCACGAGCGCGAAGTCCAGGGCGCCGCCGCGCACCGCGGGGGCGAGCGCGGGCGTCGGGTGCACGCCGGCGGCGAGATCGAGATCCGGCAGGCGCCGGCGCAGGGCGGTGATCAGATGCGGCGCCGTGCCGTACCCGCTGCTCGTCGAGTAGCCCAGCCGCACACGCCCACGCGTGCCACCGGCGTATGCGCCCAGCTCGTCGCGCAGCGCCGCGGCGGCGTCGGC
>Ga0157379_10005078_pt1 | contig 11285 bp, 10 predicted proteins | sample S25metaG_FD_121802 | JGI IMG/M metagenome (GOLD analysis project Ga0157379, IMG submission 121802) | Switchgrass rhizosphere microbial communities from Kellogg Biological Station, Michigan, USA - S2-5 metaG | ecosystem: Host-associated > Plants > Roots > Rhizosphere > Soil | place: USA... | reverse complement strand
GGATTGGAAGATCCTGGTTGGAAGTGCAGAAGCAAAACCGTCCCAAGAAGAATTGCTAAGAAATGCGGACGTATACACCACTATGGTCATTGGGATTTTTTCATTGCGTCTCGTATGCTTACTTCATTTCTCTCCACAGGAGCCCTGTTCAATTAGAACTTCTGGTCTCGCGCCTTGTGCCGATGCATTGATTGCTGCCAAAGTGCGAAGGTGCTTCATTGGGGTAAACGAGCCTCCCGATTTTGTCAATTGCGAAGGAACACAGAAGCTGAAAGATGCAGGGATTGAAGTTGTATGGATAAAGGACCTGGAGAAGGAGTGTTTAGATGTAGCACGACGAATTTAAGAGTCACATGTGACATTAGTCACCAATACACTTCTCTCCCTGCTGTTTACTAAAGGGCCTCTCCTAATTCCCTTTCCTTCCTATTCCTCTTTTACTTCTCTTGAAAAAAGAAGTATAATACGATATGCGGATTGAAAAATGTTATTTCTGTTCGACAAATGTATACCCTGGCCATGGTACGTGCCCTCCATCCAAGACTTACAGAAGATCCTTCTTGACAACGTACATTAGGCTCGGCCTTCGTACGAAATGACGCCAAAGTATTCCGGTTTTGCACATCTAAGTATGTTATTCATTAGTCTTCTGTAATCGTTACCGATTCCTCGCAGGTGCCATAAGAATTTCAAGTTAGTAATCATCCATCAGCCCATCACTTAAAAGCCTTATACCTGTTTTCAGAATGAAGCGTAACCCACGAAAGGTTCGATGGACGAAGGCATTTAGGAAGGCTGCTGGAAAGGAAATGACCATTGTAAGAGAAGAACCACGTTCGCAGTGTTCCTTGCTGACATTCTGAATCAGGACTCCACATTCGAGTTCGAGAAGCGTCGCAATGTTCCTGTCCGCTACGACAGAGAGTTGGTTCAGACGACGATGAAGGCTATGAAGCGGGTGGCAGAGATCAAGAAGAGGCGAGAACATATGTTCTGGAAACAAAGGTATGTCTATTATGTTTTGGCGCTATTGGAACGTCTTTTCATCATTTTGTTTCTGTCTTGCAGGATGGCCGCAGCCCGAGAAAAGTCTCGCGCTGCACGTACCAAGAAGCAATTGTCCCGTCAAACTGTCAGCCTCGTACAACCAGAAGAGAAGGAGAAAGTACGGGAAAAGATTACTGTTTCGACAAAACGCCCTTCGGCTCTTATCGAAGGCTCCGGTCGATCAATGGGGATGGAGATCGACTAAAAATGCATACATAATACAGTTATGCTGTGTGTGTATACGTGCTACATGTGGAGAGTAATGCATATAGTTCGTTATGATATAAAACTTGTAAACATTATCGCTGCTTGTACTTCGCTTCTATATCATGCTTCACATCTGGATCCATGGTGTTGCGCAGACCGATTAGTGTCTTGCTCACAGCTTCAGATGCGCCAATCATAGGCTTTAATACAGCTATTGGCACAGCGCGAACAACTGCTCGTACTGGTCCCTAAAGAGTTCGGAGAAGAGTGAGGCTTGTGTTCAAAGAAATGAATGACAGTCGTCTTACTTCATTACCAGATCGTTCATACACCTCCATGGGTACAGCGAGAATTGTTTGGGCAGCTGAATTTAAGTTCCTGCTGAGGCTCTTATAGGCATATTGTAACCCTTCGCGAACGTCCTGTGGTTGATCAGCATATTTGCTAATCAAGTCTGCTGCCTCATCGTCTTGGTAGCTTCCCACTGGGCTATTCACAGCTTCCGCCGTCACCGAATCCCTGAACTGCCCTTGACCTCCCAGAACTGTTTCTGCTTGCTCCAAAATGATTTGGGTACCAGTCGCCAATCGCGCCCCAAGCTTGACAGCCTCAATAGCAGTTGTCTTCACGAAGGATGTCGTGCCTTGCTGAAGACCACGTCCAACCTTACCCTTCTTATATTGAGCAATAGGTAAGAGGACCAAATCCGCGACTCCGGAGCCAACATTGACGAAAGAGCGAACTGGCGAAACCCCAGAGATGATATCCGCCAGCTGGTTCGCCTTGACATCCGGTGTCCATAGGTCATTCAAGGTGTCAAAAAGACGAGGCCAGCCTGTAATCTACGCGAACAATGAACAAGAAAATGTCCAAGAAAATGAGGAAAAGACTCACTCCTGATAATGTGATATGACGCAATGTGATCTCTGACCCATCAAAGTGGAAGAAGTTCATCAACTCAATCGTTTTTCCTTCACGTAAAGCCCTATAATCGACGCGCTTTGGCTTATAATCAAGTTTAAGATCTACTGGGAAGACTTCCACATGTTCTAGACAGTGTCGAAAAGACTATTAAAACTACATCCGGAATGCAGGATATCGAATAATGCTTACGGAAATAGAGTTCGGTTTTACTGGGACTTGGCTGTTGCTGTTGTGGGCTCTGGAAACTGAAGAATTTCTTAAGGAAATCCAGCGCATCTTGATCGACATGAAGCTTGATTGATAGTATCTTGGCCTAAATTGATTGGGATCAACTGCATTCTTTGCATTCGATGAAGAGACTTACTCTTAGTCTGCCTTCCTCATTCGACAATCCTGGTACAGGATGCACAATACGTAATTCTACCCTCACCATATCAGAGTCTGTCTCCCTCACATTGCCACGAAAATCTGTCCGAAGCGAGGTTAAGAATTTCTTCCAGGTCGATGTCTTCATATTGTCGAGAATTTCCAGATCGTGGGCTGTCATGAGGACTTTAGACGCGAGATGATTGTTTGGATGGAATTGATCTATTTCTGCTCGAATACCATGGAGGCGGAAGTCAATTTGAGAGCCTCTTGAACGCTCTAGATGACCTTCACGATGTTTCGATGTCTGAGGAGTCTGTTTTGTCTGAGAGGGCTTGAAAGATTGCCAGGAACTTTGGCTGGCATTGTCATTGGTGGCATCGTCGCGGAGTTCTTCGTTGATAGCTGCTATTAGCTCCTCTGGCTCCATTTCATCTGGATCTTCCGCAAGACCAATAGGCACGGAGTTAAACAGTAATGCACTAGTCTGTTCAACGCTGGCATCGGCTGTTTGGCCACTGGCAAGTAACTGTTTAATCTTGCGGAGCCGTATCCTAATAGCTTTGATCTCTTGCTCGATGGTTTGACGAGTTTGAAGCCAATCATAACCGTCATATAAGGACAACGTCAGATCACAGTTCTCGATGCGAATGGCCAGTTTAGTATCCATCGAGCTGTCGAAGAAAGATCAGTTCAGCACGGATTGATATGAAACCTTTTGGTACCCAAGTGCCTCTTTGACGGGATCAGGTAAATTGCTCTCAAAGTGACCCTCAGCGACATGAATGCCACGTCCGTCTAGCATTCTGATTGTCTCTCCTCCAAGGTTGGAAATAACCCCAGTTTGTGGGTTAATATTCCGAGCTGCATTTCCTTCAGTATCAGAGTCATGGAATTCTTCGTCGGGTAATTCCCTGACACCACCAGCCAATCCATATGATGAATCCAAATAGTCCAGGTTTTGAGGAAGGTCGTCGTATATCATATCAGCAGTTGAACCTAAGTCTGGTGGTCGAGTAAATGCAGTTTCGTCTACAGAAGCTGGAAGAGAATGTCATTTGCTTAATCCGACTCTAGGAATCGCGTATGAACATACCCATAAGATCTCCCTTTGCCTGGCGTTCGGGATTGGCAGGCATTAGGACGGGCTTCTCCGGAACGAGAGGCCTATATGTGTGGTTAGTAAAGTAGTCCAAGACGATGGATGATCACATACGTCTCGACTTCCTGAGAAGGAATCAGTGATGATGCAAAATTCGTGACAGCGGGCAATGTATCTGCACATATGTGCAACCCTAAATCACAGCTTGAGACGGTAACCTAACTTGTAGTGAGAGAAGGGTTCCAAAAAAGCAAAGTTTTTAACACACCAGTGTGAAGGGTACATGTGTGCGACTATGCCGTACGTCAGTAAAAATTTTATCCGCCTCAGCAAATAAAGCATAGCCCCGTCGCTAGAAAAGCAGCTGGGATGAACGCATCCTTTCCAGTTATGAAAGAACTCACCTTCCAATATTTAATTCCTTGGAGAGTGGGATCTGAAATAACTTCAGAGCTGACTATGGAAACACTCGTATCATCAATGAAGAGGGCTTGTGTGTCTAGGACTCTGGTAGCAAGTGGAATCTCTGAGGACTGCCCGACGAGCTCCGTCTCAAGATCAACTTCTCCCATACGCAACACTAAAGCTCCAGGATGGTGCTTTCCTGAGATATGAAGAGATCCATCGCGAACCTTCACAGATATCTTGGTACATTCGCTAGGAATAACAGTATCAAATGCCTTGACTTTCGTCAGTTCATGGCTAAAAAATACTCTGAAGAACCGCTTACCCCTTCCGGTGCACTGAAGAACGAACCCAAGTCGATCATCCAAGAAATATCGGGGGACAGGAAGTATGTGAATCCTGAGAGACTAAGTCTAACCCTCGTTTCCTTTGCAAAGGTCTCAGGATCGACAGCGCCTACATATCGAAGTTTGATAAGAGAATTAGAAGATGCCAACTGCGCAAAGTTATGAGTATATCCGATCGACAAATAATTAGATAGACGCACAACGTCATACGGAACGGTTAATCGAAGTATCGGCGACGAGGAGTTTGAGGGCGATATCTCAGATAAAGTCAAGTCGGTTATACCAACAGTTAGAATCGTCTCGTCCTTAAAAGAAAGAAAAGATATCAGAAAATACCTTGGATGTTTATGATATGGTCTCACCTTTCCCTCGGGTTTGATCTCAGCTAAAAGGTTTGCGTCGATGGCATCAAGAACGAGCTGATGCCCTCCCCCCTCAGACTCTTTCGAAGGCACCAGCAAGTCGACATGCACTGAAATTGATGAATCAGAATCCGAGAAAGATAAGGAAGAGAATATATCTTACCTTTCTCTACGAATATCCTCGTGGCAAACTCACTTTTTCGCTCAACCTCGACCACATCGCTGCTGTTTGTTGCCACTGAACCTTTGGCAAAATACCTGCTACCAATCATACTGACATCTCTGCTTCTACCGCTCATTTCAGAAGGAGAAGCGGGTTCGGGGGAAAATAGTCGTCGAGATATGTCGTCCGCCCAATAAGCAAGATGGTCGAAAATAATCTTTGACATAGACAGCTTTAGAGTGGGTAGTTCGACGTCCAGGGAATATTGAGACTTTCCGGAGGAATTCTGACGGAGACAGATGGAAAATGGACTTGGTTCGTCTGGAGGCTTGATACCGAATTTGGAGGAAGGATCGTTCTTATAGGAAGACATATTCCGCTTGATAGAAAGGAATCCGGCCGCCTTATTACCTAGAGAATGGTCAGATGAATATACACGGAAAATATTAGTGGGTACCCTTGGGAGCCGCCATCGCCAAATGTAACCACTCCAATTCCAACACACCGAGTACCGTTGGAAGACCCTCCTTCCTTGTTCCGACATTCGAACTTCTATCCGTCTGATTTCTCTGCTGCGAGAGTTGTAGTTTATGAAGGTCCATGACTACTACTCCTGATCGTATGGGTACCGTAGGGACGGGTGACGCCCTTATTTCAACACGTAAAAATGCGAGAGAAACCACAAAAGCGTTGTTAACCTGGAGAAAGTAAATTAGGTATAAATACTTATTATCAATGGAGTTCTTACTAATGTGACAGAGGCTTCATTCGGGTCGTGGTGGATAAAGTCCCTGATTACAAGATTCTCTACTCTTATCCGTTCATCTTCAGCAGCATCTGCCTCATATAGTGAACGATATCTCCCTTGTCTTGGTGTAGTAACGGGTGTCTCCTCCGTATCTTCTTGTTGTGACTCCGTGGCTCGACGCGTCAGCGGATCTGGTGTCATTCCATCAACAAACCCAAGTAAACCCTCCAAAAACCCCGTATCCAGAAAGACGTGTAATGGGACTATATCAATCTCGCCCCCCGTCCCATTTGCCAGACCTAAGCGGAAAGACGCTTGTATTGAGGGCGTTGAGCTGCTTTCGCTGGTTTTACGTCTCGACGGTGTCGGCCGAACTCTCCACCGCGAAGTCTTGCCCATATTACTGGTATCGGTTATGGTAGTCCAGTCCGTGACTTCAAAGGTTGTAAAGTCAGAATCTGAGGGATGTTGTGTGTTCAGAAATGGATCGGTAATTAGAACCGGGGTGCCGACCGAACGAATGCCGTTATGGTTTGAAAATAAAAAGACAGAAAAGTCCGCGACGCTCCCTTGGATGACTTGGGCACTCCCCATTTGCTTTGGGTGGGAATGCCGACGAGAACTGGGGCCGCTTTCTTGTCCTGGACCGCTTGGCTGCGATGTGGACAGATCGATGGTGTCGGCATGTATCCGAATATGAGGCAAGGAAGGTGGAGATGTAGAATGCAAGAAGAAGTCCTTGAGAATCTCTTCAGAAGATTGTCCAGTTAGAAAGGAGGATCGACTCGGTAACAAAGCAAGTAAGGTTATAGCTCGTAGATTAACTTTGATATTGAAGGGACCAGGAAGAGAGGCTTCTTGAGACTTCTTGGCAGATATAGGAGGAGGAGAGTGCGACATTATACCTTCGGATATTCTGATTAGTGAGCGAACTTGTCGAGGAGAAAGAGCGACCGCAATGGGGGGTATGTGAAGCGTTATTCGAATGTCCGCGACGGCTGGTATCGGAGGATGCGTGCGTTCCTGGGGACTATTCTCCTCTTCAGGAGTATATAAGAGACGCGGAGTGATTAGTCGGAGAACTATGGCATTAGGCACGTTTCCAGTAGAGAGAATCATCTTTTCCATCCAGTGGTCACCTGGAGGAGGAGAATGTGCACGCACCGAGGATGCTGCACTGTGATATATACTAGAATCTGGAGAAGTGGACGGGGAGCCTTGTCGCGGCGGTAAGAATGCTAGACTTTGGGACATCGCAATCATGGCGTCGTCATCATCATCATCCTCTTCCGATGGTGGTGTTCCAGGAGATATTGGTCGTGAACGGTATCCCAAGGGTCTAGTAGAAGAAAATTCCCGAATGTGTAAGGACACGCTCGACAACGATATTGCTCGAACCTCTCCGTCCTCTTTCAGCCTATCTGAGAGGGTATCTGCACCTTGCGTCTTGTACACGATCTCCCCTGTACGTAGCAACACTTCCGCTTCATCGGGAAGAACAATGCGAATCTCAATATTGTTCCCATCAAATCTAACTTTGGAAAGTAACCGTTCCAGGAGAACTGCGATTAGGGAGACCCCTTCCGTAGAAATATCCGCATCGTCTCCCAAATGAAATCCGTCTTCACCAACAGCCTCCAAATCTTCAGTACTTAAAAATGGATTAAGCGAACCTGGAGGATGCTCAGGCTGCATTGTCTTAAGGTGGAGACTCCTCCGTAGATCCTCATTCTCTCGGGTGGAAAGCTCCTCGTGAAGAAAGGATTCAGCCACCGAAGTAACCGAGGCCGCGAGATCATTAGATGCTCTGGAGTAAGTCTCTGGAGTCTGGGGAGAAATACAACTGAAAGTAAGCGACAACGAGGAAACGGAGAGCTCCACGGGGTCTGAGAGTATACTCGACCATGGTAGACGTATGGATACTTTCCCTATAGATCCAGACTGAAGAATCAATGGACTATCTTTCAGGTATGTGTTTATAGCCTATCATTCAAAGGTTTAGGAGTATTCGCCTAACAGACGAATGTCTCTCACATCCTGGTCAAGCTCCAAGTTATTAATGTGCACAAAACCACTGCCTATCTGGGAATCGATTTGGACGGCATCCAATTGTCCTGGCTTGAGTAAATGTCCCAAGGATCTCTTCAAGAAATAAGAAAGAAAACGATTCTGTATAGAGGCAGGAAGAGAAATAGAAGGGAAACTAAACCAGCTGGAGAGGGAGAACATGCGGGATTGCGCGCAATGTCACGTGCCCGTCACGGAGTCACACCCATTAGGAGGAGCAGCTTGGTGCATTACGCGGCACACCCCCTTCCATGACCTCCTCCTTCTCCCAATATGCCTCAAGATTTCTCAATAATCGGGCAGGCCAGAGCTCTTCCTTGGCATCCTCTCAGCCACTGTTCTACTCGTTTCAGGAGTCTGAGGATGGTGAAGACTCCACGGGACGCCTCAGGATATCAATCCAGTCGCGAGATGAATTGGAACTTGATGAACATGGGGAGCCCCGTTTAAGAGGAGATGAAGACTTAGATGACCCATATCTACGATTAGACGAGGACGATAATGAAGGAACATTGAAGGATTCTGCGCCTTTAATAACATCTGAGTTACCTAGTAGACAAGGTGGCTGGCTGGCCCATCAAACCTCACCACTACCATCTCGATCTCCAACCCCAACAGCTTCACCAGATTCGCCTCCCCCACCAATTCATTATGTAATCGAGACACAACCGACACGGACAACTTTGACCGAATCTCTTCTCCCACGGGATGGCATTTCTCGCTCTCTCTTTTCTCTCCCTGAACCCGGACGAGTACCAAGGCACAAGTATAATGATACCACTTGGACGGTACTGTGGTGTACCGCCATCAGCATCTGCGCTGTAGCACTATTGTTGTCATTATTCCTCATTAACGTGAGTCTGAAGGACCTCCTCTGACTCGCTCCTCTGACTCTTCGCTTTAGAACCCATCTGATTCTACCCTTTATTCAACACTTACACGGACGGTTCCGTTACTTACGTTCCTCACCGTTATGTGTGCAGGTCTCTCATATATTTATATCCTACTCCTTCACTACTTTGCACGACCAGTCTTAATAGTGACCGCTCTCTTCATTCCTGTTTCTCTTGGACTCTCGGCGATTTCAGCATTCTCTGGATCCTTCATCTATGACATATCAAATACATGGGGGGATACAATTGGACTTCGTCTCTTTTCAATCATTCCTATTCTCATGGCACTTCTGGCGGCTCGCTCGTTCCTATGGTACATCTCGCAGATTAATGGCACTGTTGGAACTGTACAACTGGCGACTTCACTTCTTCTATCCAATATCCCACTGTTGGGGGTCTCCCCTGCTCTCTTATTTGTCGCCCTCCTAGCGACATTGCCATTTATTTCATTGATCTTGCGGCTTACGCTGCTGGTATATCAAGGTCACTCAGAATGGCATGTTCGTCCATACGCAGTGGTTTTGGCTATTTTGGTGTGTTTCATTTGGATCTGGAGTTGGTGCGTCGTTAGGGGTATCTTGCGAGTTGCAGCTGCAGGTGTAGTCGGTGCTTGGTTCTTTAAAGAGTACGCCAAATTCAACTGCTTTTTATGTACTCTAATGACTTGTAAATAGGGGCTCGTCTAGAGAATCGGCCGACCCCATGCAGGACCAGATGCACGCTGCGCGATCCGCTATTTCGCGCGCTTGTGGTCCCTCTATCGGTACCATCTGCAAAGCTGCACTTATTCAGGCTGTGGTTGGCACCTTCCTTTATTTGCTTCGAGGCTTACGAAGGGTAAGGGGTTTTATTTTTAATCGTTATCGATTTTCTAACAGACTCGTCGTTAGATGACAAGCAGCCCTATGTTCCCAGCTTCATTACACCCTCTATCAATTCCTATAATGTTTCTGTCAAGGATTCTAATCCCCCTGAGCTTTGATGGATATACATTACCCTATGTAGGACTTACCGGAGAGGATTTTCACACATCAGCCCGTCGTTCCAAGGAGGTTGCCTCTATAAAGAGACCTCGCATCATGCCACCTTCGTGTACGCAGATTTTTTCTATTTATTATTGTCTGCTAATTTTTTGATAGACCGATTATTGCCAATATTGATGACACTCTCATCCCTCACACTTAGCATGCTTCTTGCATTGTCCTCATACATGTTCACTGCCCATACATTGTCCAAACCGGGTCATGCAGTTCTCAGCGCTCTTCTTACAGGTGGATTGACATTTTTGGCATCGTGGTTCTGTGGAGGGATTGTCGGGGATACGTAAGTCGAATCCATCCTATCTTATTATTACTCTGAACTTAGATGCTTTATAGAGCGGATGCTCTGTACATGTGTTATTGCATTGCTAAGGAATCCGGGTCACATAATAGAGACGAAGTTTTTGAAATTGTAAGTTTGTCTTGTTTTACTCCTGCTTTCTCATCTGATCTTTTTTAGTTTGATGGACCACGGCCTATCAACGAAGTATGATGTATGGCCTTATTCGTGCAGCTCGTCGGTTGTTGCTGACCACCAATGACTACATATTTCACCTCAATTCTCTGGTGATTGACCATCCTCTTTGCAATTAGAGAGCAAAATTTTATTATACGCTCCCATGTTCATGGTTTTGCTTGTCTATGATTTCTCTGTACCATCATGCACTGTGTTTGTACCACATTTTTTGTCGCATTATAGTGTTTGTGTGGCTTGGCATAATTTGAATATTTAGATGTTATCATCCTGTCGAAAACTAGGAATTACTTCCGATAAGCGAATTGTCATTAGGCGTGAGAAGTTTGCTAATTCCTAATTTAGCCTTGCCTCAAACGTCTCGAGACATGCAGACTTCAGATGCAAACAATTTCCTCCGAGCAGAAGCAGATATCGCTAAAGATATTGTAAGTAACTGTATAGACTCCCTTGCTAGTATATCTTGAGATGAACTTGAACTTTCCACAGGCAAAGCAAGAGAAGGCGGAACGTACGAAGGAGCTTGGATCCCCTGTGGAACTTCCAGGCAAAGTATTGGATTTTGTTATCCGTGGCGCAGAAGCATGGACCGCAGAAAGTGGACACGTTGTCCGTCGTACCGATCTCGAGGTGCTGGGCCGTTACTCCAATTATCTCTTCTACGCATAACTTACCTTGCTTAGGATCCTTAGACAGGAAAAACGATCCAAGTGTACAAAGGACATAGTGGTCCCGTAACGTGTTTGGCATTTAGAGAACCGGATTTATTCTTTACAGGGTCTTGGGATAAGGTATGTATCCCATAATACGTCGTGGTTGGCGTAATTACTCTGATCTTGTCATTTCACAGAACATTAAAGCATGGAGACCATCAGTATGTCTGGAACGCGCCTCCTAGTAAAGTATTAACTATAGGTGTCAAGTCTAAAACACCTTTGAGCACCACCGATGCGCATAGTGACTTTGTGAAGAGTTTACTAGTTATACCCTCCTTGTCGCTCTTAGTTTCCGGTTCATCCGACAAAGTAGTCCGTTTCTGGTCAGTTTTCATAATATTATTACGACAGCAGTACTCAAATAATACATCCAGGGATATAAGTGGAGATATTGAACAACCATTGGTGCAATTAGGATCTCTT
>Ga0157379_10005077_pt1 | contig 11288 bp, 7 predicted proteins | sample S25metaG_FD_121802 | JGI IMG/M metagenome (GOLD analysis project Ga0157379, IMG submission 121802) | Switchgrass rhizosphere microbial communities from Kellogg Biological Station, Michigan, USA - S2-5 metaG | ecosystem: Host-associated > Plants > Roots > Rhizosphere > Soil | place: USA: Michigan... | reverse complement strand
TCGCCCGCACCGTTCTTCAGCGGAAGGGGCTTCGCGTCGCGACGGCTGCCGAGAGGGAAGCCGCACGAGAGTATCTGCTCGCGGCGGTGATTCGAGTGGCAAACGAACAGGAGCAGATCGATCAGGAACTTGGCGCCACGACCGGCGGCGACCCCATCACCGAGTTCGCAAAGCGGTCCCAGCTGTTCCGCACGCGCGGCCTGTCGCTCGACACCTCGCTCGGTCCCAACTATTCGATCGAGCAGGCGCTGGCGGCGATGAAAGAGCGCGGGTTGCTCAGGCCCGGCTCAGTCAGACGCGTCGCGATCGTCGGTCCCGGCCTCGACTTCACGGACAAGGAGGTGGGTTTCGACGTCTATCCTCAACAGACGCTCCAGCCTTTTGCCGTTCTTGATTCGCTCAAGCGCCTGGGGTTTGCGCCGTCCCCAGGTGGTCCGGAGATCGCGCTCCTCGATATCAGCCCGCGGATCATCGATCACGTGACTCGCGCCCGGGCACGGGCCGCACGAAACATCGGCTACACGCTGAACCTGCCGCTGCCGAGGCGCACGCCGTGGCTCCCGGACGTTCGCACCTACTGGCAGATGTTCGGCGATCGGATTGGCGCACCCACCCGGGCGCCGACGTCGAAGGCGATTGCGGAGTTGGTCGAGTTGCGCGCCGTCCGTGCAACGCCGTCGGCCGTTCAGCGCATGTCGATGCGTGATGTGAACATCGTGACCCAACGCCTCGAGGAGGAACCGTTCGATCTGGTGATTGCCACGAACGTGTTCATCTACTACGACGTGCTCGAGCAGGCCCTGGCGTTGTCGAACGTCGAAGCGATGCTGAAGCCCGGTGCGTTTCTGCTGGCGAACTTCTCGGCACCGAATCTGGCATCGCTCACGATTCGTCCCGTCGAAACCACGACGACACTCTACGCGCGCGCCGGCGACGTCAACGAGAACGTCCTCGATTTCATCGTCTGGTACAAAGCGCACGCGAATTAGCGTGCCTGCAGGCGGCTGCCGGCCTCTTTTGTTCTACTCGTGGCTCTCGAAGGGTTGATAGCATCGGTGCCATGCTCGCGGCTCTGTCATCGGGCTCCGTACAGCGGTTTCTGATCCTCGCGCTGTTGGCTGCCGCTTGCTCCGGGCGGCCCTCGCCTGACAAGACTGCTCAGGAGAACGCGATACAGGCCCGGGCGGAGGCCGGGGCCCCCACCGCGCGGACTTTGCGCGGCGCGGTGGAGGAGTGGTTCACCGACACTGCTCGAGAATCAGGCCTCGACTTCGTCCATTTCAACGGCATGACGGGCGAGTTCCTTTTTCCCGAGGTCATACCGCCCGGCGTTGCGCTGCTCGACTACGACGGCGACGGTGACCTCGATGTATTCGTGCCGCAGGGACAGATGCTGGGAAAGAAGCCGCCCCGCGGGGCGCTGCACCCGCCGCAAGTCCCGCTGAAGAGTCGCCTGTACCGCAATGACCTGGAGGTTCGTGCGGACGGTACGCGCCTGCTGCGTTTTACCGACGTGACCGATGCCAGCGGCCTCGTAGTACGCGGGTATGCCATGGGCGCCGCGACCGGCGACTTCGACAACAACGGCTGCGTCGACCTGTACGTGACCAACCTCGAACAGAGTCAGCTGTTTCGCAACAACTGCGACGGAACGTTTACTGACGTGACGAAGGAAAGTCGTGCCGGGGATCGCGGCTGGAGCGTCTCGGCCGCGTTCGTCGATTACGACCGGGACGGATGGCTCGATCTGTTTGTCGGAAATTACGTGTATTACAGCATCGAAGGGGACAAGCCCTGCCTCCACTCGATCGGCAGCCTCCGCGACTACTGTCCACCCAGCCTGTACCGCCCGCAACCGGGGCACCTCTATCACAACAACCGCGACGGGACGTTCGCCGACGTCACCGCGGCCGCGGGCTTGGGACGCGAGTTCGGCCCGGCACTCGGTGTCTCGACCGCCGACTTCAATCGCGACGGCTGGATCGACATCTATGTCGCCAACGACGGGGCGCCAAACCAGTTGTGGATCAACCGGCACGACGGCACGTTCACGAATACGGCGCTGCTCGCGGGAGTGGCGCTTGGCGCTGACGGTGAAGCCAAAGGGAGCATGGGCGCCGACGCGGGCGATTTCGACGACGATGGCGACGAAGACCTGTTCGTCACCGAGATCGCCCGTGAGGGCCACGATCTCTACGTGAACAATGGATCGGGCGTCTTCGAAGAACAGGCTGCCCGTGCCGGCATCAGGCTTCCAAGCCTGCCGTATACGGGCTTCGGCGCGGCCTGGTTCGACTTCGACAACGATGGCTGGCTGGACATCCTGACGGTCAACGGGGCGGTCAGGCATGCGGCCGAAGCGCTCACTCGGAAGGAAACGTTTTCGCTGCAGCAGCCCAAGCAGTTGTTCCGCAATCTTGGCAACGGGCAATTCGCTGACGTCACCGAACAAGCCGGCGCGGTGTTGAAGTATCCCGACGTCGGTCGCGGCGCCGCGTTCGGCGATATCGACAACGACGGCGACACGGATGTCGTGGTGGCGAACGACAGCGGACCGATCAGGCTGCTGATCAACCACATCGGCAGCCGCAAACATTGGATTGGTTTGCGGCTGCTCGGCCGGCCTGCGCAGCCCGTGACACCGTCGGATTCCAGGCGTCAGGCTACGGGCCCCGGGCTACAGTCTACGGGGCAGCAGATGCCTTTGCGATCTTCCCGGAGCCCGAAGCCTGAAGCCCGAAGCCCGCTGCGCGACAGCGTCGGCGCGCGCGTGGGAATTGTTCTCCCCTCGACTGACGCTCGGGGTGCCCTGAGCAACGTCGAAGGGCGCACGACCAGTCCCACGATCTGGCGTCGGGCCAGAGCCGATGGCAGCTACGCGTCCGCCAACGATCCGAGAGTGCTCGTCGGCCTTGGCGACACGACCAGAATAGATAAGGTGCGCGTCGAATGGCCGGACGGGACCGCCGAAGAGTGGACCGATGTACCCGTCGATCGATACACGACGCTGAGGGAAGGCGAAGGCCGACGAGAGCGCTAAGATGTACGGGGAGGCTTCCATGAAGACAAACGTGTTCGTCGCTCTTTTATTCGCCTCGACGCTGACCGCAGGCACCGCGGCGGCGCAACCAGCCCCGTTCAACGAGCTCGGGTTGACCATGGGTCACTGGCACCTCGCCTCGAAGGATGTGGAAGCGAACAAGAAGCTCTTTCTTGCCATGGGCGGCAAGTTGTACATGCCAGGCGGAAACCCGCTGATCATGTTCCCCGGGCTGTATATCAATTTGAACCTGCAGGCCGAGAAAGGCGATGGCGGCACCGAGGGTTCGGTGGTGAACCACGTTGGCTTCATCGTCAACAACGTCCAGGAGCGCGTCGCTCAGTGGAAAGCCGCGGGCGTGGCGGTGCTCCCGGGCAACAACAACAGGTTGGACCAGGCCTTTGTCGTGACGCCGGACGGCGTGCGCATGGAAATCCTGGAAGACAAGACGCAGTCGATGCCGATTCGCGGTGAACATGTCCACTTGTCGGTGACGGAAGCCGAAATTCCGAAAGCTCAAGCCTGGTATGCGAAGACCTTCGGCGGGAAAACGGGCGCCCGTAACGACGCGCCGATAGTGAACCTCCCCGGAGTACAGTTCCGGTTCGCCAAGGCCGACACGAAGCAGGCGCCGACTCGAGGGCGTGTGCTCGACCACATCGGTTTCGACGTGAAGGACCACGCAGCCTTCGTGAAGAAGCTCCAGGCGGAAGGTATCAAGCTCGACGAACCGGTTCGCAAGAGTGCCGCCGGCAATACGATCACCTACATCACCGACCCTTGGGGTACCCGCATCGAGATCGTCCAACGGGCGCCGCTCGGGCCGCAGGTGAAATAGCGCGAGAGGGCGATCTCACATGGCCGATTCCGTCTGGGTCGCCGGTCTGGCCGACGCCGACCCAGCGACGATGGCTGCTCCCCGGCATACGGCGGTGGTCCGCGTCACGCACTGGATCACCACCCTGTGCTTCTTTGCCCTGCTCGTCAGCGGCATCGAAATTCTCATCTCTCACCCCCGCTTCTACTGGGGCGAGACGGGCAACGTCCTGACTCCGGCGCTGTTCGATCTCCCAATCCCCGCCTCGAGGTCGACTGTACCGACCGGTTACGATTTTGTGCTGTCAGACCAGAACGGCTGGAGCCGGTACCTCCACTTCGAAGCGGCGTGGCTTGTGGTCCTGACCGGCATACTGTACGTGGTGTCCGGTCTCTCCACGCGACACTTCCGGAAGAACTTGCTGCCGGCGGCAGCCGATCTCTCATGGCGCTCGCTTTCGACGGCGATCGCGAACCACCTCCGCTTCAAGCGGCCGGATGAAGCGGAGGCCTGGTCCTATAATGCTCTCCAGCGCCTTACCTACCTGGTCGTGATCTTCGTCATGTTCCCTCTGGTGATCTGGACCGGGCTGGCGATGTCTCCTGCGATTGCGGCCGTGATTCCTGCCGCGGTCACCGTGTTCGGCGGCCAGCAATCAGCACGAACGATTCATTTCCTCATCTCGATGTTTCTTGTGCTCTTTCTTCTGATTCACATCGGAATGGTGTGGCTTGCGGGGTTCCGAAACCGTCTGCGACCCATGATCACGGGCCGTACCGACGCAGAAAGGAGGCGCGCATGAGCAACCTCTCACGCCGCAAACTGATCGCCACTGGCCTCGCAGCAGCGGCGGGCGCCTCCGGCCTGGCCGTGGCCGCCCGTCTCGCCGATCGATACGGATTGCTGCCGCCCGATCACGGCGGCATCTATGGCATCGGCGAAACGTTGACCTACGCAACCCAGCGATTGCTGACGCGTCACGCGTTGGCACGTGAGTTTCCACGCAGCCTGATCTCGAAGACTCCGTTCGTCAACGGCAAGCCGCCGCAGAGCAAGTCTTTCAAGCTCCTCGAGGCCGGCGGTTTCGCCGATTGGCAACTCGACATCGACGGCATGGTCGCCCAGCCGGCATCGTTCTCGATCGATGAACTGCGAAGCTTTCCGTCCCGCAGCCAGATCACTCACCTGGCGTGCGAAGAAGGCTGGTCGTTCATTGCGGAATGGACGGGCGTTCCGCTCTCCCATCTCCTGAATAAGGTGAGAACGCTCCCGGAAGCCAGGTATGTGGTGTATTTCTCGATACAGGGCAACTGGTGGGACAGCGTCGATATGGCCGACGCCCTGCACCCTCAGACTCCCGTCACCTACGGGATGAACGGTGGAACTCTGCCCGTTGGTCACGGCGGTCCGATTCGTCTGCGCGTGCCCCGCCAGCTCGGATACAAGAGCGTGAAGTACGTCACGCGTCTCACGATCACCGATAATCTGAAGGAGTTCGGCAAGGGCCTGGGCTCGTCGGCGCCAGAAGAGGGCTATTCCTGGTACGCCGGCATCTGACAGCGAGGAAATGCGCGCAGGCGGCGGTCGGCGCGGTGAGCACCCGCGTCACTGCCACGCTTGCGACGCCGCCCGCGAGAATCCCGGCGATCGCCAGCACCATCCCCTGACGCAGCACCATCTTCAGGACATCAGATCGTCCGGCGCCAACGCCGCGATTGCTATGATTCTGGCGGATCGTCCCGCGGACGCGCTGCGCCCGTCCCCCCCTGACGCTGAACGGAAGACGGTTGCCACCGGATGAAGCCGCAATGATCTCTTGCAGCATCTGCGGAAGCACGGAAGCGTATTGCGCGAGAATCGACAATCGCACGTCGAACGGCCGGACGGGAAAGGGAACGCCGAAGAAGTGGACCGATGTGCCCGTGAAACACAGTACTAAGGGAAGGCGAAGGCAGGTGAGAGCCTCGACCCTGGCCAGCGTGCTGGTCCTGTTGACCGTCAGCTGCGGCTCGAAGAACGAGCCGAAGACCAACGCTCGACAGACCCTGCGGGCGGTGACGCTGCCGGATCTCTCGCGTCTCGAGGAATCGGTCCAGGCCCAACTGCGCGAGCGCTTCGCGGCCCTGACCGCCAAACAGAACGATCCGGCAATCCGGGCCAACGATCTCGGGAGAGACTACGGTGAGATGGGGATGCTGCTGATGGCGGCCGAATTCACTGATCCGGCGGAAGCCTCGCTCCTCAACGCGCAGGCGCTCGTACCGGGCGAGATGCGCTGGCCATACTATCTGGGCCACTTGTACAGGACACAAGGGGACATCGCGAAGGGAATGGCTGCCTTCGAGCGGGCCCTGCAGTCGGCGCCCGACGACGTGCCCACGATGATCTGGCTCGCAGAGGCAGCCCTTGATCAGGGGCGACCGGATACCGCGGAGCCGCTCTTCAGGAAAGCGCTGTCGCTGCAGCCTCAGTCGGCCGCGGCGCACTACGGGCTCGGGCGCGTCGCGCTCGCCAGGAAGGACTACGTTCGAGCTGCGCAGAGTCTCGAACAGGCGCTGGCGCTCGACAACAAAGCCTCAGTGATTCACTATTCACTGGCCATGGCGTACCGGGGCATGGGCGAGCAGCGCCGGGCTGAATCGCACCTGGAGCAACGTGGCACGTTGCCGATTCAGCCAGACGCGTTGAGGAAAGCGCTCGACGATGTGCTTCACAGCGCCCTGACCTACGAAAAGAACGCCGACGCCGCGGGCAACAAAGGGGAGTGGGCCGCCGCAGCGGAGTATCTCAGGAAAGCCGTGGCCCTGGCCCCGACGCGGGCGTCGCCGCGCCACAAGTTGGGCACGGCGCTGTTCTACCTGGGCGACCGTCGGGGCGCGTTCGAGGCATTCCAGGAGGCCTTGCGTATCTCACCGTCGTTCTCGGCGGCGCATTATGCGCTCGGCGTGATGCACGGGGAGGCCGGCGATTATCAGCAGGCGATCGAGTCTTTCTCGGCCGCGCTCGCATCCGACCCCGTCAATATCGACGCGCGACTTGGGTTGGCCGACGCGTTGAGACGTAGTGGACAGCTCGAACGCTCGCTCTCGGAGTACGAGCGCATCTTGAAGATTGATCCCGGCGCGTCCAGAGCGCGTATCGGCTACGCGGCTGTGAAGAAAGAGTACGGGAATCCGAAATGAACGTCAGAATGAATCGCGCCGTCTGGCTGCTGGTCCTTGGCGCGTTTGCGGCTTTCGAGATCCGATCGCACAGCCAGCAAGTCTCCGGCGGACTCGCACAACTCACGCCTTCAGATGTCAGGACGCTGCGAGTGATTGTCGTCGACACCGCCGAGAAGGCGCGGCTCATCCTCACCCGGCTGAACGGCGGCGAAGAGTTCATCGCCGTCGCCCAGGCCGAATCGATCGATCCAACCGGCAACGCAGGCGGCCTCCTGGGCAGGGTGACGCTTGCGACGTTACCCCCCGTGTTGAAAGACGCTCTCGTGGGCGTCGCTCCTGGACAGCTGAGTCCGGTGGTTCAGGTCCCGACAGGATTTGCGATCCTGAAGGTCGTCGACGACACCGATCCGGCAAACATCAACATGAACGCGGCCACGCCCGCCTCTCTGGCGACACAGGCGAGCGTGAAATACGTGATCGATGTGAGCGGACTCGTCGAAGCGGAAGCGCTCCTGCAGGCATTTCCCAAAGCCGCCGACTGGAACCAGAATCCCGGTGCGATCTGCCAGGCGCGTCGGCAATCGTTGGCTTCATCGCAGAGGTCGCTCGAAGAATTCTTTTCGCCTGAGAAACAGGGCGATCGCGCCCTGCGGCCGCCGTTGGACGTGATGCAGGCCCATTTCGGTCTGGCTCAACTCCATGCCTATCACGGCCGGATGGATCCCGCGCTCGATCAGTATCGTCAGGCGTTCGACACTGCCCGCGCCGGCGTGCCCGCTGCAGCACTGCGGATGGAAGAGGCACTGGGCGTCGCCTACCTGCACAAGTCCGGAATGGAGAACGGCGTTCATCGCGCGCCCGGTGACATCTGCCTGTTTCCGTTACGGCCGGGTCAGTCGTACGCCAGGACCGGAGATTCGGAGCGCTCGATCGCGCATTTCCTGAATTTCCTGAAGCAGAAGCCCGACGACCTCGAGGTGCGATGGCTTCTCAATCTCGCTTACATGACCATCGGCCGGTATCCGGACAAGGTTCCGCCCGCCTATCTGATTCCGCCGGCAGCGTTCGCGTCCACGGAAGACGTGGGGCGTTTCCGCGACGTGGCGCCGCAAGCCGGCCTGAATGTCGTCGCAACGGCGGGCGGCGTCATCGTCGACGATTTCGCCGGCAACGGCCGCTTCGATGTCGTCACGTCCAACTTCGACAGTTGCGGCCCTCTGCACTACTTCCGCAACAATGGGGATGGCACGTTTACTGAACGGACGTCCGCAGCGGGGCTCGACAGTCAATCGGGCGGGCTGAACATCATTCAGACCGACTACAACAACGACCGCTGCAAGGACATTCTTGTGCTGCGCGGTGGATGGGAGGTACCCCAACGCAAGTCATTGCTGCGGAACAATTGCGACGGAACCTTCACCGATGTGACCGCTGCAAGCGGACTGGCGAAGCCGGCGACGAGCACGAACACCGCGGCATGGGCCGATATCAACAACGACGGATGGCTCGATCTGTTCGTCGGCAACGAAGATCGCGCCTCGCAGCTGTTCCTGAACAAGGGCGGGAGCTTCGAAGACATCTCTCACGCCGCCGGTGTCGATCGCGTCGCGTTCACCAAGGCTGTGAGCGCGGCGGACTACGACAACGACGGATTCGTGGACTTCTACGTCTCGAATTTCAACGGGACCAACTTTCTGTATCGGAACAATCACGACAACACCTTCACCGAGATGGCGCAAGCGGCAGGCGTGTCCGGGCCGGGCCACGGTTTTGCGACCTGGTTCTTCGACTACGACAACGACGGCTGGGCGGATCTCTTCGCGACGAGCTACTTCACGTCGGTCGATGAGTCGATTCGTACATACCTCAACCTTCCCCACAACGCGGCGGGTCTGAAGCTGTATCGGAACCTGGGAAATGGGAGCTTCCGGGACGTCACGAAGGAAGTCGGCCTCGACAAGGTGTTCATGCCCATGGGTGCGAATTTCGGGGACATCGACAACGACGGCTTTCTCGATATCTATCTCGGCACCGGAAATCCGTCCTATGCTTCACTTCTTCCCAATGTGCTCCTTCGCAACAAGGAGGGGAAATCGTTCGTGGACGTCACCGCATCCTCTGGTACCGGCGAGCTGCACAAGGGGCACGGTATCGCCTTTGCCGATCTGGACAATGACGGCGACGAGGAGATCGTCGCTGAAATCGGCGGCGCGACACCAGGAGACAGTCATCCACTGCGGCTGTTCGAAAACCCTGGTCACGGAAACGATTGGATTAACCTGAGGCTCGTGGGGGTAAAGACCAACCGGGCGGCGATCGGGGCTCGAGTCAGACTGACGGTTGAAAACGAGGGACGCGGAACCCGTTCGATCTATCGTACCGTCGGGAGCGGCGGGTCTTTTGGCGCTTCGCCCCTGGAACAGCACATCGGCCTGGGCAAGTCGGCGCGGATCGTCGAGCTCGAGATCTGGTGGCCAGCCAGCAACAGCCGCCAGCGAGTGGGCGGCCTGGGGAAGAACCAATCCGTTGAGATCACCGAGTTGATGCCGAGCTACACCAGAATCGAACGGGGTCGCATTACGTTGGGGGGAACGAGGAAGGCGGAATGAGGCGGCTCCTCGTCAGCGCCCTGCTGTTTCTGGCGGTCCAGGTGTCCGCGTCGGCACAAGAGTATCCGGTGAACGGCATGGTGCTGCACATCGATCGCTCCCGCAACACCTTCACCGCTTCAATTCAGGCGATCCGCGATTTCATGCCCGCGATGGCCATGCCGTTCGAGGTTCGTCAGACGAAAGACCTCGACGGCCTGGAACCGGGGGCCGCCGTCGAATTCGTGCTCGTTGTCGACCGGAACTCATCACATGCCGAGCGCATCAGGATCGTGCGGTACGAAAGTGTCGAGCAGGATCCGCTGGCGGCCAACCGGCTGAAGCTGCTGACGGGAATCGCGGGCGCGACTCCGCGAAAAGTGCTGGCCGTCGGGGACACCGTGCCTGATTTCAGGTTGACCGACCAGCAACGCCGGCCGCTGGCGCTCTCCGATCTGCGCGGGAAGGTCGTCGCCATCAACTTCATCTACACCAGTTGTGCCCTGCCGAATTTCTGTCTGCGCATTGCCAACAACTTCGGCGTCCTGCAGAAGCGTTTCAAGACGAGGCTCGGACGCGACCTCGTCCTGCTGACGGTGACGTTCGATCCTGTCCACGATCGGCCGGAGGTTCTGGCGCAGTACGCCCGCCAGTGGGATGCCGATCCGGCCAGCTGGCACTTTCTCACCGGGCCGACTCGTGACGTGCAGCGCGTCTGTCATCTGTTCGGAGTGGACTTCTTTCCGGAGGAAGGTCTGATGAACCATTCCCTGCATACCGCGATCGTCGATCGGCAGGGGGAAATGGTGGCCAATATCGAAGGCAACCAATTCACCGCTGATCAACTCGGCGATCTGACAGAGGCCGTCCTGGATTCAAGAAACCGAATCCGCCGGTAAAACGGCCAGTCAAAGGCGCATTCAAGGCACAATTCAGCTTGACATACCAGCACGACAACATTAGCCTGCCCGACTTAGCAACCAATAACTGATTCCAGGTAGACGCGTTTCCCTGGCACCCACTCCGCTTGGTGGCCTTGTCGTCGTGCCTCTTTCAAGAGCGAGGAGAAGAGAGCGATGCCGAAACTGATGCAGCGATCCTCGGTACCCCTCCTGGCTACGTTGCTTTTATGTCTCTTGCCATCGGCGGCCTATGCGCAAGCCGCGATCACCGGGCTTGTCAAGGATCCTTCCGGCGGAGTGTTGCCAGGTGCAACCGTGGAAGCCGCCAGCCCCGTACTGATTGAGAAAGTCCGGTCGGTCGTGACCGACGCCACTGGCCGGTACCGCATCGTCGACCTGCGGCCCGGAACGTACACGGTCACCGTTACGTTGACGGGCTTCACCACAGTCAAGCGCGAAGGCATCGAGCTGTCAGGGAGCTTCGTGGCCACCGTGGATGCCAGCCTGACGGTCGGCGGCGTCTCGGAAACGATCAACGTGACCGGCGAGTCGCCGATCGTCGACGTACAGAGCACGCGTCAGCAGCAGATCATCAGCAAAGACGTGCTCGCGATGATTCCCTCCTCGCGGAACGTCGTCGGCATTCAGGCCATCATCCCCGGAATGAATACGGACGGGGATTCCGGCGGCATCAACGGCACGATGCAGGGAGGGGCGCAGGCGATCCACGGCGGGCGCGCCAACGATTCACGAATCTACGCCGATGGCATCAACATG
>Ga0157379_10005073_pt1 | contig 11290 bp, 7 predicted proteins | sample S25metaG_FD_121802 | JGI IMG/M metagenome (GOLD analysis project Ga0157379, IMG submission 121802) | Switchgrass rhizosphere microbial communities from Kellogg Biological Station, Michigan, USA - S2-5 metaG | ecosystem: Host-associated > Plants > Roots > Rhizosphere > Soil | place: USA: Michigan... | reverse complement strand
TCTGGCCCATTAGCCAGGAAGAGGCCGCGGCGGTAGAAGTTGCTCCACAGCCAGACATGGCCACAGAGCCAACCTGGCTCTAACCTACACCTAGGGAGGTGACGCAATGACCAGCAAGGTATACGTTGTCACTGACCTCGGTCCGGGTGATGGCGGTAAGGGCGGTGTGGTGCACAAAATCGCTACAATGATGCGTGCTCACACCGTGATCAAAGTCAGAGGCGCTCAAGGATCCCACGGGGTCTGTACTTCCAGAGGCGAGAAGTTCGCTTTTAGCCAATGGGGGTGCGGCACTTTTGAGGGTATTCCGACGCACATCTCTGGGCAGATGGTAGTCTCTCCAGAGGGCCTTCTCAACGAAGCCGACGACCTCAGATACCAATACGGTATCTACGATGTCTTCAGTCTACTAACTGTGGATGAAGAGGCGTTGTGTGCTACACCGTTCCACGGGATCGCTTCTCGCTTAAAAGAATTAGCGAGGGGCAACAACCCACGCGGGACGGTTGGTACGGGTATCGGCGAAGCCTACCGAGACCTCGGACGGGTGCCAGATTTAGCTATCACAGCTCGGGATTTAAATCGTTCCGACTTGCGAGAGCGGCTGGGAGCTGTTCGAGAACACATACGTACTGACCTAAAGCCCATAATCGATAGCGAGTTTCTGGCTAGCGATCAAGAGTCCGTACAAACGGAAGTTGGGCTGCTGTACGACGATAGGTTTTTGGACTACGTCGCCGTGCGGTTTCGTAAGGTTAGTGAATGCGTGAGGATTGTCGGTCATGAATTCCTGGGAGATGAAATACTTTCCAAGGATGGAGTGGCCGTCGTCGAAACCTCACATGGTGTCCTAACTGACCGTTTGGTTGGTTTTCACCCGCATACCAGCGCCCTCCGCACGCTGCCGCGCTTTACGCACGACATGCTGGCCGACGCTGGGTACACAGAACAAGTGGTAAACATCGGGGTCACCAGAGCCTATGCCATTCGGCACGGAGCTGGCCCGATGCCAACCGCCAATCCTGACATGACGGAACGTCTGCTGCCTGGCAGTAACAAAGACGAAAACCGTTACCAAGGAAAGGTTCGTGTTGGTCCGCTTGACTGTGTGCTATTGCGCTACGCGATTCAGGCATGCGGCGGTCCGGCTGCGTTCGATGGCCTCGCCATCACGTGGTTTGACCAAATCCAGGCTAACAAAGCTTGGGAGATATGCAATGAGTACATTGGCGCTGATGATCCGGCCTACTTCTTGTCTTTGGGCGAGATCAGGCTAGATGACAGTCTAACCCCGTGGCACCAAGCCATTTTGGGGCAAAAGCTGTCCGCGTGTCAGCCCAGAGTTACGACCATACCCGTTGATGCCACTGCCAGCAGAGAAGATCTCTACCCTGTCTGTGCAGAAACTGTAAACGAGTTGGTCGGCGTGCCAGTCCGAATGGTCTCCTTTGGAGCCACCGAGCTGGATAAGTTGTGTAAGTAAACCCACCTACAGAAACGGAAAACAAAAATGTCCGAAGAAATTCCCACAGTCCCTGAGGCAACCGCTTCGGTGGATTCATCCCCGTCGGTAACCGACCCAACCCCTGCGGCCGCAGCTGCGACTGATGAAGTCACGGTTAGGCTTACGGAACTGAATGTTGGCGCCGACACCATCACCAACATTCGGAACCTGGGTGTCCAAACCGTCGATGACCTGGCTCTCCTCAAAGAGAGTGACCTCGTCGACGCGGGTGTCCCCATCATCCAGGCCCGCAAGTTGATCGGTGCCGTGGTACCTCCTACACCAGTAGCAGATGCCGCAGCTATCGGTGCCTCATTAGACATCCTGCCTTCTGTGCCGGATGACGGATCGTGGCTGACAGCGCTCAAAAGCGGAGGCGTACTCAAGATTGACCAATCGACGGTCATCGCTGGTGTGCGGGCTGCTCTTGCCAACCGTGTCGGCCTCTTCGATGTTCCGAAGAAGCTGGTTGATGCAATGGAGGCCTTCGCTGACAGCGTCGACGAGCAAGTCGACCCTGAGTACTTCAAGCTTCGCAAGCAACTCACCAGGCGTACCTACGGAGACATCTTCGAAGCCCTCGACGGCATGGATGGCTCCTATGTCACCGAAACGCGCAAGCGGGAGTTGTTCAGTCGAATTGACCAGTTCCTCTGGCCAGCTGTTCTGGGTTTTTACGACCAGTTGGTTGGTTGGCAGCAAGCTTGGATGCAAGGTGCTACCAGTATGCCGATGATCTTGGCATCGCTGGCTGGTGCTGGTGCTGGTGTGGGTCTGCCTCCGGGCATTCTCCAGCCGCCGGACACCGCTGCACTACGCGATTATGCCGATGCCGTCAACGACGCTCTCAACAGAGTGTTCGCCGGTACCGGTATTCAGATCGCAACGGCTGTGGCATACGACGCTTCTCAAATCAGGAAGACACTCGAGAATCCTCGTCTCCCTGCAATGATCGGCGCCGCCAATCGCGACCAGATGCTCAAGCAATTGGGTGTTGCGGTCAACGCGACGTATCCCCGCCTAGAGACGAACATCACCAAGTTCGTACTCTCCATCCTCGAAGCCAAGGATCAGCCGGCGGGCAACGAGGAGCTTCAGTACTTTGGAGCAATGTTCATGCTTGGTTCCCAGATTACTTGGGATCAGCTGGGCGGAGGACTTGGTGGTCGAGGCCGCAAGGTTTCGGCAATTGGAGGTCCACGAGATCTCTGAACACCACTGAAAGTCCTCACAATTGGGCCCGGGAGCAGTCGAAAGATTGCATCCGGGCCCACGGGGTCCTAGGTCAACGCCTCGCGTTGAACCTAGGACCCTTTTTTACTACCCAATTTTCGGCAAGAAGACTTGGCTCACAAATAAACGCGTAGCTATCTGGCGGAAGCCCGGATCCCAAAATGCAGTGTTGCCATCAATCAAATCTGCATGTTTCATATTCATCTCCGCAAGGCGGGGGTAATGTCGATCGTAGCCCTTGTGTAACAACCTGTACTGCAATAAGTCTTGCTCCATTCTTTCTAGATATAAGTTCCTGGTTGTGCGGCCATAAATCATCTCATCAGTCTCGCGGAAATAAGTAGGTAGGAGCTTTTTTCTGAGATCATTTACTGCCACAGAGTTACCAACCCAAGCGGCTCCAAATAACACATGCGTCCAATAACTATCAGCTGCATGTGGATCATACTCCGGAAAATCATGCACACTTAAGTGACCGTCATTTTCCTCAAGCCAAAATTCCATCGCTTCTTCGCCATTAAATTTAACTCTTAATAGCTCCCGAAGATGTTCTTTCATAGATTGGGGCACATTTGGTTTCACAAAGACACATATATCAACATCCGAGTTTTGTTCTCCATAGCCTTTGAGTCTAGAGCCCCCAATTGTCACTACTGGGTACACTAAAGGTGCCAGTTCTGGATCCGACTCCATAGACAAGGCAACTTTTTTTAATTGTTCAACTTCGTCTGCAATCAGTGCCAAATTCTCGGATAGAGGGCCGGCTAAATTAGGCACCGGGATACCCACTTCCTTGAGTTGTTCCTCATCGACAATCCCTAGTTTATGGAGATGGCGAAAAGATCTCACTAACCTCTCTTTGGTTCTGAGATCGTCACCATTCCACAAATCGAATAATGCATCTTTGAAATACACAAAGAGAGCTTGTGGGTCATCTTGCCCGGACCTAGCAACTTGCTCAATGGCTTTTTGCACACCCTCAACAAATACTTGATTAGCTAAACTGCCGCGGGGAAACAATTCATTGACTAATGCTCCTTTAGATGTGATATCGTCGAGGATAATGGTCATGACTTGTTCTGACAGAACTGTCAGAGCTTCATCGGCTTGCTTTTGTCTCAACCAATCCATCCTGCGCCATGTGACGTTAGAGGGTATATCAAGTTCTTGTTTACTAATCGCTGCTTCAAGTCCCAGAAGGAGAGACTCCAAGGTAGCACTTACTTCTAGTGAATCAGAATTTTCTCTTTCGCTTTCGATAATCTGCGCCGTTGTATACACGCTCGCGCTTTCTGATTCTTTCATACGCCGCAAGTCATCATCCGCAATCAAATGCATGTCATCTAAAACTAAAAAACTATCAGTGAGGTTTGCTTGCAGAAGCGGGTCTTGAGTAGAGGCGAGAAGATCTATAACATCATTTGTTTCGAGCATGCCATATTCAATCAGCTTCGGCACAAGGTGGGCAGCCTTTACCACCCTCGGCAGATCAGTGGTACGTTGATCTATTTCCATAATGTCGCCATCAACAAAATTAGCCCGCGCATCGTGGACGAGCAATTGGTTTTGCCAAGCCACTAAATAACTCTGCCTAAAAGTCTCGACCGCTCGTGCCAAACTTGGATCTTCGGGCGTCCAGGTCCGCCCCGGCAAAAACTCAAATGGCAAGTAGAGTACTAAGCGTGAGTAATCTGGATCTGCTAAAAGGCTACTCAAACTGACATACAGATTTTCGGTTTGCTGGTCAGAAACAAACTGCAGTTTGGTTGCTGTCTCGAGCTGCATCGTTGGGTATGGAAGGTTTTTCATGACTTCTGCAACATGAACCGAATGCTCTTTATGTTCATTAATTTGAGTTAAAAATAAAGGGTCAGCAATACTTTCTTGGGGCCAAAGTTCGGCTGCTAAGGTAGGGTTTTGAAGCACCTCACTAACAGGAATCGCGACAACGATTCCTGGAGTAGGCTCCTGCTCGATAAGAGGCTTAAAGTCTTCCATAATTGAATATTTATTATACCATTTTATGGGTTACTTATCAATGTTATGGGTCAGTGAGATTATTTACAGGAGGATTTTGGCTTTTTTCTCGGCTGCCAGTATACCGGCGATTGCAAAGAGGAGTCCAACGCCAAAATTGACATCTTTGACAAGCAGCTGCGAAATGGCAACTAGCGTGCTTGCTACAAAAATCATCGGGAAGATTAGACCTCCGCGGTAGCCCATAGCTTTGGACCAACCAATAACAATAATTTTGACGATTAGTATCCAGAGCAGGCCTAAAATACCGAGAGTTGAGGCTTGCGCCAACATCGGCCCTATTGATTCGTTACCTGTAAACTGCACCAACGTTCCACCTAGCAGATAGAGAATGCTGAGTCCAATACCAGCAATCAAAGCTACTCGCCACCAAACGGTTTGCTTGGTCATAGTCCTAAACATTTTGATGTAATGGTGAACATACTTGAGGGAGAATGTTGCCAGGTAGCCAACCGCCACCAAAATAATGCCAACCAAAAGGTCAACCACAGCAACCTTCCAGCTAAAATCCGGAAAAGTAAAATACCGATGAGAGGGATCAATAAAATTAAGGGTTAGGAATGAGCTGGCTGATGCCAAAACGGCAATAACAACCAGCGGTGGTGTAATCTCGATTTTTGCTTCTTTTTTAACCAGAAAAATCGCGAGCACACCAACGATAAAAGAGTGGAAGAAGGCGGCCATCAGCGCCATAATCGCCGCTGCGGCCATAGCTTTCGCTGCATGACTGTCATTTTTTATTAGCTTGGTGCCCAGGTACAAACCAATCACCATACAAGCTGGCACCAGCACGGCTTCGGGGCCAAGAGATGCCCCAGCCAATAAAGAAAAGTATCCCAAGATCAAAATAATTGCGATCAAGCGCAGCGATGGCTTGATACCACCCGCGGCCAGTCCATGACTCTCCTGATTTTCCGACTTCCTGTCCAGCCAGTGCTGCAAACCAAAAAACAGCAATCCAACTACTACACTAAGTGGTATTACCAGCAATCTTTTGTTTTCGGAATCAAAAACAGTGTCCCACAGAAAATCAATTGAATGACGTACAGCCGACTCAAAAAGGTAGTAGGTGAAAGCGACAACTATCCCTACCAATATGCAGCCCAGTAAAAGTTTTAATTGCTTCACTTACCGTCCCCTACTAAATTATTACTAGTATAGCGCGAAAAATCGAGAGAGATGAATTATGCCTAGTTGCCGATAGTGATAGTTTCGCCGCCGAGTTTGCCCGCAAAATAGCTATCGTGCGAGATGTAGATGACCGCGCCCTTGTAATCAGCCAAAGCATTTTCGAGCTCTTCGATGCTTGGCAGATCGAGGTGGTTAGTTGGCTCGTCAAGAATCAGGATTTGCGGGTCGTTGCACAGCATGCGGATCAGCTGGAAACGGGCTTTCTGGCCGCCGCTCAAACGACTTACTGGCATTAAGCCATCTGTTACTGGATTAAATAAATAATTGCTAAGTAACTGTTTGATTTTCTGGTCGCTCACCTGCACATCTTTATCCATGTAGACTTGCTCGATGGCATCGTGCAGCGTCATTGGCAGATATTTGCTGTCGATTTCTTGTTCATACAAACCAAGCTTTAATTCTTTCTCGGTGGAAATAGTTCCGGCAAAAGTTGTGGACTTAGCCTTGGTGCCTTCGACTTCGGCCATAATGGCTCCAACCAAGGTCGTCTTGCCAGCCCCATTCCGGCCATGCAAGCGAATCCGCTCGCCCTCGCGCAAACTAAAACTCACATCCTTAAACAGCACTGTGTCACCATAACCAAGGCTTAATTTATCTAATTGCACCAGCAAACGGGATGATTGACTCTCATCTTTATTGGTCCCCAGTTTTATGTTCTGGGCCTTGTATTTTTGGTAGGCCACAGTCATCTTGGTGTTCAAGTCACCCGCCGATTCTTGGTCGATCCAGAACGATGGTTTTTCTAAGTTAGACAGCTTGGCGAGTTCGGCTACGGCCTGCTGTTCTTGGGATTTAAAACGGCGGATTGTGCCCGGGTCACGAGCTTTTTCTTTGAGACGCCGAAAGCGGATGATGTCATCACGCAAGTTCACGATGCGGCGCTGCGTCAGGTCGTATTCATTCACTTGGGCGGTAATTTGGTTCTTATTAATTTTGAGGTAGGCTTCGTAGTTGCCGCGGAAGGGGTAGGCTTTGCCATCACGAATTTCGATGATGCGGTCGACGGTCCGCAACACATCACGGTCATGGGTAATCACCACCACAGCTTCCTGGGCAGCATTCAACCAAGAGATAAACGCTTCTTTGGCAACATAATCCATGTGGTTGGTAGGTTCGTCAATTAGGGCCAGGTCACCGCGACTGCGCTGTACTTTAATGAGTTCGATCATGCGTTTTTGTCCACCGCTGAGGTCATCTAATTTTGCGTGTAGTAGTTTTTGATCCAGTTGGTAATCATCAAAAGCGTGGCTGATTTGATCTTCTGTCTGGTAGTAGCCAAGCTGTACAAAACGGTCTAAAGCCTCAGAGTATTTCTGGATTTTACGAGTATCATCACCCATGGTTTCGGGATAGGTATCAATGATGTGGCTCAGCTCCACATACTCTGGCAGATCACCCTGAATGTACTCCAGCACCACTTTATCTTCGTGCCCGTGGTGTTCCTGGCGGCTGGAAATAATCACCGTTCCGCGCTTAGCAATGATCTCACCCTGGTAGTCTGTATCGTCTTCGGTAATCAAATTAAAAAGCGTGGACTTGCCTGTGCCGTTGCGGCCAATAAGCCCAATCTTCTCACCCGGTTGCACGTCGAACTTAAGGCCAGTGTACAGGACCTTGTCGCCAAAAGATTTCTCAGTTACGTCTACAGAGATGAGCATAGCCTCCTAGTATACACTGACCCCTGTAATTATCCTAATGTGGTAATGATTCTAAAAACTAAAGCGGAACGACCTCCAAAATTATGACTCGGTATAATGTTAGAGTGGATATAGCAAGATTTAATAACCATAAATAGTTATCCTGTCCACATCCTGTTATAATTAACTTTTAATTAAGGGCTTTGTATGGAGAATAAATCCAAGCGCACTCTCAGAAATTACTGGCGCTTCATTAACAGGCCACGTACCGCATCGCCAAAACAGGGATTTTGGCGATGGCTTTTGCAAATAGTTTTTTCGGGGATGATTTTCTCTGTCCTACTTTTTATTGTCATTAACTTTTATGTTTTTGCTTCGATAGTTAGCCTGGATTCTTTCTTATTTGTCTTTTTGATATTGTCGCTGCTCACCGATGGTTTGTTTTTATGTTTGCACCTGCTGCGTAAACCAATAACTCCCCAAAAGCTGAAGTTAGATCCCAAAAAAGTTTCGGCAGTTATTGCCTGCTATAACGGCGCTGCAGAAATTGGCAAAACTATTGAGCATTTGCTGCGTCAGTTACCACCCAACCAGATCATTGTAGTTTCGGACGCTTCGACGGATGATACCGAAAAGGTCGCCCACAGCTACGGCGTAAAAGTTGTCGTCAACAAAGACAATATGAATAAGGCGTTTAGCGTCAGTATTGGCGTCCATGCGGTCAAGACGCCTTACGTACTCATTCTTGACGATGATGTCTTGATTGGTAACGCCGTTATTCCGAGCAATTTATTGGATGAGGGGTATTCGGCCGTGGCCTTTAATGTGATGCCTATCAAGACCGATACTTTCGTCAATGTCCTCCAGCAATTTGAATACCGCAACAGTATGTACATTGGCAAAAATGTGCGTGCCGGCTCGGGCGCTATCGGCAATATTTCGGGTGCTATCGGTTTGTATCGTACCGAGGACCTCAAAGAGCAAGCCTACTTACACTCCGGGCAATTTGCCGGCGAGGATGAGCAGCGCACTATCTTGACCCATATTTACGGCGAGGGGAAAGGCATCGCCTTTTCCCCACAAACCGTCTATACCCATGCGCCTAATACCTTCCATGCTTTATACCGCCAGCGCGCCTACAGTTGGAGTTTGGCTGTGCCGGAATTATTGGTGCTCTACCTACGTATTCTTTTTTCTTCCCGGCACCACTTCCTATTAAAAGCCGAGAAAGCCTACTACATTTATATCTACATAACCGATCCGCTGCGCATGTTATTCCTCTGGACGTTACTGCTGCGGCCGCGATATTTCCTTTTGACCTATGGCCTGTACTTTATTATGAACACTCTGGTGTGGTTCAAAACCGGCCGCAAAGACCAGTTCCTGACGGTCATTGTCTATCCTGTTTATACGTTGTGGCTGAGTGTTTGCCGCTTTATCGGTAACTTCTACTGGCTGATTGTGAAAGCTCGCTACTTCCGTAAACGTTTCCACAAGCTTGTCCAGCGCCGCCGCATCATTGCTGAATTCACTATAGTCCTAGCTCTGTTCTTATCGTCTTGGTTCATCAGCACTTATCACTTCGCCAACGATTTGCGCCTTTTTAATAAGATCCGTTTATCGCGACTAGAGGAAGAAACTCAGACTTTCCAGTACGATAGCGACAGCCCTCAAAAAATCACTAGCGTTGATGCCCTCAATCTGACATATACATCAATTGCCCCAGCACCCGGGACGTATATTAGTGTTGATGTCGAAAAGGGTGATACTCTGCGGGCTGTAGCACATAAAGCCGTCGACCGCTACCTCGCCAGTCACCTGGAAATTCGCGTCCCTTATGCTCAGCGTGCTACTGTTGACCGCCTGGTCCTTGACGCACTTAAGAGTGACCAAGTCTACTTTAGCAGCACGACTTCCACCTTGATGATCAACAATACTGCGATGCAAGCCGCTTTTTCGCAGTGGCAGGGAGCTTAAACCTATGCCTTCCCAAAGAAACTATGCTCTCACTCTCAAAAGCCTCATTACCACTCTGATGATTGCGGTCCTTGGTGCCGGCCTTGCCTGGGGGATGAACCGTGGCGTGCAAAAGCTACCCATCCGCCGCTATTTTACAGATACTCAAACCAATGCGGTATGGGATTGGTCCAACATTACTAATCACACAGCTCAAGACCTGCAAGACAAAGCTGTCTTTTTAAGTCTGCATCAAATTAATAAAGTTTTTGTCGATATCAATAGTTACGTCGCAATATCGCAAAACCAAGACTTATACGCAAAAACCGACGAAGAAGCAAAGCTTACCAAAAGTGTAGAAAATTACGTCAGCGCCATGAATAAGCGTGGTATCAAAGTATTTGTCTCCGCCGGGGATACCGAATGGAGCAAGCCAGAAAATCAAGCCATACCGCTTGCCATCCAGCAATTTGCCTTTGCGTACAATCGCAGTCATCCAGTTAAATTGGCTGGCGTAGAGTTCGACATCGAATCCTATAATCAACCACATTTCGCCGCTGCGTCATTTACCGAGAAGGAACTTGTCCTGAATGAATACCTAGACATGGTCGACCGGCTTGCCACTGCCCAAAGTACGTATATTAAAGAGTCAGGTGATAAAAATATGGAATTAGGGCTTGCTATTCCGTACTGGTACGACAACGAAAATCATAATATAAGATCGGTGTCTTGGCATGACAAAACCGGCCCGGTATTATTCCACGTTCTGGATCGGTTAAATGTTTTACCGCGCAGTAATGTGGTGGTCATGGCTTACCGCAATTCTGCCTCGGGTAATGACGGTATGGTGTACCACTCCCGCACCGAAGTCGAATACGCCGCCAGCAAAGCACAAAATGTGAATATCCTCATCGGCCTGGAAGTTAACAATGTCGAGCCAGCCAAGATCACCTTTTATGGCCAATCCTATACCGAAATTTCTAGCCAGGTAAAAGTTCTCGACACCGAATTCAAAGACAAGAAAGTCTTTAAGGGCATCGCTATCAATGACTTGAGCGGCTACCAAGCCGTGAACGCCAATACATCGAAGACTCTATAAATTATTAAATCCTAATTAATAAACCTACTTTTCACTGACATTTGCGCCATTGTGCAAATATATGATGCTATACTGGTTAAGTTAAATAAGGAGGAGTCTTTATGGTCAGATATGACATTCGTCGAGGTGTGCGAAAGATAAAAACTAAGGCTACATTTGCAGTTGTAGGTGCAACTTTTGGCTTTGTAACCTTGCTCGCTGGAGTTATTATGCCTTTTGCAGCCAATGCAGCAACAGCGACGATATACAATAATATTCCTACGACAATACCGGGTAACGTGCCCAGTGAAGCATTTCAAGCTACTCAAACTTCTGAATTTGGAGGTCAGGTACAATTTTCAGGCAGTGTTCGCCAGAACCCAACTGTCACTGTACTGATGAGTAGTTGGGGCTGTGAAACTGGAAGTTGGTATTCTCATGACTGCGTCACTACACCTGGCCATACTTTTTCTGAGCCAATTACTCTAAATATTTATAATGTGAATGGCGACAATTCGCCAGGCACTCTCATCAAGTCTGTCACTCAAACTTTTAACATTCCTTTTAGGCCATCTGCAGATACTGCTAAATGTACTGACGATTCAGCTGGTGAATGGTACAGTACAGCCGATAAGAAATGCTATAACGGTTTGG
>Ga0157379_10005072_pt1 | contig 11290 bp, 11 predicted proteins | sample S25metaG_FD_121802 | JGI IMG/M metagenome (GOLD analysis project Ga0157379, IMG submission 121802) | Switchgrass rhizosphere microbial communities from Kellogg Biological Station, Michigan, USA - S2-5 metaG | ecosystem: Host-associated > Plants > Roots > Rhizosphere > Soil | place: USA... | reverse complement strand
GGGCAACACGAAGGCCTTGAAGTCCGACGCGTGCACGGCCTACCTCGAGGCGCTCGCGGCCTACGCCGGCGCGGTCCGGGACGCGCTGGCCGCCGACGCCCTCGTCCTGCTCGACGAGCTGCTCGGCCGTCACGCCGACGCCTACGCGCAGCTCAAGCGCGAGCGCGCCGCGCTGGACTTCGACGACCTCGAGCTGCTGGCCCGTGACCTGCTGCGCGGCGCGCCCGCCGTGCGCGCCGCCTACGCCGAGCGCTTCGAGCGCGTCATGGTCGACGAGTTCCAGGACACGAACCGCGTCCAGCTCGAGCTGCTCGAGCTGCTCGGCACCGAGCGCTTCGTCGTCGGCGACGAGCTGCAGTCGATCTACGGGTTCCGTCACGCCGACGTGCGCATCTTCCGGGCCGAGCGCGCCGCGCTGGCCGAGCGGGGCGCGGCGGCGCAGCTGGCGACGAACTTCCGCAGCCGTCCGGAGATCCTCGCCGTCCTCGACGCGGCGCTCGGCGACCTGCACGGGCCGGCCCACGTGCCCTTCCGCGCCGGGCGGCCGCCGGCCGACGGCGTGCGCGGCCCGCGGGTCGAGCTGTTGCTCACCGACGCCGCAGCGGTCGAGGAGTGGCCGGCCGAGGTGCTGGCGTCGCTGCCCACGGCGACGGACCGCCGTCGGGCCGAGGCGCGCGTGGTCGCCGCGCGGATCGCGGGGCTCGTGCGCGACGAGGACGTCTCGCCCGCCGACATCGTCCTGCTGCTGCGCGCCGCGACCGACATGGCGGTCTTCGAGCGCGCGCTCGAGGAGCAGGGCCTCGCGACGCTGGCCGCCGGCGGGCGCGGCTACTGGGGTCGCCAGCAGGTCCTCGACCTCTGCGCCTACCTCGGCGCGCTGGCCAACCCGCGCGACGAGCTCGCGCTGTTCGGGCTGCTCGCGTCGCCGCTCGTCGGCCTGAGCGCCGACGGCCTCGCGATCCTGGCGCGCGGCGCGGCGCGCGGCGCCCGATGGGACGCCCTGACGGCGGCGTTCTGCGGCGGCGACGAGCAGGACGACCGCATCGCCGGCGCGCTGCCCGACGCCGACCGCGACGCGCTGGTCAACTTCTGCCGCTGGTTCGCCGCCGAGCGCGAGCACGCGCCGCGCCGCGGCCTGGACGAGCTGCTCGAGCGCGTCGTGGACCGCACGGGCTACGACCTGCACGTCCTCGGCCTGCCGGGTGGCCGCCGCCGCTGGGCCAACGTCCTCAAGCTCCAGCGCCTGGCCGCCGCGTTCGAGACGCGCCGGGGCCGCGACCTGCGCGGCCTGATCGACCTGGCGACCGCCGAGCTCGAGGCCGAGGCGCGCGAGACCGACGCCCCGGTCGAGCTCGGCGACGCAACCGCGGTGCGGCTGATGACCATGCACGCCGCCAAGGGCCTGGAGTTCGGTGTCGTGGTCGTCGCCGACCTCGGCCGGCCCGGGCGCACCGACGCCGATGACCTGCTCGTCGCCGGTGACCGCGTCGGGCTGCGGCTGCGCACCGTCGACGGCGCGTCGGCCAAGGCGCTTGACTGGGAGGCGCTGCGCGAGGCGCGCGCGACGGCCGACCTGGAGGAGGAGCGGCGCATCCTGCACGTGGCGATGACGCGCGCCGAGGAGCGCCTGCTGCTCCGCGGCACGTTCGACCCGGACAAGTGGCTCGAGGCGCCGGCGCCCGCGGTGCCGCCGCTGCGCTGGCTGGCACCGCGGCTGGCCCCCGGGCTCGCGGCGCAGCTCCAGGAGGCCGCCGACGGCGAGACCTGGGACGCCGACCCCGAGCAGGATCATCAGGTCGGTCGGGTGCGGGTGACGCTGTACCGCAATCCGCCCCCGGCGGCGCCCGACGCGCCGGCGGCGATCGCCGCGGAGGCCCCGGGCCCCGGCGTGCCCGGGCCGCCGGTCGCCGAGCCCGGCGGCCAGCTCACGCTGGACCTGTTCGCGGCACCCGAGCCCGTCCCGCCGCCGCCCGTCTTCAGCGCGCCGGCGCCCGCGCTCGATCGTCCGCTGCCCGCGGCGCTGAGCTACTCGTCGCTGGCCGCCTACGACCGCTGCGCCTACCGCTGGTACCTCGAGCGCGTGCTGCGCCTGCCGCCGGAGGACGCGGCGAGCGTCCAGGCGACGCTCGTGCACCTCGGCGCCGTCGCACCCGACGAGGCCGGGGCGCCGGGGCTGGACCCGCTGCGCCGCGGCTCACTCGCCCATCTGCTCCTGGAGGAGCTGGACTTCGCGGCGCCGGAGATCCCCGGCCCGGACGCGATCCGATCGCTGGCCGGGCTCGACGAGGTCGAGCTGACCGACGCCGACGTCGCCGATCTGCAGGGGCTGGTCGCCGCCTTCACCGCCAGCCCGCTCGCCGCGCGGCTGGCCGCGGCACCCGACGTGCGGCGCGAGCACGGCTTCGTCGTGAGCTTCGGCGGCGACGCCACGCCGTTGCTCAACGGCTTCATCGACGTCCTGGCCTTCGCGGCGGGCGGTGGCGCGCTGGTCGTCGACTACAAGTCCGACGTCCTGGAGCCGGGGGCCGATCTGGAGGCCCACGTCGAGGCCGACTACGGCGCGCAGCGGCGGATCTACGCGCTCGCCGCCCTGGGCGCTGGCGCACCGGACGTCGAGGTCGCCCACCTGTTCCTGGCCCAGCCGGCCGAGCCGGTCGTCGCGGTCTACGACCAGGCCGACGTGCCGCGGCTGCGCGCCGACCTCGACGCGCGCGTCGCCGACCTGGCGGCCGGCCGCTTCGTGCCGACCGAGACGCCGCACCGCTCGCTGTGCCTGACCTGTCCCGGGCGGCGGGCGCTCTGCCACCACCCCGAGGAGCTCACGCTTCGGGAGCTGTAGGGCGCTCGAGCTCCGCGTTGAGCTCGGCGCCGAAGAGCAGCGCGCAGGACGACAGCCACAGCCACAGCAGCAGGACGACCACCGCGCCGGCCGCGCCGTAGGCCGCGCCGTAGGAGCTGAAGTTCCTGATGTAGATGCTGAAGGCCACGGACCCCACGATCCAGATCACGACGCCGATGGCCGCGCCGGGGGTGATCCACCGGAGCCGGCGCGGCTCGAGGTCGGGCGCGAAGGCATAGATGATGGAGTAGACGCCCAGGGCGCCGAGCAGCGCGATCGGGAAGCGGATGATCGACCACAGGGTGGAGGCGGTGCTGCCGAGGCCGATCGAGCCGAGCAGGTCCTCCGCGATCCCCCCGCCGAGGAACAGGGCGGCGATCACGACGAGCAGGAGCACGACGATCAGGAGCGTCACGCCGAGGTCGGTGAGCTTGCGCCGGACGAACCCGCGGTCCTCGTCGACGCCGTAGACGCGGTTCAGCGCACGGCCTGCCGCCCCGAAGGCCCCCGAGGCGCCGTTGAGCGCGATGGCGGTCGAGACGACGAGGGCCAGCGAGACCGCGCCGCCCGAGGCCGAGACGATCTTGTTCATCACCTCGCGCACCGCGTTCTGGGTGGACGCGTCGGCGCCGTGCCGGGCGACGTAGTCCACCGCGTTGGACACCGTGCTCGCGTCGCCGATCAGGGCGAACAACGACGTCCCGAGCACGATCGCCGGGAAGAGCGACATCATGGCGTAGTACGTCAGCGCCGCCGCCGTGTCGGTCATCTGGTGCCGGCGGAACTGCGTGAACGCGCGCTTCGCCGCCCGCGCCATCATGCGCTTCAGCGTTCCCCCGGTGCTCCGCCGCTAGTCGGGCCGCCGCCCGTCGCCGAGCAGCGCATGCCCCTCGGCGACCGCGATGGAGACCTCGACCACCGTGCGGTTGATCGACCGGGCGTGCGCGCGCAGGCGCTCGAAGGCCTCGCGGTCGGAGATGCCGTGGCGCTCCATGAGGATGCCCTTGGCGCGCTCGATGACCGCCCGGCGCTCGAGCGCCGTCTCGAGCCGGTCCACGTGCTCGGCCAGCTGCGCGGCCTCGGCGTGGCGGTGCATCGCCACCTCGATCGCGTCCTGCATCGCCTGGGCGTCACCGTCGCGGGCCGCGGCGTAGATCCCGCGCTCGGCGGCGCGCCCGACGAAGTCGCCCTCCTCTCCGCTGATCAGCGCGACGACGGGGCCGCCGGAGAACGCGGCGATCTCCTCGATGAGGTCCAGCGCGTGGTCGTCGTCGGTGTGGACGACCACGACCGACAGCTGCGGGTCCTCGCGCGCGACCGCCTCCGTCACCTCGGCCAGGTCGATCGCCGTCGCGGTGACCTGGTGGCCGAGCTGCTCGAGCGTCGCGGCCGTCCGGTTCAGCGCGTCGCGGTCCTCGTCGGCCGCCAGGATGCGGAGCCCCTCCGTGGGTGCGGTCACACGGCCTATACTAAGCCGACGGCGCAGGCCCATATCCCCGCCTGCTCGAGCCGTTTCCGTGCGCCCCATCGCCCCGGCGCCGTGCGCTTTGCCTCATGCAGCACGACGCCACCAGAGCCCAGGAGGAACGCCTCCTCTTCACGCGCTTCGCGCAGACGCGCGACCCCGCGATGCGCGACGCGCTCGTGGAGCGCTACCTGCCGCTGGCCCGGCAGCTGGCGCGGCGCTACGCGCGCCAGGAGGAGCCGCTCGACGACCTCGTCCAGGTGGCCTCGCTCGGGCTGGTCAAAGCGATCGACCGGTTCGACGCCGGTCGCGACGTCGCCTTCTCCAGCTACGCGGTGCCGACCATCCTCGGGGAGATCAAGCGCCACTTCCGCGACCGCACCTGGTCGGTGCGCGTGCCGCGCGACCTGCAGGAGATGGCGCTGCGGGTCGAGCGCGTCGTCGGCGACCTCACGCGCGAGCTGCACCGTGCCCCGTCGGTGACGCAGATCGCCGAGCACACCGGACTGGGCGAGGAGCAGGTGCTCGAGGCCCTTGAAGCGGCGGCGGCGTACTCGTCGACCTCGCTGGAGACGCCGCGCACCGGCGGCGACGGCGACGTGGGCGACACGCTCGCCGACACGATCGGCGGCGCCGAGGACGGGTTCGAGCGCGCGGAGGAGCGCGCGACGATTGCCCGGCTGATGCGCTCGATCACGCCGCGCGAGCGCGAGGTGCTGCGCCTGCGCTTCGAGGAGGACCTCACCCAGGCCGAGATCGGCGAGATCATCGGCGTCTCGCAGATGCAGGTCTCGCGGCTCATCCGCCAGGCGGTGGCCAAGCTGCGGCTGGCCGCGCGCACCGAGGTCTGACCGCCTCAGCGCGCCGCCGCCGCGTGCACCTCGCGCTGGAGGCGGTCGCGCAGCAGGGCGAAGCCGAGCGCGGCCGAGACGGACGCCAGCAGCCGGCGGTTGTCGGCGTCGTGGGGCTCGGGCTCGTCGAAGACCAGGACCAGCAGGCCGAGCACCTCGCCGGCGACGGCCACCGGCACGCCGGAGGCATGCAGGCCGGCGGGCACGCCGAGCACCGCCGCGGTCGTCGGCTCGAGCCAGGTGCTGCGCACGTCGCGCAGCACGCGGCCGAGGTCGGGGTGCGCCGCGACGGTCACCGAGTGTGGCGCGAGCGCGCCGCGGCGCGAGCCGTGTAGCGCGAGGCTGCCGCTGAGGTAGCTGGCCAGCCCGGCGTCGACGGCGCGCGTCTGGCGCACGAGGACATCCAGCGCCGTGCCGATCACGTCGGGCCCGGGCTCGTGCTGGAACTCCGCGGCGAGCGCGGCGAGCGCGTCGAGCCAGCGGTCGTGGCGCTCCGTGCGCCGCCGCAGCACCGCGAGCTCGGCGCGGGCGGCGGCGAGCTCGGCGCGCGAGTCGCGCTCACCGTGCGTCTGGATGCCCACGACGGCCACGACGGGCCGCTCGCCCGGGCGGACGGGCAGCCGGTAGACGACGGAGCGCCCGGGCGGGCCGCCGCCCCACGCCGGGTGGTCGACCTCGGCCGTCGCGAGGTCATGCGCGAGGTGCTCGCTGAGCACGGCCGCGGGCGGCCCGCCGCCGGCCTCGGTGATCTCGGCGCCGGCCGCGGGCGCGCCCGCCATGCGCCGCAGCGCCGCGTTGGCCCACTCCAGACGCAGCGGCGCGGGGCCCGACACGAAGGCCACGGGCGCGGGCGTCAGCTCGACCGTCGCGCGGAACACGGCCGGGTCCAGGCCCGCGGCGGCGGGGGCCCGCGCGGCGGCGGCGATCGCCGCAGGCAGCGGGACTCCGTCCTCGGCGGCGCGGCGCACCGCGACGACGCGGGTGATGTCGGCGACGAGGTAGCGGCGCGGCCCGCCGGCGATCCGGACCGGGCGCGGGAACCCGTGGCGCCGCTCCCAGGTCCGCAACCGATCACGCGACACGCCGGTCAGCTGGGCGAAGCGCGTCGCGCTCACCGTGTGTCCGGCTCTGTCCACCCCCGCCACCGGACCAGTATGGCCCGAAGAGCGGTTGTTCATGCGTGACCACCTTGCCACGCCATCCCCAGAAGTGAGGATGGAGGGCGCAGGACCAAGGGGAACGCATCAGAACACAGGGGAGACGATGGATCCGACGACGGCGGTGGGGGCCGGCGAGGACCGCGCGCGCACGCTGCTGCGCCGTTGGCAGGAGGACCGCGACCACGTGGCCCGCGAGGCGCTGGTGGCCCAGATGCTGCCGCTGGCGCGCAGCCTCGCGCGCCGCTACGTCAACAAGGGCGAGCCACTGGACGACCTCGAGCAGGTCGCCTCGGTCGGCCTGATCAAGGCGATCGACCGCTTCGACCTCGATCGCGACGTGCGCTTCGCCACCTACGCGGTGCCGACGATCGCCGGCGAGCTCAAGCGCCATTTCCGCGACCGGGGCTGGATGATGCGCGTCCCGCGCGACGTGCAGGAGCTGACGGGCCGCCTCGCGGTCGTCCGCGAGCGCCTGGTCAACGACCTCAGCCGGTCGCCGACGGCCGCCGAGCTGGCCCGCGCGCTGGGCTGCGACGAGGACCGCGTGCTCGAGGCGATGGCCGCCGCGGCCGCCTACCGGACGCTGTCCCTGGACCAGGCGCTGCGCGACGGCAGCGGCCCGCTCGAGGCGATCGGCGGCGACGACGACAACTTCGCCCGCGCCGAGGCGCGCGTCCTGCTGGCCGAGGGCCTGCACGAGCTCCCCGACCGCGAGCGCGAGATCGTCCGCCTGCGCTTCTACGAGGGCCTGACGCAGCGCGAGATCGCCGACCGCGTGGGCCTCTCGCAGATGCACGTCTCGCGCCTCATCCGCCGCAGCGTCCAGCGGCTGCACGACCGCATCGCGCTGCCGCAGGCCGCTTGACTTCGCGGGGGCGCGCCGAGAACCTCGGCCTGGATGCCCGAGCAGTCGAAGCGGTCCGCCCGCGAGGACGAGGACGAGGCGGAGCGGCTGGACCGCGAGCTGCTCGAGCTGCTCAACGAGCTCCGGGTGGTCATGCCCGGCGTGCAGGTCCTGTTCGGCTTCCTGCTCACCGTCCCGTTCCAGGCGCGGTTCACGGACGTCACCGACTTCCAGAAGATCGTGTACTTCGTGACGCTCCTGCTGACCGCCGCCTCGGCCGCGTTCCTGATGGGCGTGTCGGCGTTTCACCGGCTGACCTTCCGCCACCACCAGAAGCCGTATCTCGTGCATCTCGGGACCCGGCAGATGATCGTCGGCCTCGTGCTGCTGGCGCTGGCCATGAACGGTGCACTGCTTCTGTTGACCGACACCCTGTTCGAGGCGCCCACCGTGGTCGTGACGGTGACGCTCTCCAGCGCGTTGTTCGTGTGGTTGTGGTTCGGTCTGGCATTGAGCCGGCTGCGGACGGGCAAGCAGGAGTGGTGAGCACCGACCACCCCGTCGCCGCGATCCTCGACATCGACGGCACCCTCGTCGACACGAACTACCACCACGCCGTCGCGTGGTACCGGGCGCTGCGCCAGCACGGCCACGTCGTCCCGCTCTGGCGGATCCACCGGCACATCGGCATGGGCGGCGACCACATGATCTCCTCGCTGCTCAGCGACGAGGTCGAGGAGGCCGAAGGCGACGCCATCCGTGCCGCGGAGAACGCGTTGTACTTCACCTTCATCGCGGAGGTCGAGCCGTTGCGCGGCGCCCGCGCGCTGTTGCAGGACCTGCACGACCGCGGCCGCCCGATCGTCCTGGCCTCCAGCGCCAAGGCCGCCGAGGTCGAGCACTACCTCGACCTGCTCGGCGCCCGCGACCTCGCCGACGCGTGGACGACGTCGGCCGACGTGCAGCAGACCAAGCCCTCGCCCGACCTCGTGCTCGCGGCGCTCGAGCGCGTTGGCGGCGGCCCGGCCGTGATGGTCGGCGACTCGACCTGGGACTGCGAGGCGGCCGGCCGTGCCGGCGTCGAGGCGATCGCCGTGCTCACCGGGGGGTTCTCCGAGCAGGAGCTGCGCGACGCGGGAGCCGCCGCGGTGTACGGGTCGATCGACGAGCTTCGCGTCACGCTCGACGAGACGCCTTTTGCGTAGGCGCGACATGGGTACTCCGCGCCCATGACCCTCGTCGCCGAGGTGCCGCAGCCGGTCGAGCCGGCCACGCCCGTCGTTCCCGAGCCGCCGGTGGTTCCCGACCCGGAGCCGCCCGTCGAGCCCCACGTCCCCGGCGAGCCGGTCGGCCCCGACGTGCCCGAGCCGGACACGCCGCGCGAGGACCCGATCGAGCCGCCGCCACCTGTCGAGCCCGCACCCGGCCGGTAGGGTCGGGAGCATGGGCTTCGACCAGTACCACGAGCCAGCGCAGGAGCTGCCGGCCGAGACCCGGACGTTTGCGCGGCTGTGCGCGTCGCTGACCGAGGAGGCCGAGGCGATCGGCTGGTACGAGCAGCGCCTCGCGCTGGAGACCGATCCGGAGGCCCGCGCGGTGATGGCCGACGCGGTGGGCGAGGAGTACAAGCACTTCTCGATGGACCTCGAGTTCCTGCTGCGCCGCAAGCCCAAGTGGCGTGAGATCGCGCAGGGCGTGCTGTTCCGCGACGGCGACATCGTCGAGCACGGCGAGGCGGCGGAGGCCGCGGCCGGCGACGAGGACGACGACGGGACCACCGGAACGCCCGCCGGCGGGTCGCTGGGCATCGGCAGTCTGCGGGGGGTGGCGTGATGGCCGGCGCGGGCAACCATCTCCTGCGCGAGCACGCGCCGATCTCCCAGACCGCGTGGGCGCTGATCGACGAGGAGGCGCGCGATCGCCTCACGCCCGGGCTCGCGGCGCGGCGGCTCGTCGACTTCGCCGGGCCCAAGGGCTGGGAGCACTCGTCCGTCGACCTCGGCCGCATCGGCGACGAGGAGCTCAGCCCGCTGGACGGCATCGAGGGACGGCTGCGCCGCGTCCAGCCGCTGGCCGAGGTGCGCGCGCGCTTCACCGTGTCGCGGGCCGAACTGGCCGCGGGCGACCGCGGCGCGGTCGACGTCGACTTCGATGAGCTCGACGCGGCCGCCCAGCGCCTGGTCGTCGCCGAGAACACCGCCGTCTTCCACGGCTGGGCCGACGCGCAGATGATCGGCATCGCGCCGGTCTCCCCGCACCCGGCGGTGTCCTGCGGGGCGGACATCGAGGCCTACCCGAGCGCGGTCGCCCGGGCGGTCGAGACGCTGCTGCGCAACGGCGTGGCCGGGCCCTACGGCCTCGCGCTGGGCCGCGAGGAGTACACGCGCGTCATCGAGACGGCCGAGCACGGCGGCTACCTGCTGCTCGACCATCTGCGCCGGATCCTCGAGGGCCCGATCGTCTGGGCGCCCGGCGTCGAGTGCGGCGTCGTGGTGAGCCAGCGCGGCGGCGACTTCCTGTTCGAGAGCGGTCAGGACATCTCGGTGGGCTACGAGAGCCACGATGCCGAGACGGTGACGCTGTACCTCGAGGAGTCCTTCACGTTCCGCGTGGCCTCGCCGGAGGCCGCGGTGGCGATCACGCGCTGACGCGCGGGCGGCCTGCCCGAACGGACGGGGTCACACCCGTCCATCTGGGGAGGCGCGGGGCGCGAGCGCGGTGCCTGGCACCATGAGTCGCCGCGACTCAAGGTGCCAGGCACCTTGAGTCGTGGACACTCAAGGGGTCTGACCCCATGAGCGTCCAGGACTCAAGGGGTCAGACCCCATGAGCGTCGGTGGCCGTCGAAGAGCCGGTCTCGGCCGCGATCACGCCGCCTGCTTGAGCATCTCGAGGATCCGCTCGCGCTCGGCGGTCCGCCCCGCGGCGAGGATCGCCAGGCTGGGTTTCGCGCGGTGCTCATGCGGTGACAGCTACCCGCAGACGCAGAGTCTCGAAGGCGAATCCAAAGGAGGCGCGGACCATGGCAGGTCAGCTCGAAGGCAGGACGGTGGCGATCGTGGTGGCCAACGAGGGGATCGAGCAGGTCGAGCTCACCGAACCGCGCAAGGCCCTCGAGGACGCCGGTGCGACCGTGCACCTGCTCGCCCCCGAGGCCGGCGAGGTCCAGGCGTTCGACCACCTCGACAAGGCCGACGCGTTCCCGGTCGACCGCACGGTCGGCGACGCCGACCCCGGCGACTACGACGCCCTGATGCTCCCTGGGGGCGTCGCCAACCCGGACAACCTGCGCACCCACCCGGAGGCCGTGCGCTTCGTCCGCGCGTTCTTCGACGCGGGCAAGCCGGTCGCCGCGATCTGCCACGCGCCGTGGACGCTCGTCGAAGCTGACGTCGTGCGCGGCCGCACCCTGACGTCCTGGCCATCGCTGCAGACCGACATCCGCAACGCGGGCGGCACCTGGGTCGACGAGGAGGTCGTCGTCGACCAGGGTCTCGTGACCAGCCGCAAGCCCGACGACCTGGAGGCGTTCAACGCGAAGATGCTCGAAGAGGTCGCCGAGGGCGTCCACGCGTAGCCTTCGCGGCCGATGACGGCCGCGCCGCAGGACCTCACGACGTGGACCGGGGCGCGCGCGCCCGACCCGACCGCCATCCTGGCCGGCCACCGCGTGCGCTTCGAGCCGCTCGACGCCGCCCGGCACGCCGCCGACCTCTACGAGGCCGCGCAGGGCGCGGGTGCCGACCCGGACCTCTGGCGCTACATGGGCTACGGCCCGTTCGCGGACGCCGACGCTCTGCGGCGCTGGATCGTCGAGCACCAGAACAGCGCCGACCCCGTCTTCTTCGCGATCGTCGAAACCGCCGGCGGCCGCGCGAGCGGGTGGTGCAGCTTCCTGCGGATCGACACGGTCAACGGCGTCATCGAGATCGGCCACATCTGGTTCGGTGCGCGGATCCAGCGCACCGCGGTCGCCACCGAGGCGATCCATCTGCTGGGCCGCCACGCCTTCGACGACCTCGGCCACCGCCGGCTGGAGTGGAAGTGCGACGCCGCCAACGCCCGGTCGCGTGCTGCCGCCGTGCGCCTGGGTTTCACCTACGAGGGCACCTTCCGCCAGCACAAGATCGT
>Ga0157379_10005069_pt1 | contig 11293 bp, 7 predicted proteins | sample S25metaG_FD_121802 | JGI IMG/M metagenome (GOLD analysis project Ga0157379, IMG submission 121802) | Switchgrass rhizosphere microbial communities from Kellogg Biological Station, Michigan, USA - S2-5 metaG | ecosystem: Host-associated > Plants > Roots > Rhizosphere > Soil | place: USA: Michigan... | reverse complement strand
TGCGGCAGCCTGCTCCAACACTGGCGCGGCTTGGCTGCTTGCGACCACTTCGGAAACGGCTTCCGTCGCCACCGGTGTTGCCTTGGCGGCGACTTCCACGGGAGCGGCTGGTTCCATTTCGGGTGCGGACGCCAAGGTTGCCGCGGGAGCCTCGGGCTGGCTCGAGGGGACCTCAGTCGTTTCCTCGGACGCTGTCTGCATCCTGGCAGCGGCGTCCGACGCAGATCCTTCAGGGATTACCGTTGGATGTCCGGCCTTGCCTTCGAAAGAAGCTGCGGCAGCCGCGATGGCTGCAATTTCTTCCGGCGTGATGTCAGGTGGCAGCCCTGCCGGAATCGGACGCTCAAACTCCTGCTTCGTTTCTACCGGCCGGGCTGCTTCGCTGCGATCAAAATCGCGAGCGGGGCCGGCAAAGGTTTCCGGCACTTCTGTTTCCGGCGTGGCCTTGGCATTGGGGCCCGGGATCGTGAGGCGATTCTTCCAACCGGTTTCCTTGTCGCCGAATTGATCGCCGGTGGATTGTTCGACCGCCGCCAGCGCCCGGGCGAAGCGGCCCGATTTCTGCGGCTGGGGAGCGGCGACAATCTTATCTTCGAGTTTGGTGAGCGCCGTGAGCAGTTCGGTCGCTTCAAAAGGCTTGATGATAAAGGCATCAGCGCCCACCCGCCGCGCTTCTTCAGGTTTGAACGGCTCCAGCTTTCCTACGGTCAACAATACCGGAATTCGCGCCGTGTCCGGAGATTGCTTGACCCGCTGGCAAACCTCCAGGCCGCCGTAGCCCGGCATGTAGACATCGAGCACGATTATGTCGGGCTTATTTTCCGCAATCTTCTTCAGCGCTGCCGAACCGTTATTGACCGTAACGACTTCGTAGCCGGCATCCGCGAGGATGCGCCGGCCCATGTTCTGGGCTGTCACGCTGTCGTCAGCAAGCAGTACTCTTCGCGCCAAGGGGTTTCCTCTGGTGAGGGGGAGACAGCCTGAAGTTAATTGGTGCCGGATCGTAAGTCAATGACAAGAAGACAGTAAGCACGTTACCACCGGTCAGAGACGAGTGGGTGCAGGGCCGCACGATTACCCATTGGGGCCGCCCACGACCGGGCTAGAACGGTACGACCTTCCGCAGACCCTTCTTTTTCTTGTGCTTGCTCGAGGACATGGCGTCCTCGATATCCTTATCGTCAGCGGTGGCTGTGCCTGAGGCGGCGTCAGCGGTTTTGCCTGCCGCGTTCGCCGTAGGCTCAATCTCGTTGACTTGAGTGGGCAGCGCCGCGGGCTGGGCGGTATTGTCCACGTTGGGCTTGAGTTCGTTCGGGTCGGCTGCCGCCGTGTTGGGTTTCAGCTCGTTTGGATCTTCGGCGGGCGCTGCCGGATTCTCAGCCGGCGCGGCCGCGGTTTCAGGCGCAGGCGTGTCCGAACGTGGCGCAGGCTGGTCGGCCTTCGGAGGTCCGCCGGTGCCCAGGGTTTCGATCGCCACCGAGCCCTTGTCCCCCCCCGCCGCCGTGCCCATCATGGCCCGCGTTGCCTCCTGTACCACGGCGGTGGCGCTGACTACTTCCGGATCCACCAGCGTAGGCTCACCGACTCTCGCCGCCTGAGCCACGTCCGGGTGCTTCTGGAAAGTCCCCATCATCTTGGAGACAGTGCTGGCTTCCTGACGGCTCTCTTCTTCCGCCTTGTTCTGGGCGAGCGCCGCTTTCGTCGGCTGCGGGATGGGCTGGTGCAAAGCCTCCAGGCGCGCCTTGGCATCCACGCGACGGTCCATCAGCGGATAACGCGTGAGGATGCGGGAGTACGCCTCCGACGCATTTTTGGTGAACTCCTCGATCGCCCGCGCTTTGTACACTTCGTTGCCAGGCCGCGACCGCAGCACCGTGATCTCGCCTTCGTAGGCCTGGCCCAGAAGGAACAACGCGTCATCGGCCCGGCTGTACAGGGGGTACTTATCGATCAGGGACCGGAGCCGCGCGATGGCTGCGGGATAGGACTGGCGCAGAAAATAAAATCGCCCCACCCGGAACTCGCGCTCCGCGATGACTTCCTGAACTTCCATCAGGCGCTTCTTGCCCTCTTCCACCACTTTCTTGTTGTCGGGATATTGCAGGATCAGCTGGCGGTATTCCTCTTCGGCCCGCATGGCATGGGTATAGTCGCGGTCCGGTTTTTCCATTTCCTGATAGTGAATGTTGGCAATCTTCAGCTGCGCTTCCGCCGCCTCCGGCATGTTGGGGAAGAAGGTCTCAAAGTCCTTATACTCGATTTCAGCCTGGGTGAGCGAGGTCGCATCGCCCTCGGCGTACCAGGAATCAGCCACCGACAGTTTGGCGCGGGCAATGAATTCCGAATCAGGATAGGTGTTGATCAGGGTTTGCAGCGTGATCCGCGCCACGTCGAAGCGATTGTGCTTCATGGCGTCCATGGCCCGGTCAAACAGGACCTTGTCGGGCTGCTTCGAGCCCACATTCGACAGCGGATTGTTGACCTTCTTGTTGGTGCAGCCGACGGCAAACGCCAGCACGCCCAGCAGAAGAATGACCGGAATACGACGTGACATAGGACAACCTCGGAAGAGTGTTCAGTCGTCAGCAAATCCAGACTGCTCACGACTGAAGACTGGAACCTAGACTTTCTGCAGCGTAGCTTCCACCGCAGTCTTCAACATTTCTTGCGCATTTACCTTTGGATCGCCTTTACCGAAGACGGCGTTGCCTGCCACCAGAATTTCGGCGCCGGCGCGCACCACCACGGCCACGGTGCTGAGGTCGATACCCCCATCTACTTCAATACGATAGCCCAAACTGCGCTGCGACCTGAGGTCAGCCAGCCGGCGGATCTTGTGGACCGCCCCGGGAATGAATTTCTGGCCGCCAAACCCCGGGTTCACCGACATGACCAGTATATAGTCCACCAGGTCGAGCACCTCGGTCAGGGTATCTATCGGGGTTGCCGGATTGACGACTACCCCGGCCAGACAACCGTGGTCTTTAATCAGATGCAGCGTGCGATTCAAATGCGGGCACGCCTCCTGGTGTACCGACATCAAGTTGGCGCCGGCCTCCGCAAACTCAGGAATGAACTGGTCCGGGTTCTCAATCATCAAGTGGCAATCGAGCGGCAACTCCGTGGCTCTGCGCAGGGATTTCACCAGCGGCGGTCCCAGGGTGATGTTTGGGACGAAATGGCCGTCCATCACATCCACATGGACAAGCGTGCCGCCGCCTGCCGCCGCAGAACGTACCTGGTCCGCTAGATGGGCGAAGTCAGCCGCTAGGATCGAGGGTGCGAGTTCAATCAAACCTGGGCCTCGCAGTAACGCTTTAAGTGTGCAAATTCTACCATGCGCGGCGCCCGCAAATTGCAACGAGCCATGTAGGGCAGATGTCCTTATCTGCCCAGTCGAGCGAAGCTCGACCGGCTTTGTTGCGCCGCAAAAATCGCAGAGCCCCTCGCTCCGCCGGGCAGATAAGGACACCTGCCCCTACGTGGTTGGTGGGGACCCTCCGTCGCGGTCGAGGAAGGTCCCCAGCCGGGCAATCTCAGCTTCCAGCTCCCGTTTGAATTCGCGATCCGCGGGCTGCTTCCCAACAAAGCCGACCGCCACCTTGACTTTGTTCCCGGAAATTCCTGCATTCGCCCATCCGATTACCCGATCGACCCACAGAAGCGGCATCGCATAGTAGCCGCGGACGCGTTTGGCCGCCGGCGTGTAAGCTTCAAACCGGTAAGGCCAGCCCCAAAGATGCTCAAATCGCTGGCGGTCCCATACCACCGGATCAAAGGGAGCCAGGAAGCGCACGCGGCGTGGCGGCGGTTCGGGAACGACCGTCGCCGCTGGCCACAGATACGTGATCTCGTCGATGACCTGGCTTTCGAGTTTGCCGGCGCTGATCAAGCGCTGAATCGTCTTTCGGTGATTTGGTGCTTTTGCGATCGGTTGCCGCAGAAAACTCATAATCGAGTGCAGAGTTTTCTCCGGCACCGGTGCCAGGATGTTTACCACCGCAAGCGCCAACCCTTGCACCCGCTCATCTGGCGACAGCGACCCAGCGACCGGCGGCACCGCTTCATATACCCGAATTCCATTTTTACGATGAGCAATCCGAAGAAATCCGCCGTAGTGCAGCCGTTCCAACGCGCTCTTGGTGGCTTTCGAGTAACCGCCCCAGGCATTGAGGACCCGCCTGCCTCCGAAAGCGAACTCGGGATGGCTGGGGTGCATGGCGCCGACGGAGCGGACCAGTTCCAAAACCCTTTGGTCCAGCTTAGGCAGGCGCGTGGCTGTCCGCGGATGGAGCAGTTGCCAGACTTCGCGAGAAAGAAATCCGTAGGCGTACAGATCATCCTCCTCGATATCCAGCGAACCGTAGTGGCGTTCGAGATCTCCCGCTTGGTAGCCGTTCACCCGGTGGCGAAGGATCAAGTCCTGCGCCCTTGCAGGCGAGCGGATGGGGTCGGCCTGAACAAAACCCATTCGCTTTAGGGCCGCTTTCAGCGTGACCGGATGAAAGAGCGAATGAGAGACGGCATAAACGCGCAGTTGTTGAAGGTTTGTCACAGAATGGAACACTCAAGTCTACAAGAGCCAGCCTGTGCGGTCGCGGGCGACTCGCCCGCGGCTTTTGACCCTGACTCGAGGCATTTCGCGGGCGAGTCGGCCGCGACCACGCAGAATGACAATTCTTTTGGGGATTTTCACATTACACCGATATGAAATCTTCCCCCGTAACCTTTTCCCGCCGCGGAAGTTTATATAGTTAGAGGGATGATGGCCGTCAGGCGACCGGCACCGAAAAGGCCCCAGGGGGAAGCGTCTGGCTTACTCCATGGAGACGACCGCCTGCTGGTCGAAGCCGCCAAAAAGGACCCCAGCGGCTTTGCCGAACTGTACGAACTGAATTTCGCGCGCGTGTACAGCTACATCGCAAGGCGTGTAGGCGATCGTGATGCGGCGCAGGACCTGACTTCGGATGTCTTCCACAAGGCGCTGGCCAGTATTCACACCTTCGAATGGCGGGGGGTGCCCTTCGCCGGCTGGTTGCTGCGGATTGCCGCCAACATGATTGTCGATCGGTCAAAGCGCGGAGGGAAAGAGGTCACCGGCCAGGATCTTCCTGATCTGCCCGACCTGGACAAGCGTCCCAAGCTGGAGGAAACCGATCAGTGCGCGCGGCTTTTTGGCCTGGTAGACCAGCTTCCGAAAGATCAACGCCGCGTGATAGCAATGCGCTTCGCCGAGGAGAAAAGTATTCGTGAAATCGCGCAAGCCCTGGGACGCACCGAAGGCGCGGTAAAACAGCTGCAGTTCCGTGCCTTGCAGAACCTGCGTGCCCGCATGGAGGGTGCCAATGCCTAAGCGCTCTCTGCCCAATCGCAAATTACCGAATCGCAAACTAATTGACCAGCTCGACCAGGCCGTGACCCAGCTTCTGGCTGCGCCGGTGGTGACCGTCGCATCCGCGGATCCGGAGCTGTTGCCGCTGTTGCACATCGCCGCCGAGCTGCGCCGGTTCCCGCGCGAGGATTTCAAGGCGCGTCTCAAATCTGATTTGGAAAGGAAATCATCCATGGCAACCACGACTGAACCTGTTGCTTCTGTTCGAATCGTCGCGTTCTCGCGTCTAAGTTTCAAGAGCGCCGCGAAAGCCATTGAGTTTTACAAGAATGCTTTCGGAGCACGGGAGACTTTCCGTTTCGAGAACGAGCTGGGAATCGGCCACGCTGAGATCATGATCGGAGACTCGGTCATCATGCTTGCCAATGAGTGGCCTGAGGGCGGACGCTACAGCCCCGAGACCACGGGCAGTTCGGCCGTCAGCATGGCGCTGCGGGTTCCGGACGTGGACGCCTTCGTCGAACACGCTGTCGCTGCCGGTGCCAAGCTACAGGGCGAGATCACGGATCAGTTCTATGGACGTCGCGACGCAAACCTGCTCGATCCGTTCGGATACAACTGGAATGTGTCCACGGTAAAGCAAGAAATGTCGCTCGATGAAATGCACCGCCGCTTCCGGGCAATGATGGGTGAAGCGAAGAAAAAGCCGGCGGTTGACCCGGTCCCCAAAGGCTACTCGACCCTCACCACATACCTGGTCGCGCAGGATGCGGATGCTGTGATTGATTTCGTGACCAAGACCTTCGGCGCAGCAGAAACCTTCCGCAGCGGACCAGGCTCCGAAGGCGGCCTGCATGCCGAAATGCGCGTCGGCGATTCCATGCTCATGGTCGGCGGCGGCGCGGCCGGAATGAAGTGGCGCGGAACTCCCATGCCCAGCGCTTTCCATATTTATGTGCCCGATTGCGATGCGACTTACGCTCGCGCCCTAGAGGCCGGAGGGACTTCCATCGACAAACCCGCCGACCAGGTCTACGGGGAGCGTTCCGCCACGGTAAAAGATGCTGCCGGGAACTACTGGTACATCGCCACTTACAAAGGCGAGAGTTACAAATGGGCCGGCGCGCCGACGCTGCAACCGTATTTGCATCCGCTGCGCGCCGAGCCGGTGCTGAATTTCGTAAAGCGCGCCTTCGGAGCCGAGGAACTGGGTCGGCACGCCACGCCCGACGGCGTGATCCATCACGTCACCATAAAAATTGGCAACGCCCTGATGGAGATGGGAGAAGCTCACGGCCCTTATCAGCCCATGCCGACCATGTTCTATCTCTACGTAGAAGACTGCGACGCGCTGTATAAACGCGCTCTCAGTGCCGGAGCGACTTCAATCTCTGAGCCCACCGACCAGCCTTATGGCGACCGCAGCGGCGGCGTAACCGACCCCTTCGGCAATAAGTGGTATATCGCCACCCACATCAAAGACATGTAGGCGGAGCGTTCCGCTCGTGGGGGGATCAGCACGAACCACGTGGGGGCGGACGCCCTCCTCCGCCCAGCCGAGCGCAGCTCGGCAGTGTATTGCCGGAAGCAATCAGTGGAGCTTCGCTCCGCCGGACAGCCAGGGCGGCTGTCCCCACGTGGTCGGTGGTGGCTCCCGCACGAACGGGGCGCTCGCGCCTACATTCATTGCTGCAGTTTGGCGTACTCCGCTTTGGCTTCCTTCAGGATGGGAACATCCGCGTCGGCATCTTTCCACAGCGCGAAGAAATCCTGATAGGCGGTGCGGGCGCCGGCATTGTCACCAACCAGAACGCGGGCACGCCCCAGCTGGAGGTGAGCGATGGAGCAAGATGCGGAGGTGAAAGCAATCTGGCGATGGTCCAGGAGCTTTTGAAATTCAGCTGCTGCTTCCCGGCCCTGGTTCGCCTTAAGATGCGCCTGACCGCGCGCGTACACGGGCATCAGTCGCCCGTCCCACCCAATTTCGTACGGAGTGGCCGGCTGCAGCAATTCAATCGCTTTGGCTGGATTACCGCGACCGAGCTCGACCTCCGCACGAATAAGCGGCAGCCAGATGTTGTCGACGACTGTGTCCAAAGGGAATCGCTTGCCTAGCTCATCGGCTACGGCATTGGCTTGTGTGATATCTCCCGCCATGGCTAGGGCAATGCCCGCAAAGGGCAGAGTTTCCCGGCTTCGGTCCATGGCCAGCGCCGCGAGTGCCTGCCGACGTGCCTGGTCCATGTTTCCAACGCGCGCTTCCCCAATCGCGGAACGGGCGGTGATGCCGGCCGCAGTTTCTATGAACTTCCCACGCTGAGCACTCTCAATCGCCTGCCGGTAGATTCCGCGCGATTTCTGCATTTGGCCGGAGAACGACGCGACTTCAGCGCTGGCTTCTAACAGGATGAACTCATCAGGCTTGCCTTTTGCCCAGTCCAGTTGACGTTGCATCCCGGGTCCATCACTCTCCAAAAAAGCGATGCCGTACAGACCGCGATGGTCCCCGGTGCTGTCGAGTTTGAGATCGATCTGTCGAAGGCGGATCGCCTTGCCCTCCGCGATGCGACCCAGTGCGACGTAAGCCCTGCCGAGAATCTGGTGACTTAGAGCCGCGTTGGGAGCCAGGCGCATGGTTTCGAGGGCGCGTTCCAGGGATTCCTGGTGCTTCCCGAGCTGCCCGTAAAAAACTGACAGATTGTTGGTGGGGATCGAATCTCGCGGATAGGTCCGCCGCCAGAGCTCGTAGGTCTCGATTGACTTGTCTATTTCTCCGGTGACGATGTCATAGTAATGGGTTGTGATATATAGCTTTTCCAGTTCGCTGGTACGATCGCGTCGCTCGAACGCCTGTTTAGTATTTTCGATCGCCAGTTCTTCTTGTCCGCTATTGCCATACACCTGCCCCACCCGGGCGTACGCGACAGCGAAGTTCGGATCCAGCTCGACCGCCCGCTTATAAAAAGGAATTGAGCCGAACTCGTCTCCCTTGTCCCGCTCCGCCTCGCCCAAGCTGAATGCCTTGAGCGCCTCCAGCGAAGATGTGGTGGCTTCTTCAACGGGCGCGTCGAATTTCTGTATCGACGCCAGAGATTCGCCCAGTTTGCCGCGCAAACTCGATGCTGCTTTGCCCACAGCTCCCAGCACCTGCTCCTTTTTGTCCGCCGACACCTGTTCGTGTGCCAGGCTGTCGCCGGTCAGGCAGTTCACGGCGTTCACATCCACCACGTATTGCGTACCGATATTGCTGATGGTGCCGTTCATCACTGCCTTGATGCCTTCGCGCTGGCAAATGTCCCGCGCCAGGTCGGGCGTTACGCGCTCGTCGGGGGAGCGTCCCATGAAGCGCAAGGTGTCGCGCACTCGTTCCTGAGGGAAAACATTCAGATAAGGCGACTGCTCAAGTTGCACCGCCAACGCCTGTTTGAGCGTCCCATCGAACACCGCATCGCCGGTGGTGTTGACGAAGTCGGTCAGCAGAATGGAATCTTTTTCCGTCAGCGCGCGCGTACTGTGCTTATAGAAGAAGCCGCCAATGGCGAGAGCCGCCACTATCAGCGCAGCCGCTGCGATATACCAGCGCATTCGGCTCGTCGGCGCTGCGAAAACTGCCGGAGCCGAAACCGGCCCCGAGATCGCGGACGCGGGCTGCACCGTCGACGCGGATGGCGCTCCAACGGAATGCGCCGATGGTGTCGGGTCCACGGGGGCCGCTACGCTCACGGAGGAACTCCTGCCCGAGTCAAGCTCACGCTTCAGGCGCTTCAAGTCGCCGCGCATTTCTGACGCCACCTGGTAGCGCAGGTCGCGGTCTTTTTCCAAAGCTTTATTGACGATGCGTTCCAACTCGGCCGGTAAAGAAGGATTCAGTCGCACCGGCGCGGTCGGCGCGCGATTGAGGATGGCGTCGAAGATCACCGCAGAGGTGTTCCCGATGAAGGGCTGGCGCCCGGTGGACATTTCGTAGAGGACTGCACCAAACGAAAACAGGTCGGTGCGAGAGTCGAGTTCCTCTCCCCGCGCCTGCTCCGGAGACATGTAGGCGACTGTCCCCACCGTGCTGCCGGGGCTGGTGAGATGCGCCGCATCCACGGCCGCCGTCGCGAACGACGCGCCCGCCGGCTCCAGTTCCGGCATTGGCCGTCCTGAGACTTTGGCCAAACCGAAATCGAGAATCTTGGCCTGCCCGCGCTTGGTGAGAAACAGATTCGCCGGCTTCAGATCGCGATGGACAATGCCGGCAGTGTGCGCCACATCCAGCGCGTCGGCAATCTGCGCCCCGAAGTCCACCAGTTGGTCGACCGACAGCGGCTTGCCTTCGATGCGATACTTCAGAGTCGTCCCGTCGAGATACTCCATCACGATGTACTGGCGGTTTTCGTCTTCGCCAATGTCGTAGATGGTGCAAATGTTGGGATGGTTGAGCGCGGACGCAGCCCGCGCCTCGCGCCGGAAGCGCTCGAGCGCCTGCGGGTCCTGCGCCAGTTCATCGGGAAGGAATTTCAGCGCCACACGGCGGCCGAGGCGCAAATCCTCCGCTTCGTATACCACACCCATACCGCCGCCGCCCAGTTTCTGCATGATGCGGTAGTGCGATATGGTTTGGCCGATCATCTGCGATCGGCAATGGTAGGCTGCAGGCCTTCAGCAAGTCAATTTGCAATGATTTTGTGTGGCGCGGGCGCCCTCGCCCGCGGCTGTTGACATCAAGCTCGACGCTCGCGGGCGAGGTGGACTCGACCACGACATCTTACCGCGTGCTAATCTCGTCCTCCGGACGAAAACGCAAAGGAGAAATTTGAATTGGCCTCCGCCGAACAACTTGTCCCCGTTGGATTCAGCCTGGCGGCCGTGCTGTGCTGGGGTACCAGCGACTTCACGGGTGGCTACGCCTCGAAACGCTCCGACGCCTTCCTCATCACCCTGCTGTCACACGCCGGCGGTTTCGTTCTCATGCTGTCGCTCGCGTTGCTGACCCACGCTTCCTATCCTCCGGCGTCGAGCCGAAACTGGGCGCTGCTCGCCGGCGCGCTGGGCGGGACCGCATTAGCGATTTTTTATCGCACTCTCGCCAGTGGGGATATGGGCATCACAGCTCCGGTCGCTGCTGTTCTTGGCGCCGCCATCCCAGCCGCGTTCGCCATGGTTATGCAGGGGCTGCCGGGAGCATTATCCATCGCTGGCTTCCTCCTCGCCGGCGTCGGCATCTGGCTGATCTCCCGCCCCGAAGGCTCGGCTCGGAACTACGCGGGCATTACGATGGCCGCCCTTGCCGGAGTCGGATTTGCCGGATTCTTCATCTGCATCGACCGCGCCGGCAACAGCTCCGCTTTGTGGTCGGCGGTGCATTCACGAGTGGCGTCTCTGGTGATTGTGGCGGTCATTGTTTTGTTTCGCCGCGGTCGCGGCAATCTGCAACCGGTGGGTGCCGCCCTCGCCCTCTTCGCTGGATGCCTCGACGTCAGCGGTACGGCACTCTTCATCCGCGCCGAACAAACCGGCCGCCTGGACACGGCAGTCGTGCTAAGTTCTCTCTATCCCGTCATCACCGTTGTGCTGGCGCGAGTCGTTCTGCACGAACACTTCACGCGCTGGAAAACAGTAGGCATCTTCGCCGCCCTGCTGGCGGTACCGCTCATTGCGCTGCAGTGATGTAGGCGCGAGCGCCCCCGCGCGTACCCTCAGTCATTTCTGCAGTATCGGTCCGGCTGTTATTCGCAGACGTCATGATTGACGCTCCCGCAGGAGCGGGGCGCTCGCGCCTACATTCAAACCTTCCGCGCTGCTATAATAAAGGTTTGCGCTCATGCCCACGAAGCGTCTGATTCGATCCACCACAGTTCTTAGCGTCCGCCGCAACGGCACCGTCGTTATGGCCGGGGACGGCCAGGTCACGCTGGGCGAAGGCGTCATCAAGCACTCCGCCAAGAAGATTCGCCGTCTCTATCAGGACAAAATCCT
>Ga0157379_10005065_pt1 | contig 11297 bp, 9 predicted proteins | sample S25metaG_FD_121802 | JGI IMG/M metagenome (GOLD analysis project Ga0157379, IMG submission 121802) | Switchgrass rhizosphere microbial communities from Kellogg Biological Station, Michigan, USA - S2-5 metaG | ecosystem: Host-associated > Plants > Roots > Rhizosphere > Soil | place: USA: Michigan... | reverse complement strand
TTAAACACTATTCAAAGATTGGTTATACCAGTTCTAACATGTAGGAGAGAAGCTTTTGCAGAGCCCTGTAGGTTTTCGCCGATAGATGCGGTGTCATGGTAAAGCGTGGTCCGCAATCGCTTGTTCCTGATCCGCCTCTGCGCTCAGCGTCTAAGGTGCTTGAGACGACCGGACTTTGATCTCATCCACGCCCACTGACGCCCATTAGTCGAACTCACCATAAATTGGAAATTTCAAGCAAAGTAAGGTTACATTCCAGGCCCTACTCATGCCCAACGCGTCTCCACTTATCACCTGACGGACTATCTCCCCTGTTATTTGATTGCCGTAAGGACTTTCCCTTTGCAAAGGTGTGAAGCCAGGGTGAGATGGGTTCTCTGGTGCGAACTAGATGTAAGAGCAAGAATCATTCGTTAATGAATCGTCATAACTCAGGTTATTTATCAAGGCGCAATTGTCCAGACGTATCATACAGAAACAGTGCACCTTGATGCTCTGTATGGCTGCTGTTATTGTGATATAAGTAGAATGTGCGCTCAATACCAACTCTCTCCTTCCTCGCCCAACTCCACTAATAAATCCACCTGGTAGAGTTCTACCTCTCATAGAGTCCTGGTCTCAGTTAAATTCATTGCTTCGTGAAGTTAAAATACTTATCCGCAGCAATAAACCTTCACCATGCACCCCCAAATGGAGATTCAATTGCACTGTTTTATTTGGGAGACATTTCCGTTATGACACGGTCACGAAATATTTCACACATGGAAATAAGGAGATATAACGAGAAAGGATGGGCTAAGGGGACAAGGGAAGATCTTACCAAGCTTAGACAAGTTATACGTCATTTTTAGTTCAGTGATATATGTAGTGGGAGAATTTAGGACAGACGGAGTCTATCCCTCAAGCACCGCGAATTCTCTATACACGAAGTATCGTGAACGTCGCAGTGCTATGGCTGTATAAGGAAACAGAATTACAAGCCATTTTGGGTCATACCATGATACGGTAAGGACGGCAGTGTACCGGACCTCGATCATAGGTGGTAAGTTTGGGGACGGGCAGGTCTTCTTAGCTATTAAATGCACTTCACAGAGACTCGGTGTTTCTCCTGCGACCCTCATTACTTATGGTTCTCCAGAAAACAGTATCTGATGTTATAACATTTCCGGTACAAATATAATATAAGATCCTTGAGATTTCGGAAATATCGTTTCCTATGACACCATGAAGAGCGCCGTTCGACCACACGTCGTATATCCCCCCCGCCTCGCTGAAAGGAAAGAAGAGATATGAATAAAAACGGGATGGAGCTCTGACCAGAGATGCGAACACTCATACCGCACTTAACGCGTCATAATAACCTATCCTGCCCCCTGCGCTGCCAGAAAGGGAGGTTCTTCACCTGATTTAGATGGGTGATAGGTAGGATAATACCCAATTCATAGTTCGCTATCTATAAAGGAGAATTAACGATATAGTTTGGAGGGTGTGTTGAAGGTATATACCTCTATTATCGGTGTAAAAGACGTCCCGCTGACTCTTCCCCATGCGTCCGAAGTAAAAGGATGTGAGCCGACATAAACCCAGCCCAAGACGTCGTCGTCCCATTCCGTGTCACGCTCGTGGTCGTTCTTCTCCGTCAAGTTAGTGCTTCTGACTCGCGCCACGGCTTGTTGTTCTGGAATGGGTGAAGCAAGTGTGGCTAAGATCATCTAGGTGGCTCGTATTAGAAAGATGAATTGACGAAATATGGAGGTTACATGCGTTCGAATTCGTTGTGATATTTTCATGCCCGCTTCTCGAAGTTCGAACGAGGGGTATCGTGCCCGTTTGCTTCATAATTGTACCGATGGGATCAATGAATTGATGGGCAATCTTCGTGGATCAATTACCTTGGTATTTCCAGCATCGTCCTGGATATTTGGTATATGTACCTGAAACCTCATTCTCAACAATAAAAAAAAAGTCGGCACTGGTGGGGGCATATTACCTTTATGGATTTCCATGGAGCCCACCCTTCCTTCTGAAATAGGCTGTCTAGGCGTCTCTGCCGTCGGACTTTGCCTTCACTCAACCACGCATCAGGACTAGTTCCTTGAGCCGATAAAAAGAATTCGTCGATCCATGAGGCTGAATACGACTGGGTGAGTGTGGCCTATCCCAAGTCAATTCAATCCTATCCAAGGAAGACCAAGACCTCACCCGGTATTCGAGTTGCAGCTCTCTCCCCTTTGATGGTAGCGTTCCTTTCGGCGGTTTTACGTCGGCTCTCGCGCCAATTTGTCTTACAGCCCGCATGAGTCTGGTATGACCAACACTAAGTATGGATGGCCATCCTTCGTGCTTGCCAGCAATGGATGGTACAAGGTGCGTCCGAACCTGGAACCAGACATTTATTCAGTGGACGGTGGACGTCGATAAAAGGCAAACCTTGCTGAAGTCCCAATTGGAACGCAGATCCTCTAGATGTGATATTGGGAGAGTCGGATTCTGAAAGATTGGATGTAAGTACGCGCATGAGGTGAAACGAAATCACAGGTGAAAAGATATCAAGCGTGGCAATTAAACGCACATCTTGGAGGAGAAGCTTCAGCGCAGATCGGACGTTCAATGACTCTAACATATGGCTCAACATTGATGGAAAGTCGTCGGAAGTTCTATATGGAGGAGTTGGGAATTCTCTTTCCGGAAGATCTTGAATCCAGACGGACTAAAGAAAAGGCCACTTCTCAGAGAGGAATCACCAAATACCAGGGAGACTTACGTTTGCAATATTCTCCCACTCATTGGCACATAAGTCCGCAGTGGTTATAGCTATTCGCAAATTTCCGGATTTATAAAATAGAAGGAAGAACTAAACATAGGCGAGTCAACTAAAGTGAGAGAATTCAAGAGAATTAATATGTGAAAATACCTTTGCGTTCATGATGCCTCGCCCGTTAGGAAACGAAGGACTGACTCGGATCCAATTTGGTAAAATATATTTAGGCGCGGAATCGGCGTTTGCTGAAGGTTGGGTGATAAGGAGCACTGGTAGCGAAGGGGGGAGTAACGAGTATATCCAGGAAGGTTCGACCATAAATGACGATAGGACGGCAAAGTGCAATTCTGATGTCTTCGGTTCATCATGAACCAGTTGGGGCCGAGGCACAATAGTGGTGACGTACATTGCCTAAAACATCTGACAACTTGAAGAGAAGCTCCGTCTTGCCTGTGATGTTGGAGCTCCTCGATGCTGTTTGTCTTATTTCGCCTTGAGGGTATAAATACGCTAATGCGTTGAATGATTATATAAAGTTATAAGTGTGTCTTAGAGCTCACAATCTGAATCAGATAATAATCCAGTTGTGTCCGGCAGAGGAGTTGTATCGTCGTCAGATAGCTCCTCTGCCATCATTCTGGGGTCATTTAGCCCTGCTGATGATACCAGGGACACAGACGTATTATGAGATAAAGTGGGGTTTGTGGAAGCGTTTCTTCGAGCTTGTGCACGGGCCAACCGCGCAGCTTCGAGCTGCGAGCGTTCGGTGAGGAAGGAAAATGCCGCCGAAGAGTTCTGTGTGTTCTGGGAAGAATCAGGGAAATATAAAGGCTAGATATGAGTAGAAGACGGGACCTCTAGTTCATTCGGAGGAAAGTGAGTGGAATCGTTGACTATTGACTGTATTATATCGGTGTCGTGCTGTGCTGATGTTTCCTTCGGACTGAGAAAAATAGCCCTTTAAATTCACCAAACCGTTCTCTATAGTAACAGAGCGCGAGTAGATGGCTTACATTTGGGCATCCTCGTCGTCACTGCCCATCCCTTTGACCCGTTGTCGTGGTTCAGAGATGTCACGCAAATGTCACAACAATAATTGTTTTCAAGACGCACACGAAAACTACCGAAGTGACGTCATCGCTTTGTGAGAGAGGACATCAAAATAATATTGTGCGAAAAATATCCGATTGATCTAAGTGAGCTAATGGTACAGATGAGTTTACGAATGATATGAAAAGACATGAGCAGCCGGATAATGTTTAACGCTCCCACTGCAAGTGCAAATCCAGACGTTTATTATTCCTCAGACTCTTCAAAATGCCCAGCGGTCCGTAATGGTTAGGAGTGTTTTCCAAACCTTTCTCGTTTGTAACCTCTGTATTCCCAGCTTTCTCTTGAAGATACCAGAACATGAGAGATCGGATGTCTGCAGGCTGCGGTACATCGCTGAATCCCCAAGCATCTTGAATGGAAACATCACTGCTTGCACCACGGGATTGAACGACACGAACGACGTCCTCCATCTGCGTATCCCCAACCTGGTCGATGAGGATTGTGTCAAGCTTAGGCAGTAACAGATGGTCAGGATCGCTGTCGTCCCAGATTAACATTGTCGTTACGGGTGAGGCTTCGTGCGAAGATCCAGTGATTTGGAATTGGGTGACATTCGGAGCGGCTTTGCAGAGTTGGATAAGGTGTTCTTCGCGTTCGGTGGAAAGATACGGATTTTCAAGGGAGATTTGTTCAAGGCATTTGGCAGAGCGTTTGACGAGATTGAGGAGTTCGGGAAGTACATCTGGCACTTCTTCCCCTCCAGAGGTACTGAGGACGAAGCTGGAGAGTGCAGGGAAACGAAGAAAGCCTAGAGCATAGGGAGAGGAACCGTATGATGCGACAATCCTTTGAACGGTGGGAAATTCTAGCATCACTCCCCAGGTAATGGACTCTCGTTCATGTTCCATGAACATATTCGTGATGTTGAGGTTGTGGAGATTTGTGGCTGACAGAGAGAGATAGTAGCACCATTCCCATGTTATCCAGGTATTCAGATCAAGATGCGTAATGAGAGACCAGTCAAGTTGAATACGACTGAGATGCCAGGGATCCAAGGTGGAGAACTTCACTTCGCGAATGTTTGATGCCGAAGAAAAGACTTCGAATGATTCGGGGATAGCAACGTCGTCCAGGTGGAGGGTTCGAAGTCGGTGAAGATCACGAAGAGGATTGAGCAGTGGTGTATAATCCATGCTGAGATTGGCCAGCCAAAGTGACCCGATCCTTGGAGCATGTGAAGCGAGGATTTCAGAGATGGTAAGGTCCACACCGTTACTGAAGAACTTCAGTGTGCGTTCGTGTGTCCGACCGAGGATCTTCTTCAGGAAGCGTCCAGCCCTTTCTCGCTGCGCTTCAACGACTTCCCAATGTATGTCACACCACAGAATACCTAGGGAATGGATAATGTCCGACCAGCGTTTACAGACTTGACGAGCTCGAAAGGTGCCAGTATAGGGAAAAGGATTCATCTGAACCTGGTCTGCGAAATTTGAAAAGATAAGGCCGAGCAATTCGTTGGGAAGACGTCGGATTGGAGCGAAAATGCTTCGTTGAATGGTGAGATATTCTTTTGTTTCTTTGAGTTGAGCTTCTAGCGAGGCTTGGATGGCCTGGACACGTGCGACTTCGGCTTGGATCTGCCGCAGACAGGTATTCGCCCGAGCGAGTTCTTGAGTAGCAATAGCGATTGTTTTAGAGTAATCTTCTCGTGTATTGGGATCCCCTCGGACTTCGGTGCGGAATGCGTTCTTTAGGGTCTTGTATTGTGCTCGCATACGACGAATGTCGCGGAATGTATCCTCAGACACCATGGCGGTGGGCTGCCCAGACATTCTTTAATACATGACAGGGGAAGAGGAAGACGGACTCACGGAAGAGGTAGTTTTGAATAGGAGGGACTCTAATGCGGGTGGTTAAATAAGGCCTCGACAAGAAATGAAATGCGGTTCCGAAAATGGGGCTGTCCAATGTTGGGAGTCACGACGAGTCACAATTCCTGACAATTCAGTCGTGCACTGGTTGTCTACCTTTTGCACCGCCACGCCAAAATCGCAGATGTGGTTCTCGCCCAATCAAACGATGATGGACATTGATCGAGAAGCCTACACTTGGACAAGGAAGATTATCTTGGACAATTTGAACGGCGACTTTAAAATAGTTTACGATTTTTTTTTCAAAATGCTAAATAATATACATTGTAATATGATGCCTACGACTGAGAACTGATTCAATGGCTGTCTTCTAACACATACGTCCACCCCACGTCCAATTCAACTCCACGCTCCTTCGCAAAGCTACACAGATCCTCCAATTCCCAGGAATATTCATCCTCCAAACCCAAGGTATACATAAATTTCAGACGCGACACGCCAATCTTGCTCTCCAACAACTCAGTTATAGGACCAAGATCGAATCGCCAAACACGTTCGAGAGTGAGAGTGCTAAGGTTGGGGATGAGCCCGCTCGTTAAAGAGCATATGATGGGATCGCGGATGAGGTCTTCTTCCATTCCTAAGTGGAGGTTTTGAATACCGGGCGCGGCTTTCAAGATCGACAGTGCTGTTTCGAGATTCGGCGTCCCGAGTAAATTGAAGGTGGAAGCGTGGAATGAGGGATGTTGAAGGAATTGCTTGATTTCCAGAATGTCAGCCTCATCTGTTGAATTGCCAAGATAGAGGCACACTCGATCCAGATGAGGAACATCGAGATACGGCAAAATTTCTGGTTGTGGGTGCGAACCAATGGCCAATTCGCGAACAGTGGGGAGTATTAATCGTCCGTCCTCAATGTCGTCCACGATGAGAAGGAGACTGATATCAAGGAAATACGCTTGAGTCATCGACTGGGATAACTCACGGAAGGCGGAGAAGGTCATTGGGGTCTTGAGGGTGACGTGTGTGAGTTGGGAATAGGGAAAGGCGGGAAAGGTATCGGGTTGTTCGAATGAGATTTCATCCAGTTTCAAGGATGTGAGACTAGGCGCTGTCTCGAATAAGTTGACCTCGGACGAGAAAGTACATTGGTGGGTGTGTAAGCGCCGCAGTTGCGGGATACGACCCTTGATCCCATCCAGAGAACGGTCGTTGCATCCGTTATAGCCATAAATGAAGAGATCTTGCCATCTTTCTGAAGAACTGACCAAGATTTCGGCGATAGCGGGATCGAGTTTGCGGAACCTAAAGCAGCGAATTGTAAGAGGGTGTGTCTTCGAGCGTGCAAAGTAGAGCTGCAGAAGTTTGCAAGCATGCTCGATGCGTTTGGGGTGACGTCCCAAAGATAGTTGATCGACATTGATGGCTGACCATAAAGATGGCGAATCAATGATGATGTCTCGCCACCGTCCACAGACTTGAGCCAGCCTCCAAACAGGATGCTTTGCCAAAGCGAGGGCAAGAGGATCGGCGCAGAATGAGAATATGTTGCGAAGGATCTCGTCTGGTAAACGGCGAATATTGGCGAACGTCTTTTGTTGAAGGTCGATATAGGCGAGGAGATGTTGTTGTGCGAGGTTGAGCCTTTGGAGAAGACCACCCATTTCGTAGATCTTGGCTTGGATGTCCGAGACGCGATCTTCGCCTATTTTAATGTCGCGATGGATGACCTCGATGTCTGAGGATGCTGGGATGGGGTTGAAGCGTAAGATTCGAAGGGCGGAGTCCACTGGCAAAGGATCGTAGCCAGCCTCAGCGGCGTCAACTGGTGCGGAATTCGATGCAGCCAACATCTCGTATCACTATTGAACAGCTATTAGAGGACAATACCAGGATCAAATGCTTACTACGCACCTTTAATAACGAGCAGAGGCGTAGTTTAGGTCGAACCTGAACCTTTCAAGTCTCAGCCTGGCGAGAAGTACATCTGAACTAAGCTGTGTTTATACTAAGCCCCACGATACCGAGTCAGAGTCCATCATCGCATAGCAGCGTTGAAACAGGGAACGAGTCAAGCGGAGACAGCTGTGCATGTCAAGTCATACGGTGGTGGGCAACGACGTGGGTAGTTATTATGTACTGTGGCAGGGGAGCCTTCGGGCGCTTGGTTGGCGGTGCCTGGGAAACTGCAAATAACATGTCGAAATTTTTCCCAAGGAAGCCAAATGATAATCCAGAGAACACAGCTGTAGTAATATGTCTATACTCCTTTTCAGAGAAAATTATTACACCGTGAAACTCGGTCAGAGTCCAAAAAATAATGATTTTGAGGAGTGCACGAGTACAGAAGGGAGCCGGTTCCAAAAAAGGTCAAAGAAGTAATTTCACGTTAACATAAAGACAGGATGGTCTATCCCGTTGACTAGTTGACCCTCAGCATCCCGTAGGTTGTGATATCATTATTCTGATGGACCGGAGAATTTTGAGAGAGTTTCTCAAGCGCTGTCGGGGAGACCGTCAGGAAGAAGAAATTATACAATAAAAGTGAATGTACCCAGTGTCAAGTGTGTCCCACTTGCCGCTGGATCGGAGGAAGAAGAACCCTTCGCCATATAAAATGCTCTGATTGTCTTCTCCCCCATCGGTATTTCCAGCAGATACCGAAGAACTTCACCGGAGATGTTACGAGCATCAATATCATCTGGATTGATTCTCATTCCGTCCCGGAAGACGTGTGATACTAGCGGATATTCGTCGTAGAAGCAGCCATGAAAGATATCCGTCTTCGAGAGATGTTGTTGTTCCACAATTCGCAAGCAATATTCCATGATGCGGAGTGAGGTGAGAGATGACAGAGACGTGGAGACGTGATAAAGCTGAGGAGAGAGGAGGGGGAGGGATTTATCTCAGATCAGTAATCATCCATTTTCTGTCCTCACCAGATTTTGAATCGCCGTGACCAAAATCGCCGTTCTGCGCTCAAACTCCACCATTGTAGCAATCGCTTCTCTCTTTCTTTCTTCTGAGAGAACACCAGACGGGCGGTGTTGGTCTCGGTGGAGGGTTCTACGATCGTTTGCGTCCAATATTGAGTAATTGTGCCAAGTTGAGGTAGGATGTCTGTTACTCTGCATGATGTGACCGGGGAGGATCGAGAGACCCAAAGTCGAATAGGGAGAGGGGGTTGGCCCAGGGGGTCCAAAATATTTCTAGCCTGAATGAATCATGGAATATGGTAGACCCGGTGGCTGCGACCAAAGGTTTCTCCGGTGGTGGCTGGAAGCGAAGATGCACATTCCTCCTTCCATTGGTAATTATGATTCAATGACGGTTGAGAAGAAATGGTGGCTTTAACACCCAGACAACTATCGTAGAAAACTTACAAAGAGTGGACAGTGCGAGAAAGATGAAAAAGAATGGAACTGATGGAACTGAATATGGGCCGAGCCGCCGAACAGATGGGCCATTAGAGCCCCAGTGAATGAATCCATTCCTGTTCGTTGAATCTACGAGCGCTCAGCAAGATCATGCTGTAAGTTCCATTCCGCGATGTACAGCACCTGCACCTGCACCAGCTCCTTTTTGCATTCCCCTTTCGGTCGCACGGCTTGTGTTTGAGCTATAAGTAGCATAAAGTAGCATACAAGTTGTGCATGCTGCATCCGTTTGCCTCACGAACTCACGGAGGTCAAACGTAAATTTCATCTTTACTTTTGTGGTTCGCGACGCTTATTTCAACACTTTTGGCCTGGCACGATAGTATTATCTGTCTAAGGGGACTGATTGCAAATTTACGGAGCTGAGAACGGAATATTATGAAGAAAGAATCGAGAGTAAGATGCACGAGCTGGCGGGAAACATGAGAACAAGGTTAGAAACAGAGGAATAGAGATCGCCTCGGCAATATGACCGTTCCGGGAACCGATTGTCACCCATCGGCATCAGAGACGCCCAATCGGCAAACCGTTTTGGAAACTCGACTATGGCTAGTCTCCAGAACTGTCCACTCGAAATTCTGGGTGCAGTCATTCATCCAATTGATAACTATAGAGATCTGTTATCGTTTACTCTCACTTCCACCTACTTTAAAGCCATTTCATTCCCAAACTCCTCGACATGTCGGAGGTCTCTGGCACATTCTTTCGAATCTTACTTTAGCTTTGGGAGGCCATCCCGTCGAAGCCACACTTCGCTTCTATAATAGGGGAACTTGGTAGTAGTGACTACCAATATTATTCGGGGCACCAGCATCGGTCAGCGTTGTGTATCCTCGAATGCTCATCGTCAACAGTGATCCTATCTCAAATACATCAAATTGCTGGGAGAAGGCATCCTTAATAGCCAACGGACAAGGACCACACTAACATCCATGTGAAGCCTTCGAAGATTTCGCTTCTCTGTCTCGTATGTTAAGCGATGGACCATCTCCGCTACATAGCTCTCTGATGTAGTTTCATAAACAACCGCAATGCTAGTGCGCCACCTCTCCCACTTCTTCGTCTCTATCTCTAGGCCAGCACCGTCTGAACCAAATTCAGCCGCGGATATCCTCTTACCGTATATCCCATCCCTCGAACATCTAAACCTTGAGATTCAACGTACAGTCTCCGAGCAAGTTGCCTACGTACCTTCGTTACTGCAAGTAGGACACTGGCAAATCACGCTTCATTAGATATGCATTTATTATCTAGCTACGGGAGCTCCCCTTAGTCCTAGACGGACAAATGAAACTCTGCATAATTTCCTTGTATGCCATCAGGACATTTAGATGCATTCCCCGTCGTTATACAATGGTTTCTATGGGACGCTGGATATTTCTACTCCTAAGAGACATACACTGACTGTATCCACATTGCTCCAGCCTTGGAATACTCCAGATACTTCTGACATCCCTCAAGATTCACTTGGGAGCATCCAGCATCTACGTTGCAGGGTTCCTAGAAATTCTCTCGTATCAATTCCGGCAACGGCCTCTCTTCAAACCTGTGTTCCACATGTCCAGAACTGTTCTATGCCTAGAGTTTTAGAGTCTCTTCCTCTCGGAATTATATGCCTGTCAATCGCAGAGGTGTGTTTGTTTCGATATCTCAGATGTCTGGCGTCGAACCACGACTGATCCGCTCCTTCTATAAGAAAATCCCCAGATGATGCCCCCAAATCTTCCCAATCTTTCCTCTCGTTTCCAGTGTTTGATCCATCCTGGTGGATTGCTCTCCAAGCCTCTTTGGTACCCAACAACTGACCATGGTACTGCGACCGACATTTGCGGAGTTAATTCCGTCACTGCAATACGTTAAACTAAAAGCGCACCATCAGGGTGAAGTGAAATCAGTATAGGGTCTGGAGAGAGGCATAACATAGAGCACTAGATTGGCGTAGTAACGGACTTCCGGGGTATCGGCGATGCGGGGGGAAGGGTTCTTAGGATTTATCGTATTAGCCTCAGAATATATGAGTGTTAAAGTCGATTTCTCTTTGGTGAACTGAAAAAAACAGCATCTTCATTATCACCAAGGAGCTGTTCGAGATTATGGCTGCATTCATAAGGAGGTCGAGCTCTACGACTTGATAGACGGTTGGGAAAGTACAATTGAGGGAAGGGTACAAATGAC
>Ga0157379_10005061_pt1 | contig 11301 bp, 14 predicted proteins | sample S25metaG_FD_121802 | JGI IMG/M metagenome (GOLD analysis project Ga0157379, IMG submission 121802) | Switchgrass rhizosphere microbial communities from Kellogg Biological Station, Michigan, USA - S2-5 metaG | ecosystem: Host-associated > Plants > Roots > Rhizosphere > Soil | place: USA... | reverse complement strand
GTGAAGCTGGTCGAGGAGCGCGTCAAGCATTGGCTTGGTGTCGGCGCCCAGCCGACCGATCGCGTGCTCCGGTTCCTCGATGCTGCCGGCATGCGCAAGCGCGACGCACGCTCAAATCCGCAGAAGGGCCAGCCCGGCAAGAAGCGCATCGAGCGCGAGGAAGCCAAGCGCGCGGCCGCCGAGGAGAAGGCGAAGGCCGCTGCCGAGGCTGCCGCGGCACCGCCGCCCGAGCCTGCTCCGGCCGAGCCCGAGCAGCCCGCAGCTGAATAGCCTTGAGCGAAAAGGACGCGCTGGTGCTTCTCGGGGAAATCGGCGCGGCGCAAGGGCTCAAAGGCGAGGTCCGCATCCGCTCCTACACCGAGGAGCCGGCCGGCATCACCGCTTATGGGCCGCTCCAGGACGAAACGGGACGCAAAATCGAGATCGAGAGCTTGCGCGCCACGCCCAAAGCCCTGATCGCCCGCATCAAGGGCGTCACCACACGCGAGGCTGCTCAGGCGCTCGGCCGCACCAAGCTCTACGTTGCACGCGTGATGCTGCCAAAGCGCGGGGAGGAGGAGTGGTATCACGCTGACTTAGTTGGGCTTGCAGCGGTGGGCCGAGATGGCACGCCACTCGGCGAGGTCGTCGCCATTCAGAATTTCGGCGCTCGCGACCTGCTTGAGTTAAAGCCCACAAGTGGCGGCGCGACGGTGCTCGTGCCCTTCACTCGCGATACCGTGCCTGAGATCGATGTCGAGGGCGGCCGCCTCACGCTCGTGCCGCCCGAAGGTTTGTTAGAGTAGATCTATGGCCTGGCGCGCGACGGTGCTGACGATTTTCCCGGAGATGTTCCCCGGGCCTCTCGGCTCGAGCCTCGCGGGGAAAGCTCTTACAGAAGGCAAGTGGGCGCTTGAGGCCATCGACATTCGCGGCTTCGCCACCGACAAGCATCGCTCGGTCGACGACGCGCCGTCGGGCGGCGGTGCAGGCATGGTGATGCGGGCAGATATCGCCGCCGCCGCGATCGACGCCGCACGCGCTGCAATGCCTGCGGGAGCTCCCACGATCTATCTCTCCCCGCGCGGATACCCATTCATGCAAGAACAGGCGCGCGAGCTTGCGGGCGGACCCGGTGTCATCCTGCTCTGCGGCCGCTTCGAAGGAATCGATGAACGCGTGCTCCAGGCGCGGAACATCGAGGAAATCTCGATCGGCGATTACGTGCTGTCGGGCGGCGAGATTGCGGCACAGGTGGTCATCGATGCCGTGGTACGGCTCCTACCTGGCGTCGCCGGCAATGAAAGCTCGCTCGCCGAGGAGAGCTTCGCCCAAGGACTCCTCGAATATCCTCACTACACGCGCCCCCGCGAATGGGAGGGACGCGCCATCCCTGGGGTGTTGCTGTCAGGCGACCATAAGGCGATCGCCAAATGGCGGCGTGAGCAAGCCGAAAAGCTTACCAAGGCCCGCCGGCCTGACCTGTGGCAGGCACACCCACACCGCAAGTCCTGACCGGACGCGATTTCTCGCGTAAATCCATCGACAAGGGCGGAAAGCTAAGGTAGGAAACCTCCGCGAGAGTTCCCCGCCCGCGATTCAACTAAGATCAATCAAAAAGAATGGCGTTCGCCGCAAGGCCACGAGCCAGGCAGGCGCCCACCGAAAGGTATTAGCCATGAACATCATCGAACAGCTCGAGAAAGAGCAGCTTGCGGCTCTCACCAAGAAGCGGAAGGTGCCGGATTTCGGTCCCGGCGATACGCTCCGCGTCAACGTCAAGGTGGTCGAGGGCGAGCGCAGCCGCGTGCAGGCCTATGAGGGCGTGTGCATCGGGCGCGCGGGCGGCGGGGTCAACGAGAACTTCACGGTGCGCAAGATCTCCTATGGCGAGGGCGTCGAGCGCGTGTTTCCGGTTCATTCGCCGCTGATCGACTCGATCGAGGTGGTACGCCGCGGCAAGGTGCGCCGCGCCAAGCTCTATTTTTTGCGCGGACGCCGCGGCAAGTCGGCCCGCATCGTCGAGCGGCAGGAGGTTAAGGGCAAGGCCAAGAGGGCCGAGGGTTTCAAGGGCTTCACCAAACCTAAGGGCGACCCCGACGATCTGAAGCTCATTCAAGGCGTAACACCTGAGCTTGAGAAGAAGCTCAACAAGCTCGGTCTCATCAAATTCGAGCAGATCGCCAATCTCTCCGACGACGAGATCGCGCGGCTGGACGAGGAGCTTCAGCTCAACGGCGCCATCGAGCGTGACGACTGGGTGGGCAAGGCGACCGATCTAATGGCCGAGACCACGGTCGAGGAGGTTCCCGCGGAGGAAGAGGAAGGCGGCGAGGGCGAAGCCGAAACCGCCGAGGCCGCGGCAGAGCCTAAGGCTGAGAAAACCGCCAAGGCCAAACGCGAGAAGCCTGCCAAGCAACCCAAAAAGAGTTAGACCTCTACCTCAATCCAACACTGGCATGCCCGCGAAAGCGGGCTTCCAGTAACCACGATTCTCACTTGGACTGACGTCATTGGTTGCTGGATCGCCCGGTCAAGCCGGGCGATGACGCGGGTTTTAGAGGGTTTGTAAACCGTGGCTTGAGGCGTTATCTGATGCGCTGACGACCGCAAAAGCTCGCCCTAGCAATGACGAAGCCCCGTAGCCTTTACGACAAGATCTGGGACGCGCACCTCGTGCACGAGGCGCCTGACGGCACCTGCCTCATCTATATCGACCGGCATCTCGTGCACGAGGTGACGAGCCCTCAGGCCTTCGAGGGGCTGCGCATGGCCGGGCGTAAGGTGCGCGCGCCGCAAAAGACGCTTGCGGTGGTCGACCATAACGTGCCGACCACCGACCGCTCCAAGGGCATCGACGACCCAGAGTCCGCACTTCAAGTCGCGACTCTTGCAGAGAACGCAAAAGAATTCGGCATCGAGTACTACCATGAGCGCGACCGCCGCCAGGGCATCGTGCACGTGGTCGGACCCGAGCAGGGCTTCACGCTTCCCGGCACCACCATCGTGTGCGGCGACAGCCATACCTCGACCCACGGCGCATTCGGCGCGCTCGCCCACGGCATCGGCACCTCGGAGGTCGAGCATGTGCTCGCCACCCAGACGCTGATTCAGCAGAAGGCCAAGAACATGCGAGTGCGCGTCGACGGCGCGCTCAAGAACGGCGTCACCGCCAAGGACATCATCCTCGCCATCATCGGCGAGATCGGCACGGCCGGCGGCAACGGCCATGTCATCGAATATGCCGGCGATGCGGTTCGTGCGCTCTCCATGGAAGGGCGCATGACCATCTGCAACATGTCGATTGAGGGTGGGGCGAGAGCCGGCCTGATCGCGCCGGACGAGACGACCTTCGAATACATCAAGGGCCGCCCGCGCGCGCCGAAAGGCGGCGCCTTCGAGGTGGCGAAGCACCATTGGGAGAAGCTCTATTCGGACGACGATGCCGAGTTTGACCGCGAGGTCGTGCTGCACGCCGAGAAGCTGCCGCCTCTCGTCACCTGGGGGACAAGCCCTGAGCAGGTGGTGTCGGTCTCAGGCTGCGTGCCGGTGGCGTCCGAGATCGCCGACGAGACCAAGCGAAGAGCAGCCGAGCGCTCGCTCGACTATATGGGCTTGAAGGGCGGCGAAAGGATCACCGAGATCAAGCTCGATCGCGTGTTCATCGGCTCCTGCACCAACGGCCGCATCGAAGATCTGCGCGAGGTGGCGCGCATCGTGAATGGACGACACGTGAACGAGAATATCCGAGCGATGATCGTGCCAGGCTCAGGCCTCGTGAAGGCACAGGCCGAAGCCGAGGGGCTCGACCAGATCTTCAAGGATGCGGGCTTCGAGTGGCGCGAGCCGGGCTGCTCGATGTGCCTCGGCATGAACCCTGATCAACTCGGCCCGCGCGAGCGTTGCGCCTCGACCTCTAACCGCAATTTCGAGGGTCGCCAGGGGCGGCTCGGCCGCACGCACCTCGTGTCGCCGGTGATGGCGGCTGCGGCGGCGCTTGCCGGCCGCTTCGTCGACATCCGCGAATTCCACTGAGTCTCGAGCCTGGCGGGGCTGCGTGACCTCCCTCATTCAGCGGAAATTCGGTGAGGCTACCGCCGAATATGCGGCTTCGGCGGTGCACGCGAGAGGCGCGAGCCTCGCACGGCTGGTCGAGCTCGTCGATCCCAAGCCGTCCTGGCGCGTGCTCGATGTCGCTACCGGCGCGGGACACACCGCGCTTGCCTTTGCGCCGCGTGTCGCTCGCGTCACCGCAAGCGATGTGACCGATGCGATGCTGGTCGAAGCCAAGAAACTTGCCAAAGCACGAGGTCTGGTCAATTTCAGGACCGCGCGCGCTCGAGCCGAGGATCTGCCCTTTCCCGATATGAGCTTCGATCTTGTAACCTGCCGGCTCGCTGCGCATCACTTCGAGAACACCGGCGCGTTTGCGGAGGAGGCGTTCAGAGTGCTGATGCCGAACGGCGTATTCGCGCTCGTGGACAACGTCTCTCCCAACTCGCGCGATTGGCCTGCCGTGTATAACGATTTCGAGAAGCTTCGCGATCCGAGTCACGGGCGCTGTCTTGCACTTTCCGAGTGGGCGGCCTTGCTCGAGGACGCTGGCTTCGCGGTCGAGCACAGCGAGCACATGGATCAAGACATCGAGTTCGATCCATGGGTGCAGCGCATGCGCTGCGCGGGCTCAACGATTGCCCGGCTCAAAGCCTTGCTCCGTTGGCAAGCTTGCTTAAGCCCCGCGAGACATTCACGCTTCAGGAGGCGATCATCATCGCCCGCAAGCCCTCCTAGCCGTCGGCTTCCCCAATAGCAAAGGCCCCGCTTAGTGAGCGGGGCCTTTCCGACTATATCGCGGGCCTACTGTTGCTGATTGAGGAACAGACGTCCCGACCCTTTCTGATTGTTGCCGCCATTGCCGTTGTTGTTGTTGTTGCCCTTGTTGTTGTCATTGTCGTTGTCGTGGTCGCCCCTGTGTGCCTGCTTTTTCTTGTAGTCGTTCTTCCCGTTATGATCATTGTCGTTATCGTGTTTTGAGTTGTTGTTGTCGTGGTCGTTGTGGTTGCCGCCGTGGTCGTTGTGGTTGTCGCGGTGGTCGTGGTCGTTCTTGTGTCCCTTGCGGTCGTTGTCCCATTCGTTATCGTAGTGGCCGTAGTTACGGCCATACCCGCCGCCGCCCCAGCCAGGACCTCTCCTGTAATAGTCACCAGGGCCGCCCCATCCTGGACCACCCCAACCGGAAGCCCAGCCGCCGCCCGGACCATAGGCCTGCTGTGAGCACCAGCCGTTCCACGGACCGCATACGCCTCGGCACCAGTTATTCCACGCACCGCATTGGGCTAGGCACCAATTATTCCAAGGCCCGCACTCGTTCTGGCACCAATTGTTCCAGTCTCCGCATTGCGGCATGCACCAATTATTCCATGGACCGCAGCCTTGCGCCGAAGCGGGCGTCGAGCAAAGCGCGCCGGCGAGCAGAAAGCCCAGGGCCAGTGCGGCAATATAAGTTTTTCGCAACGTCTGATTCCTCGTTTCTCGTTCCGCGCCAGTCGCGGCTATCAGCAGTGACTAGATTAAAGACATGGCCTGAATGCGACCTGAGCAGGAAATTCAGCTCCTATTCAGGAATCTCTTCTCGGCGTGGTAGCAAGGGCCATGAAGACCAAGGGCGGAGGCGTGAATTTGGCGGCCAGGGAGGCTCCGAGCCTCGCCGAGCTCGAAGAACTGGCCCATTCGGCCTACCGCCAACTCCCGGCCCGCTTCCGCAAGCGGACCGGAGAGGTCCTGATCAGGGTCGAGGATTTTCCCACCGATGAGACCCTCGATTCGCTCGGAATCGAATCGCCCTTTGATCTACTGGGTCTTTATTCGGGTGTCGATCTCGCCCGCAAAAGCGTGTCCGACGTGACCTCCCTTCCCGACATGGTGTTTCTCTACCGCCGCCCGATCCTCGACTACTGGGCCGAGCACGAGGAGACGCTCGGCGCCATTGTCACTCATGTGCTGGTGCACGAGATCGGCCATCATTTCGGCCTGTCCGATGACGACATGGAGCGCATAGAACAGGACGCGTCGGCCTAGAGTTTTGCCGTTGACGAGGGCTCTTGCGCCCCCTCAGACTGCGCGAAGGAATCGCGGGGCAGCAGGGGGAACAGCAATGCGGTCGGCTGCCCGTCTTGGGATCTTGCTCGCGCTTTTTCTCGCGCTCGTCGCGGTGAACCCGGAGGAGGACGTCGCCGCCTACGATCAGGGCAGGCTCGTCGCACCCGGCAGGCTGGTCATCGCTGGCCGCCGGCTCTCCTGCGGCGCCACCGCGACCTTGGTACGGGATTTCGAGGGCTTCGCCGTCTCTTCGACCGTGATCATGCTCAACATGCAGGCGATGAAGGACTTGCCGCGCCCGGTGCAGTGGCTGATCTACTACCACGAATGCGGACATATCCTTTACGGGCCGAGCGAGACCGCGGCCGACTGCTATGCCGTCCGGCGCGCGCGGCGCGAGGGCTGGCTGAACCAGAAGGCGCTCGACGACGTCTGCGCGGTCTTCAACATCGCAGGCCATGGACCGTTGCATCCCGACCCTGAGGCGCGCTGCAACCAGCTCCGCCAATGCTTTGCCAAGAAAGGCGGCATAACTGCGCAAGACGGCTCGCGCTAACCTGCCGCAATTGCGCAAGCTTTATCCCCGCCGTAGAGTATGATTCGTCATGCTGGATGGACGGGCACGCTTGGGATTGGCGCTTGTTTGCGCCTTGGGATTGGCGTTCTGCGCTGGGCAGCCAAGCCCCGCCGGCGCCCAGGAATGGTCCGGCAATGAAGGCTCGACCACCTCAGGCCCTACCCTCGATCAATATCTGAAAGAAGCAGGCCCTGACGCCAAGGTCGTTGAGCACGGCGCGCTCAAGATTGACGGCAAGGCAGTCAATTGCGGCAAACGGCCGACGGTGATGAATTCCAATTTCGACAGTTGGGGCGGCGCCTTCCCCGGTTTCCTGATCCTCAACACCAAGAAGATCCAGGGCCTGTCCACTCAGGTGAAGCTCTACGTCTACAGCCACGAATGCGGGCACCAATTCGTCGGCGCCGATGAGACCCAGGCCGACCTGTTCGCCATCAGGCGCGGCGTAAAGTGGGGATGGCTCGATGCGCAAGGGATGGAGGACATCTGCACCTTCATCTCGCAGCTCAAGGGCGACTCGGTGCACCCGCCGGGACCGGAGCGCTGTGAGACGATGCGCAAATATTATCAGCAGCTCGTCGGACGGCCGGCGCAGCAGAACGCGGCGGCACCATCCACCCTGCCGCAGGCCCAGACGCTCGGCCCCTCCGAGTAAGCTCGCCCTAGAAGATCCAGGCGATCATCAGCCAGAAGATAACGAAGAAAATCAGAAACCCTGCGATGGTGAACGGCAGCTCGCCGAAGATGGCGTCGCCGCCCGACACGACGGCCATGACCAGGATCACGGCGAGAGAGACGCCGAAAGAAATCAGCGCCGCGTTCTTGAGACCCAGCCCTGCCGCGAACGGGTCCGAGAAATTCGCGTATTCGACGAAGTAATAGATCCCGCCCCATACGATCGCGACCAGCGGGATGAGCGCGACCGCCGCCGCGAGCAGGAGCCGTGTCTCCTTGTGATCGCGATCGTCGTGCGCGCTCGGCATGCCGGTCCTAATCCGCTCCTTGGTTCTGCGCTTTCGAGATCGCCTCTCTGATCGTGCCGGGGTCCGGCATGTCCGCCACCGTGAACTCCGGCTGATCGCCGGCGGTCGAGATTTGGATAGTCCCAACGCCGAGGATACGGTTCAGGAACCCTTGCGTCACGTGCACGGCGCAGACGTGCTTGAGCGAGACTGAGGTGCGATCCTTGCTCAGGATGCCCCTCTCGTAGAGCAGCTCACTGTCGGTGACGGTGAGCGCAGTCTGCCGCGTGTGGATGTACCAATAGAGCAGCAGAAGACGCCGAGGCCGAACACCGGAATGAGGATTTGCAGCCGATGAACCAGAAGGGATGAGCCCGGAACATCGCCGGATGCGCCTTATAGATCACCGTTCCAGCCATGGCGCTGTTCCCTCTCCCTCGATTTGACAGGCGACCTTATTCTGGTGGGCTCGCGGCTGAAAAGCGGAGATATCCGGCGGCGCTCATGCGACTGGAAACCGCGAACGCGCGGCGCTACATAGCTTGGACAAGGACGAGAGCTTGGCCAATGGAAAAATTCACCACGCTGACCGGGATCGCGGCCCACCTGTCTATGATCAATGTCGATACCGACATGATCATCCCCAAGCAGTACCTCAAGACCATCAAGCGCACCGGGCTCGGCAAGGGCCTGTTCGCCGAGCTTCGCTATGACGAGAAGGGCGCAGCGCTCCCCGACTTCGTGCTGCACAGGAAGCCCTATACCGAAGCGAAGATCCTGATCACGGGCGAGAATTTCGGCTGCGGCTCCTCGCGCGAGCACGCCCCCTGGGCGCTGCTCGACTTCGGCTTCCGCTGCATCATCGCGCCATCCTTCGCAGACATTTTCTACAACAACTGCTTCAAGAACGGCATTTTGCCCATCACGCTGCCGCAGGAAGAGATCGACAATCTGATCGACGACGCCTCGCGCGGCGCCAACGCGGTGATCACCGTCGACCTTGGCGCTCAGGAGATTAGAGGACCCGACGGCGGCGTCATCAAGTTCGGCATCGATCCCTTTCGCAAGCGCTGCCTGATGGAAGGGCTGGACGACATCGGGCTTACGCTAGAGAAGGGCGACGCTATCGACGCCTTCGAGAGCCGCGCGCGCACCGAGCGTCCCTGGGCTTAATGCCATCAGCATGTCACAGGCCGCAACTCTGGGGACTAACCGTCCTCAGCGCCGGCAATCTCGACTTCATCCAAGAAGAACCGCAGCATTTCTCGGGATGCGTCCGGGCCGTGCGGATCCGTGTACGAGCCGTTCGGGCTGCCGCCCGACCAGGCATGGCCACTTCCATGGAGGAGCCACTCCTCGACGACAACCACTCCGCTTTGGTCTCGGATTAGCGTCCGTGTGTGGGACCGTCCGGCAGACGAGCGGGCTTCCGCGCGTTCGATGCTCTCACCAAGCTTGGGACCCCCGACGATTCCTGTACCGTTCGATGGATGAACAATTTTATCGGCGTCGCCATGAAATATGATGGTACGCACGTGAGTGGAATCATCTGCGACCTCGCGCGGCTTCCGTGACCGCCGTCCTCGTGGACCGGCATTGCCACGCATGGCCGCAAATGCCGAAGGGAGATCTGTGGCAGACCGGTAAGGCAGGCCGGAATGGACGCCAACCGCGGCATACATATCGGGATAGGTGGCCGCTATCACGGCCGCCATTGCGCCTCCCGCTGATAGTCCCGCCACGAACACACGGTCTGGGTCGACATCATAGTTTGCAACGATCTCGCTCGGATAGGCGACTATAAATCCGTGCTCCTCAGCGAGATCATTCATACGGGTCCCAGCTGCGAAGTCGTCTCCATGCTGGGTGCCACCATGCAGCATCACAAACAGCGCAGGTCGGCTCTTCTTGAGGCGACGCGGAATGTAGAGCTTGTAGTTTCGGCTACCGGCCGCGCAGGCAAAGGACCGGCTCAGGAACTGAGCCCCGTCCGGAATCTCGACAATCTTGCTTGGCCTGGCATCCGTCAGCGCATCGAGACTGAAGTCTGGAAGCTCACTGCGGGCGCGCGTCTTTAGCAATTCGCCTATATCACGCGCCCACGCCGCGATTCTCGAAGGCTGCGACACCTCTGATCGAATGTCAGCCGCGGCGCCCCGGACGATCATGTCGTCCGGCTCAACGACCTCCGCAGTGAGATCGATGACACGTCTTTCGATCGCCCGAGGCGCTTGGTCAGCTAGAGAGCCGGGCTGATTTACGCCGGACAAAGCGCTTTGAATGACGCGGGTGGCCTCTATGAGCTTTCGCTCCTGCGTCAGTTTCATCGCCGCGCGCATGCGGGCCGCAAAATCCATGTTCATCACTTGCATCCTTGTTGTGGGTTGGTGCGTCAGTTCATGCGATCGGCGAGTGCGGCCTTGATGGCATGAAAGGCGCCGAGCACGGTAACCGATTCAATGGTCGCCAAAGCGAGCGCGGGGGTAACGTCCGGAGCGAAGCTCGCTAGCCCGAGCACCTTGATGTGAAGCTTCTCACCAGCGGCCTTCACGGCCTTCAAATCCGCGCGCGTGTAATGCCTGAGACCGAGCTCGAGCGTGTGCCGCACGATGGATTGCTTGACCTCCTCGCGATGTGTCGCGAGGAGGTTCCGGATCGCGGTGCGAATGAAATCGGTGCGGTTGGAGTAGAAGCTTTCCTGAACCAGCAGATCGATGTGACCAAGGTCCACCTAGCCGAGGTTGATCGTGATCTTCTCGCTGTCGCCCGCTCTTTCGCGAAGGCGCTGAATCTGAGCAGTCATTCCGGTTGTCCATCCATGTGGATGGTATATGGATGATGCAGGGATGGAGTTTCAAGAGGCCCCGTACACCGTTCCGCGCAACGGAGACCGAATTCGGAACTGGAGGGAAGCGACCAGAAGGGATCGCGCCTAGTCGAACGGGATTGGCTGGCTCGATTGCTCGATCAACATCTTGCCGTCGCGCGTGACCTTGAGCGCCGCGTGATAGCTGCCCTCCGGCCAACCCCCGGCTGGCACGCCGCGCTTGCCGGCTTGCAGCAGAAAGCTATGACTATCCTCGGCAAGCGTCTCTGTGTTGCGGAGCAAAGGTGTGTCGCCGTTGACCAGGGTGATCTCGACCGTGTCACCCTTCTTGAGGCCGGCGACAGACGCGTAAGCGATTGCTGGCGTGTTGAAGTGAGGCGGAGGAAGCGCCACGCCCTTGTCCAGCTCCTCCTGGGCCACCTGATGGTCGGTGATCCCGAGCGCCAGCACTTTGGCCTCCTCGGCCGACGCCGGCGCCGATGCGCCAAGTAGCACCAACACAAACAGCACCCTTGTCATCATGAGGCTCTCCCGCTACGCAACTCGCCGGCGAGGTCTTAGCAAGCGGGCAGGCGTCAATCTATGGCTGTTCACAAGCTTTTGCTGCTTCCTGGCGACGGGATCGGCCCCGAGGTGATGGGCGAGGTCTCCCGCCTCGTCGACTGGATCAACGCCCGCGGGCTAGCCACCATCGAGACCGAGACCGACCTCGTCGGCGGGTGCGCCTACGATGCCCATGGTCAGGCCATCTCCAGCGCCACCATGGAGCGCGCCCTTGCTGCCGATGCCGTAATGCTCGGCGCGGTCGGTGGCCCGAAATGGGATGGCGTGTCTTACGATCAGCGCCCGGAGGCAGG
>Ga0157379_10005059_pt1 | contig 11306 bp, 10 predicted proteins | sample S25metaG_FD_121802 | JGI IMG/M metagenome (GOLD analysis project Ga0157379, IMG submission 121802) | Switchgrass rhizosphere microbial communities from Kellogg Biological Station, Michigan, USA - S2-5 metaG | ecosystem: Host-associated > Plants > Roots > Rhizosphere > Soil | place: USA... | reverse complement strand
CGGATGACCGTCACCGGACACGACACCGGCCACCTCGGTGGCCCCGACGTCCTCGTCGGGCTCCGCCGCTACCTCGACGAGGGCCGCCGCGACCGGGCCATCGTGATGGCCGCGAGCGCGTCGTTCGCCTTCGGCACCGGGCTGCTGGTCGCCGACGGCTCCCCGGAACCGCAGACGCCCCACGCCCCGCCGCCGGCGGGGCCGGCCGGATCCACGAAAGGTGTCACGCCATGAGTCCCACCCTGACCGCCGCACTCGACGACATCCGCCCCGGGCTGGAGGCCGACGGGTTCGGTCTGTTCGTGGCGTCCGTCGAGGGTCGCCATGTCACGGTCTGCCTGGAGGCGCTCCCCAGCGCCTGTCTCGACTGCCTCGTGCCCGACGACCTGCTGCAGCAGATCGTGGAGTCGGCGATCCGCGACGCCGATCCGACGGTCGAGCGGGTCACGCTCGTGAAGCAGGGTTTCGACACCGCACAGGAGCATTGAGAGCGCCATGGGCGACACGCCCTACGACGGCTACTTCGAGGACTCGGTCACCGTCGTCACCGGCGCCGGGAACGGGATCGGCCGAGCCACCGCCCAGGCCCTGGCCCGCGCCGGGGCGCTCGTGGTCGCGTGCGACATCGATGCCGACGCCGTCGAGGAGACCGCCCGGTCCATCGAGGCGGAGGGACACAGCGCCTGGGCCCGCCGGGTCGACGTGACCTCCGGCGAGGACCACACGGCCGTGCGCGACTTCTGCCTCGACACCTGGGGCCGGGTCGACCGGATCATGAACAATGCGGGCATCACCACCACCGGGCTGCCCGGCGACGTGCCGCTGAGCGAGTGGCAGCGGATGATCGAGGTGAACCTGCTGAGCATCGTGCGCAGCAACGCGGCGTTCCTGCCCGTCCTGATCCGGCAGGGCGACGGCCAGCTCGTGAACACCGGCTCGACCTCGGGCATGTTCCCCTACGCCTACGACAGGCTCCACTATGCCGCGTCGAAGGCGGCCGTCATCGCCATGACGGAGGGTCTTGCCCTCTACCTGCGCCCGCAGGGGATCCGGGTGAGCTGTGTGTGCCCGGCGGGGGTGAGCACGTCGATCACCACCCGGATGCGCCACTTCGGCCCCGAGCGCCCGATGGGGCGACCCGCGTTGCCGGTCGTCACCCCGGAGGCCATGGCGGACACCATCCTCGCCGGGATGGCCGAGGACCGGTTCCTGATCTGCTCGGTGCCGGAGGCGTACGAGGAGTTCGCCCGCCGCGGCGCCGATCCCCAGGCCTATCTCGACGGGGCGGTCGTCCGGCACGGCTTCCGCCCATGACCGGGCGACCGCGGGGTTTCAGCCCGCGGACACCGGGCGGGTCCGGGCGCTCGAGCTGAGCATCTCCACCGCCAGGCCGTAGGGAACGCCCTCCGCGATCAGCCTCTTGAGCCGCTGCGTCAGGGCCATCCGGGAGTAGCGCAGCGTGAGCGGCGGTTGGGTCGCGAGCTCGGCGGCGATCTCGTGCGCCCGCGGCAGCAGTCGTTCGGGCGCGACGACCTCCGCGACGACCCCGAACTCGGCCGCCTCCTGGGCGCTGAGGGTGCGGGAGGTGAGCAGGAAGTGGCGGCCGCGGTTCTCGCCGAGCACGTTCAGCCACGCGGTCTGGTTGCCGTCGCCGGGCACGACCCCGACATCGAGGTGGTTGTCCCGAAAACTCGCCCGGTCGTCGGCGATGACGATGTCGGACATGATCAGCAGCTCGGAGTGGACGTGCGCGGCGCCGTTCACCGCCCCGACCACGGGCACGTCGATGTCGAGCAGAGCGGTCAGCAGTCGCGTGCCCTCGTAGATGGTGCGGTAGGCGTTCTCGGGTTCCGTCATCGGCGGGAAGGAGCCCCAGTCGCCGCGCGCGCAGAAGTCGGCGCCGCTGCCGGTCAGGATGACGACGCGGTTGTCCGGGTCGCCGCCGATCTCCCAGAAGGCGTCCGGCAGCTCGCGATGCCCCTGCCCGCTGTGGAGGTAGGGGCCGCCGTCGGTGTGCAGGGCCACCTCCAAGACCCCGTCGGTCCGCTCCATCCGCACGTGCTGGTAGGCCTTGCTGTACTCGCTGAACGACCGGATCACGATCTTCCTCCGATGATGCCGAGCCGCTGCAGCTCGGCGATGGTCTCCGAATCCCGGCCGAGCTCCCCGAGGATCTCGGCGGTGTGCTCCCCCGGCGCGCATGCGGGCCTGCTGATGGCGCCGGGAGTCCTGCTGAACCGAGGGGCCGGTGCGCCCTGGGGGACCCCGCCCGGTGCGACGAACGTCGACCGCGCCACGTTGTGCGGGTGCTCGAGCGCCTCGCGCCAGGTCAGCACCGGGGCGAAGCATGCGTCCTCGTGCTCCAGCAGCGCGCACCAGTCCGCGCGCGACCTCGTGGCGAACAGCTTCTCCAGCGCACGCTTGCGGTCCGGCCAGCTCGTCTTGTCCAGCTGCGGCGGGACCTCCTCGGCGGGCAGGTCACGCTCGAAGCCGGTCAGCTCGCAGAGCCGGGCGTAGAACTTCGGCTCGATCGCGCCGACCGAGATGTACCGGCCGTCGGCACACTCGTACACGTCGTAGAACGGCGCCCCGGTGTCCAGGAGGTTCGCGCCCCGCTCCGCCGACTGCAGGCCCCGCGCCTGCATGGCGAACTCCAAGGCGCTCATCGCGGCGAGCCCGTCGAGGATCGCGGCGTCCACCACCTGGCCGCGGCCGCTCGTCCGGGCCTCCAGGACCGCGCTCACCACACCGAAGGCGAGCAGCATGCCCCCGCCGCCGTAGTCGCCCAGCATGTTCAGCGGCGGAACCGGCCGCTCGCCCGGACGTCCGATCGCGTGCAGGACGCCGGACACGGCCATGAAGTTGATGTCGTGGGCGGCGTCCTGTGCCCAGGGTCCTTCCTGGCCCCACCCGGTCGCGCGGCCGTAGACCAGCTGCGGGCGGGCCGCGAGGCACTCGTCCGGCCCGAGCCCGAGCCGCTCCATCACACCGGGCCGGTTGCCCTCGAGCAGGACGTCCGCGCCCCGGACGAGGTCGAGGAGGACCTCCCGTCCGCGCGGGTCCTTCAGGTCCAGGCCGATCGAGCGCCGTCCGCGCTTGGTGACGTCGAGGGCCGGGTCGTCGCTGGCCCGGGCGTCCCGGGCTCGGTCCACCAGAACGACGTCCGCGCCGAGGTCCGCCAGCATCATGGCGGCGAAGGGGACGGGGCCGAGTGCGGACATCTCGAGCACGCGGACCCCGGTCAGGGGCCCGGAACGGGTGGCGGTCACGGGCGCTGCCGCATGTCGACCAGCTCCTCGACGACGTCCTTCTCCCCCGCCGCGACGATCTCGTCGAAGCGCTCGGACACCAGCTCGGGTGTCAGTGCCTCCGCGGCGACCTCGATCCCGGGGGTGTGCGCCACGTAGACCCGCCGCACCTCCCCGCCGCGCGCCTCGATCGTCTCGCCGTTGACCGGGCAGCTGTCGTGGACGAGCACCGCGACCGCGTTCGCCACCGCCTCGGGCTTCCAGGGCGCCAACCGCTCGCGCGTCGCCGCCGAGCTGCTGTTCAGCATCCTCGTGAGCGCTCCCGGGCACAGGGCGTTGACCTTGACGCCGACGTCACTCCCCTCGACGGCGAGATCCCGGGTCAGGCCGTAGAGAGCACCCTTCGCCGCCGAGTAGGTGGCCCGCAGCCCATGGCCCTGGAACATCGCGGCGGAACAGGTGTTCACCACCCGTCCCCGACCACCGGCGACGAGGTGCGGCCAGGCGGCCTGGGTGACAGACCACGCCCCCAGGAGGTGGACGGCGAGGACCTTCTCGAACAGCGGCCGCGGCGTGTCGGCGAAGGGGACGGCGGGGTTGGTGCCCGCATTGTTGATCACGATGTCGAGCCCACCGAATCGGTCCACGGCGAGCTGCACGATCTCGCGTGCGGACTGCTCGTCCGAGACGTCGTGGCCACTCGCGACGGCCTGCCCCCCGGCCTTCTCGATCTCGCGCACCACCTCCTCGGCGGGAGCGAGCGACGCGCCGGCCGAGCCGTCCGGCGGCCCCCCGAGGTCGTTCACGACGACCTTCGCCCCCCGCGAGGCCAACAGCAGGGCATAGGCGCGGCCCAGGCCGTGCCCGGCGCCGGTCACCACGGCCACTCGGTCGTCGAAGCGGAGCTGGGTCACTGAGGTACTTCCTCTCGAGGGGTTCGGGAGCTGGTGGCGGCGTCACGGGGGCGGACCACCGGATCGCGCTCCACGGTGAGACGCGGGAGCACCTCGTCGGCGAACAGGCGCAGGCTCGACCAGCCCAGCTCCGGCGGCATCCCGCCCGCGAGGGGCCGGAAGCAGAGCGCACCGCCCGGGCCGAGCTCCTCGGCCAGCGCGACGCATTCCTGCGGGGTGACGACCCGGTAGTGCGGGGAGGCCCGCAGCGCGTCGAGGTCCTCGGTGGAGACGTAGCCGGTGTACTCCTGCGCCCCCGTGGCGAACCGCGCGTAGGAGTTCATCTCGTGCAGCAGGAACGGGGCCAGCTCGGGCCAGGACCGCTCGGGGTCGTCGGACACGTGCAGGAACCGCGGACCGGACCGGGGCATCGGACCGGGATCGGGCAGACCGAGGGCGGCGAGCTCCTCCCGGTAGTCGGCCCACGCCTCGGGCAGGTGCGGCGCGAAACCGTCACCGGCCCGCGCGGCCCGGCGCGCCGCGGGCCTCGATCCGCCCCCCACCACGAGCGGGGGTCTCGGGCGCTGGTAGGGCCGCGGTGTCACCCGGACCTGCCGGCCCTCGTACTCGAACGGCTCTCCGGACCAGGCGCGTGTGAGGACCTCGAGGCCCTGGTCGAGGGCCTTGCCCCGCCGCGACTTCGCGCGGCCGAACATGGTGAACTCTTCCGGCAGGTACCCGGCCCCGGGCGTGACGACGAGCCGCCCCCGGCTCAGGAGGTCCACCACGGCCAGGTCCTCGGCGAGCCGGAGCGGGTCGTGCAGGGGGACGAGGAGCGCCCCGACGACGATGCCGATCCGCGATGTCCGCGCCGCGGCGGCCGCGGCCATCACGATCGGCGAGGGGAGATAGCCGTCCGCGGCGCCGTGGTGCTCGTGGAACATCACCGAGTCGAAGCCGATCCGGTCGGCCCACTCGACCTGGTCCAGCGCCGCCTCGTAGAGATCCGCGCGAGCGGACGGGTGGTCGCCGTCCAGGCGCATGTCGTACCGGAGCTTCAGAACAGCCACCACTACTCCGTCCGTGCGGCGCCGACTTCCCTGTCGCACCTAATGTGATCAGAAATCTAGTGCCGCGTGCGCCGTGCGGTCAACCGTCGGGTGCGGTCCGGCCGCGGGAACCGCGAGTCAGGCCGCGCGCTCCAGGATGTGGACACCGCAGGCGGAGCCGAGCCCGATCACGTGGGCCAACCCCACCCTCGCCCCCTCGATCTGCCGATCCCCCGCCTCGCCACGGAGGTGATGGCAGACCTCCCACACGTTCGCGATGCCGGTGGCCGCGATCGGGTGCCCCTTGGACTGCAGCCCGCCGGAGACGTTGACCGGGAGCCTGCCGTCCCGCCAGGTCGCGCCGGACTCGAACAGGTCGACCGCGCCACCCGGCTCGCACAGCATCAGGTTGTCGTAGTGCACCAGCTCCGCGGTGGCGAAGCAGTCGTGCAGCTCGACGAGATCGAGGTCCTCCGGCGCCACCCCGGCCCCGGTGTAGGCCTGCTCGGCGGCGTTGCGGGTCAAGGTGTTGATGTCCGGGAGGACCTGGCACGTCTCGGTCCACGGGTCACTCGTCAGGACCGAGGCACTGATCTTCACGGCCCGCCGGCGCTGGTCGGGGTCCATGCGCTTGAGCCGCTCGCCGGAGACGAGCACCGCCGCGGAGGCCCCGTCGCAGTTCGCCGAACACATGGGACGGGTGTTCGGGTAGGCGACCATGACGTCGTTCATGATCTGGTCGAGGGTCAGCCGCTTGGTGTAGGCCGCGAGCGGGTTGAGCGTGGAGTGGGCGTGGTTCTTCTCGCTGATGCGGGCGAAGAGCTCGAAGTCACCCTTGCCGTAGCGGTGGGTGTACTCCATGCCGACCTGGGCGAAGACGCCCGGCATGGTCTCGGTGCCGATCCGGCCGTCGAGCGGGGCGACCTGACCGACCCGGCCTGTCGGCGCGAACTCGGCGCCGTCTGCCTTCCCCGCACCGCCGCTGCCGAGCAGCCCGGCGCCCGACAGCTTCTCGGCCCCGACCGCGAGGCCGATGTCCGTCTCCCCCGCCTTGATCGCCATGAGGACGGTGCGCAGCGCTGTCGCACCCGTCGCGCAGGCGTTCATGACGTTGTAGACGGGCACGCCCGTCTGGCCGATCTGCTTCTGGAGGGCCTGGCCGAGGCGACCCGGACCGAGCAGCCCGTCCCCACCCATGTAGTTGCCCGCCGCCAGCACCCCGATGTCGGACATGCCGACGCCGGCATCGGCGATCGCCCCACGGGCCGCCTCGGCGGCGAGGTCGACGATGTCGCGGTCGGGGTACTTCCCGAACTTCGTCATCGTGATACCGAGGATCCATACGTCGTCTGTCATGCCACACCTATGCAGGTTCGAAGCCGAAGCCGATGGCCTCGGTACCGGCGGAGTCCGTCCCGACCACGTAGGTCGCGAGGCGGACCTTCATGCCGAGCCGGACGTGGTCCGGGTCGGCCGGGGTGTTGATGATGTTGCCCTTGACCCACGTGCCGTCGCAGTCGACGACCGCGGCGACGAAGGGCACGGCGACCCCGGGGGCCGCGAAGGACACGATGGTGAACGACTGGACCTCGCCGTCCCCCGCGACGGGGACGTCGCGGAACTCCGCCCCGAAGCAGTGGGCGCAGGCGTTGCGGTGGTCGAAGTAGCGCGCTCCGCACTGCGCGCACTCGTGGGCGAGGAGATGGGGGGCGTCGTCGAGCACCAGGTAGTCGACGAGTGGGACCTGCTCTGCCATGGGTTCTCCGTTCGTCCCCGCGAGCGACTCTGCACGAGGGCCGGCCGTGCCGCCACGGGCCGCCGCAGGAAAGCCCCGAGCGCGGGGAGCCGCTGCCGGCCGGCATCCGCAGGCCTCTTGCCACAGAATGTTATCAGCTTTAGGCTGGTCGGCGTCCCTGTGACGCCTCTTACAGACATTGTCGTCGACGAACACAGGACCGGAATCCGCCGGAGTCCGGGCAAGCGCCCCGCGTGCCGGCCCGCGACGCCTCGTCGACCGCCGCCCATCGTCGACCCCCGTCGGAGACCCCATGGACCAGTTCCTCAGCCTGCTGCTCAGTGGGCTGGTGAGCGGGGCGCTGTACTCGCTCATCGCCTCCGGGCTGACCCTGACCTACGCAGCGACGGGGATCTTCAACTTCTCCTACGGCGCCATCGCGTACGTCATCGGCTACCTGTTCTACGTCCTGACCACCGGCCTCGGGTGGAACGCCCTGGTCGCCGGGGCGTTCGTCCTCTTCGTGGTGGCCCCGCTGCTGGGGCTGGCCCTGGATGCGGCGGTCTTCCGGCCCCTCGCCGGCACCCCCGACTCCGCGAAGATCATGGCGACGGTGGGCCTGCTCATCGCGCTCCCCGCGCTGATCAGGTTCCTGTTCGACCTCGCCATCAGGGTCTTCGGGCTCACCCTGCCCACGAGCACCGACATCGCTCAGGTCGGCTTCCCGCCGGGCATCGGGCCCGTCCCCGCGGAGACCATCTCGCTGTTCGACACACTCACGATCACCTCCGACCAGGCCATCGTCTTCGGAGCCGCGGCCATCGCAGCCGTCCTGCTCTGGTTCATGGTGCGCCGCACGCGGGTCGGTCTGCAGATGCGCGCGGTCGTGGACCGCGAGGAGCTCGCCACCATCCGCGGTGTCCACGTGGTGCAGACCTCGCGGATCTCCTGGGTCGTCGGCTCGGTCCTCGCGGCCCTGGTCGGGGTCATCGCGGCCCCGGTCATCGGCACCCTGCAGACCTCGCCGTTCCTCACACTGATGTTCATCGCCGCCGCCGCGGCGGCGCTGGGCGGGCTGAAGTCCATCCCGATGGCCTTCGTCGGCGGTCTGCTCCTGGGCGTCGCACAGAACCTGGCCGCGGCCTACTCGACCTTCGCCGAGGACATCACCGGCTTCGGCACCGCCGTACCGTTCATCCTGCTCCTGCTGGGCGTGGTCATCATCGGCCGCGACCGGCGCAGGCAGGCGGGCTCGGTCAACGACGACGTCCGGCCTCTCGACTACCTCGAACACCTCCCGCCCTGGCGCCGACGCCTGCCGTGGGCCGTCGCCACGGTCGTGCTCCTGGTCTTCCTCTTCTTCCTGGCGAACGACTTCTGGCTGGGCATCTTCGCGTCCGGCCTCGCCATGTCGATCATCTTCCTGTCGTTCGTGGTGACCACGGGGATCGGCGGCATGGTCAACCTCGCCCAGGCCGCGTTCGTCAACACCGCCGGACTGGTGACCGGGCTCCTGCTGAGCAACTTCGGCTGGTCCTTCCTCCCGTCGATGCTCGTGGCCGTGGCGGTGACGGTGGTGCTGGGCATCGTGGTGGCACTACCTGCGCTCCGGCTGGGTGGGCTCTACCTCGCTCTCGCGACCCTGGCGCTGGGCTTCGTCGTCGACAACGTGCTGTTCGGGTGGCGGTGGTTCACCAACGGGCCCAACGGCTGGCCGGTCCGCGCCCCCGTGGTCTTCGGGTTGGACCTCGCCAACCGCCGCACCATGGCGGTCTTCCTGCTGGTCATCGTGGTGATCGTCATCGCCGTGATCCGCAACCTGCAACGCTCCGCGACCGGCAGGCGGATCACCGCCGTGCGGTCGTCGTCCACCGCGGCGGCGACCTCCAGCATCTCCCCCGTCACCGCCAAGCTCGCCGTCTTCGCGACGTCGGCGGTGATCGCCGCCATCGGCGGGGTCATGCTGGCGTCGCTGCAGGGCAACGTGACGGGCACCTCCAAGGTGACCGCGGACGGGCTGCTCTGGCTCGCCACCGTGGTGCTCTTCGGTGTGCGGCGTCCCGGTGCCGCCGTCGTCGCCGGCGTGGTGGCGGCGATCTTCCCGGAGATCCTGCGCGGGGGGATCCACATCGGTTCGTTCGGCTGGGGCGGCACGACGTCGGTCGAGATCCCGCTCATCCTCTTCGGCCTGGGCGCGGTGACGCTCGCCCGCAGCCCCGACGGCATCCTCGCCGACATGGCGGAGAAGCGGTACAAGAAGCGGCTGGCCAAGCAGGCGCGCGCCGCCGCGTCCGCCGAGGATGCGGCACTCGCCGGTGCCGTGGCGGCCGAGCAGGCGGAGATCGACCACGATCTCGAGGTGCGCGCCCGGACCCTCGTGGAGACCGGTGCCGTCCAACGGTCCGACGCCGCCGAGGAGATCGCCCGCAGGCGCGTCGAGCAGGCCGCCCTCCGGCTCGACGGGGTGATCGCGGGCTATGGTCCGGTCGAGGTGCTGCACGGCATCGACCTGGCCCTCGTCCCCGGGGAGATCGTGGGTCTGTTCGGGGCCAACGGCAGTGGCAAGTCCACGCTGGTCTCCACCATCGCGGGCCTGGTCACCCCGACCGCCGGGTCGATCACCTTCGCCTCCGGTGACCTCGCCGTCCTGCCTGCGCGGTCCCGGTTCCGCTCCGGCATCGCGGTCGCTCCCGAGGCCCGCGGCATCTTCAACGGCCTGACGGTGGAGGAGAACCTCGCCGTCGCGCTGCCGGACCGCGCCGACCGCGAGGCCGCTCTGGAGCGGTTCCCGGCCCTGGCCGGGCGGCGTGGGATCACCGCAGGCAGCCTGTCGGGCGGTGAACAGCAGATGCTCACCCTCGTGCCGTTCGTCGTGAAACCACCGAAGGTGCTCGTGGCCGACGAACCCACCCTCGGCCTCGCGCCGAAGATCATCGAACAGCTGGTCGAGATCTTCGGCGAGCTGCGGCAGGCGGGCGTCGCCCTCCTGCTCGTCGAGGAGAAGACCTCGGGCGTGCTGCCCATCGCCGACTGGGCCGCCGTCATGTCGCTCGGCCACATCCTCTGGCAGGGGCCTGCGGCGGACACCGACGCTGCCCGGCTGGCGTCGGTGTACCTGGGTGGTGTCGACGAGGCAGCGCCGCCCGCGGGGGCGTCGAACGGCGTCGCCACCACCCGTCTCGCGGCGGAGGTGCAGCCGTGACCGTGCTCCGAACCCTGCCCTTCCGCGACCCGTCCTGGAGGTTCAGCTCATGACCGACGTCGTCGGCGTCGCGGCCGAGACACCGCCGGGCTCCGCGTCGCCTGCCCTGCTGGAGCTGCGGTCGATCAGTGTCCGGTTCGGTGGCGTGCACGCCCTGCGGGACGTCTCGTTCGACCTGGCACCCGGCGAGGTGGTCGGCGTCATCGGCCCCAACGGCGCCGGCAAGACGACCCTCTTCGACGTCATCTCGGGGGTCCGGCCACCGACCGGCGGGTCGATCTCCTTCGCCGGGCGGGACGTGACCGGCACGGGCGCGGTCAAGCGATCCCGCATGGGCATGCGCCGGACCTTCCAGCGGTCCCAGCCCTTCGGCTGGCTCAGCGTGGAGGACAACATCCTGGTCGCGCTGGAGGCCCAGGGGCGTGGGCGGTTCCTCGCCGACCTCGTCGGGCTGAAAGGTCGTCAGGACGCCGCCCGGAGGGAGCACGTCGCACAGATCCTGGATCGCTTCGGCCTGACCACGGCGAAGGACGTGGCGGCCGGGCGGCTGCCCATCGGCACCATCCGGATGGTGGAGCTGGCGCGAGCGGTCATCGGGCAGCCGTCCCTGCTCCTGCTCGACGAGCCCACCTCGGGCCTCGACCACGCCGAGGCCGAGATCCTGGCTCAGGCCATCGCCGACGTCCGGACACAGGACGACTGCACAGTGCTGCTCGTGGAGCACGACGTCCCGTTCGTCATGGCGACCTGTGACCGGGTCATCGCGCTGAACCTCGGCTCGGTGCTCGCGTCGGGCTCCCCGGCGGAGGTCAGGGCGAACCCCGCCGTCCGGGACGCCTACTTCGGCTGATCCGAAACCCGTGATCGGGACGGTGGAGCCGCCCTGCTCGACCCGACGATGAGAGCACAGGAAGGACGCATCCATGACAGGACGTCTCGAAGGCAGGACCGCGCTGGTCACCGGGGCCGGAGGTGGGCTCGGCGGAGCCATCGCGCGGCTCTTCGCCCGCGAGGGGGCAACCGTCGGGGTGAACGACATCAACCCCGAGGCGGCGGAGAAGGTCGCCGCGGAGTGCCGGGCCACCAGCCCGGACTCCGTCGCCGTGCCGTTCGACGTGTCCGACTCGGGAGCCGTGAACGCCGCGTTCGCCGACCTCGGATCCCGGTGGGGAAACCTCG
>Ga0157379_10005058_pt1 | contig 11306 bp, 9 predicted proteins | sample S25metaG_FD_121802 | JGI IMG/M metagenome (GOLD analysis project Ga0157379, IMG submission 121802) | Switchgrass rhizosphere microbial communities from Kellogg Biological Station, Michigan, USA - S2-5 metaG | ecosystem: Host-associated > Plants > Roots > Rhizosphere > Soil | place: USA: Michigan... | reverse complement strand
GGATAGCTATCGAGCGACTGGTGTACCCATTAGGCATTTTCTTTACCCCCAGCAATGTCGGCAAGGTGGTTCCGCGGCCATCGTTTGCGAACAGCGACCACGCTTATTACTACCTGGTCTTGGGCTTTCTGGTCCTGACTGCAACAATTGTTATTGCATTACATCAGAGCCGCCTCGGGCGCCTTCTGCGCGGCTTGTCGGATTCGCCGCTAGCATTGTCGACCCTGGGTTTGGGCGTGAATCTTACGCGAACGATAGTATTTGCGATATCGGCGGGACTAGCTGCCCTTGCTGGAGTGTTGTACGGCGGGTTAGTACATTACGCGGCTGCAAATGACGCGTACTACAGTTCCTTCGCATCGTTGATCTTGATTGCGAGTCTCGCGCTCGCGCCATTCGGAGAGCCGTGGTACGGCGTGTTCGGTATCGTGCGCGCAATCGTGCCTGCCTATGTCGTGTCAGTGAATACGAACAACTGGCTCAATGTCGCTTTTGGTGTCTTTGCCATAATGCTCGCGACACAGGGTGGTACCCCTGGTTTTCCGCCACTGATCCGTCGCACGCTCGGTCATCTGAGTTGGAGCCGGCCAGAACGCGCCGTGACTTCGGTGCACACTGAGCCAACCAGCGACGCGAAGGTGCGCAGACAGACGCTCTCGCCAGCTTTGTCGGTTCGTAGTGTCGTCGTCCGCTACGGGGGCATGGAGGCTGTGCGTGGTGCGACATTGTCGGGACAAGGTGGCCAAATCACGGGCCTGATCGGCCCGAACGGTGCTGGAAAGACGAGCATCTTCAACGCGTGTTCGGGGTTGACGCGAATCGCCGAAGGTAGCGTGTGGCTGGGCGACATTGAATTGTCACGAATGGACCCATCGGCACGTGCCCGCGCGGGTTTAGGCAGATCGTTCCAACGAATCGAGCTATGTGAGACCTTATCCGTCGCAGATAATGTCGCCCTAGGCCGTGAGTGTGGGGTTGCGGGCACAAATGTATTAGGTCAGTTTGTCGGATCGCGACGGGGAAGCCGACAGATTAAGGCTGCGGCCGCCTACGCGATGGACCTCTGCGGCATAACTCATCTCGCTAGGACTCAAGTTACGACGCTCTCTACCGGTCAACGACGACTCGTAGAACTGGCTCGCGTGGTCGCGGGCGACTTTGACTTCCTGTTGCTTGATGAACCCTCAGCTGGACTCGATCGGCAGGAGACCGCGGCTCTGGGCAGCGTATTGCAGCACATAGTGAATAGTCAGCATTGCGGTATCTTGCTCGTCGAACACGATATGTCTCTAGTGATGAATACTTGCTCTCGAATCTACGTCCTTGACTTCGGAGCGATCGTCTTCGAAGGTAACGCAACGGAGCTTGCATCCAGCCCCGAGGTTCGCGCCGCGTATCTCGGTGAAGATCTTCTTCTGCCAGGCGCGCCTGTGACGACGTTGGAACATTAGGAGGCCGCCTGATGGTATTCGATAACGCTCTTGAATTGACTGACGTGACCAGTGGGTATGGCGAGAATATTGTCGTGAGATCGGTGTCACTGGCGGTCCCCAAATCGTCCGTGTTGGCCCTGCTCGGCCCTAACGGAGTCGGGAAGTCGACGCTGCTCAGGACGATCTCGGGTCTCGTTGATACCAGGCAGGGAGAGGTTCATCTCAACGGTGAGAATGTCACGAAACTGCCTGTCCATGCCCGTGCACGGAGGGGACTGTGTCTAATTCCCGAAGGCAGAGGTATTTATCCAGGACTCAGCGTCGAAGACAACCTACGCATGCAGTCACCGTTTCGCGGTAAGGAAGCAGTAGAGATTGCCACTACTGCCTTCCCCGTCCTTGGTCGCCGATTAGGACAACGCGCGGGTAGTCTGAGCGGCGGCGAACAGCAAATGCTGTCTATGGTTGCAGGATACGTCAGAAATCCCACGGTGCTCTTGGTCGATGAACCGTCACTAGGTCTCGCTCCGCAAGTGGTGGATGCGATCTTTGGCTTTCTCGAGTCGATTGCCAAGCGGGGAGTTGCCCTCGTCATTGTCGATCAATTCGTGCACATCGCATTGAACTTGGCCGATATGGTGTGTGTGATGAACCAGGGTGAGATTGTGTTGCGCGGCAAAGCGTCGGAGCTCAGCGAATCCGATGTCTATCACGCATATGTTGAGCTGAGCGGGACGATCGCTACATCGAGAGGAGTTTAGTCGGCGGCTGGATCGTAGAAGTTCATGCTTCTCAATATTTCCATTGATTCGGCACTTCGAGGAGAGGTTCGATGAAACATCGTTCTGTGATTCCCACGGTACTTCTGTCTAGCGTCATTGCATTGGCGCTCGCCGCGTGTAGCAGCAGCGGTGGCAAAGCGTCCGGCGATTCGTCCACACAATCCGGCGGGGCGCCTTCCGGCTCCAACACCGCAACCTCCAGTACCGCAACGAAGTCGGCGTTGAAGATTTGGGTGCCTGTCGATCAAACCGGGTCCTCTCCAGACGCATCTGCGGAACAGGCGCGCAACGTCGTCGCGGCGTGGATGGCATCCGTCAATGCTTCTGGTGGCATTCAAGGTCATCCCGTTGATGCATTCGTGACCGACAACCAGGGCAGCGCGTCGCTAGCCGTTAGTAACACGCAGGCGGCCCTGTCGAAGGGTGCGATCGCCGCCGTGAGCGCGGGTCCGTCCTCAGAAACTGCATGGATGCCATTGCTCGACAAGGCCAATGTTCCAATCATGGGTGGTATTTGCTACGCCGAGGGTGCGACGTGCGGCAAACAGAGCAACATCTTTCCAACGGCGGCGAGTTACGGCACGATCATCTATTATGAGGCCGCGGCGGCGAAGGCAGTGGGCGCGAAGAGCTACGGCGCAATCGTGTGCGCCGAGAACGCTTTGTGTCAGCAGATTGAGCCGTTGTGGCGCAACGCAATCAATTCTTTCGGGGGCATACGCTGGGACGGCCTAGTGACGGCTGCTGGTTCCGCTCCCGATTACACCGCGCAATGTCTGACATTCAAGAAGAAGAATACTGAGCTTATTCAGGTCGGGCTAAGTGGCGCTACCATCGGAAAGTTGATCACCGGCTGCGCGCAGCAAGACTACTTCCCCACTATCGGAATGGGCGGGGACACGGTCGAGTCGAAGACTGTCGGAGTCCTGTCCAAAGCGAATCCGAAGACAACCATTGTGGGTGGCATTAGCGGCTTTCCCTGGTGGGTTGATGATCCGGCCGCCAAGACTTTCCGCGACATAATGGAGAAGTACGCGCCGGGTAAGAGTTATGAGGCCGATACTGCGACGGTTGTATGGAACGCGCTTGAGATTCTCCGGAATGCCCTATCCGAAGCTACATTGAGCGATCAACCAACGGCTGCCGATGTGACCGCTGCCCTCTTCGCGATGAAACCCACGAACCTCAACGGCCTCCTGCCTCAGATGGTGTCGTACGACAAGTCCCTGAAGGTCCAGAAGAATGTGACCTGTTACTGGTACTACAAGACCCAGAACAGTGTCTGGACCGCGATTCCGGGCGGGCTCAAGCCAAGCTGTCAACCGTAACTCAGTCTTTAGATCGTCAGGGTGGGCTGATGTGTTGAAGCGTGCATCAACACATCAGACCCCCTGAACGGTCGAATTAACTTTGGAGGTTAGGTGACCGACAATGGTAGGCGACATGTTGGATCTCGGTAATACCGAGTACGAACCGCGGCGGGTCCCGGTTTCAGGCACTTGCGATGAATGCGGGGCTAGCGAACTCGCTCGCTATCCGGTGCTTTCGGTCGGTGGCTGGTTCCAGGTGGTCAAGTGTCAGGTGTGTCTGTGGTCCCGATCACGAGAGCCCTGGACCCGTCTTGGTTGGATCGCGCTAGCGGAAGATAAGTGGGGACTGGAGTGAAGCGTCGGTTAATCGGTGTTGATGTAGGCGGTACTTTTACCGATGTAATGGCGATTGAGGATGGTCACGTCATTGCGGCAAAGGTTCCAACCAATGTGGTTGCCAGCGAGACGTCCGTCTTGCAGGGCGCCGCCGAGGTTGAGGCGGGCCGGGCCTCGGTCTTCAATCTGGCAAGTACCGCAGGGCTCAATGCGGTCATCACACGGAAATTGCCGAAGATCGCCTTCTTAGGAACGCTCGGTCATCGCGATAGTCTCGACCGCGGACGACTGTGGAGACCGTTTGAAGCGTTGACCGACGTGTCCTGGACTCGGGGATTCGGCGATGCGTCCCGCCGACCGCTGGTCCCACGTTATCTACGTCGAGGGATTAGCGAACGGCTGATGAGTGACGGTCAGGTGTTCAGTCCCCTTGACCGTGACCAGGCGCGTGCAGAGCTTTCGGTGTTGGCCAACTGCGCTGACCTTAAGGGTATTGCCGTTTGTCTCCTGCACTCATATCGGAACCCGGTGCACGAGCTTGAGCTAAGAGATCTGATTTACGAGGTATTGGGTTCAGAGATTGCTGTTTCGCTATCAAGTGACGTGTGTCCTTTGGCAGGCGAGTATGCGCGCGCATCGACCACGACAATCGATCTCCTGATGAAGTTGAAATATACCGAATACACGGCACGCCTTGAAGCAGGCTTGTCTGACCTCGGCTTCGAGGGTGAGTTCAACTACGCCGACTGTTCGGCGATGTTGCTGCCGTCGTCCTATGCGATGGAGCGGCCGTATCGTCTGATTGTGGGTGGCCCAGCTGCCGGGACGATGGCGAGCGCCCATTTCGGCGAATTCATCGGCGATAAGAATCTGCTTTGCGCTGATATCGGCGGAACCTCTGCCGATATCAGTGTCGTGCTTGATGGGAAGCCGTGGGCCAACAGCTCCTTCGAGCTTGAATGGGACATGGTTGTATCGGCATTGTCGACTGAAATTGTGACCCTTGGTGCTGGGGGGGGATCGGTTGTCGCAATTGGCGGTACCGGCCAGCTGACTGTGGGCCCCGAGAGCGCGGGTGCTGATCCAGGGCCAGCGTGCTATGGGAAGGGTGGAGTGCATCCGACCATCACCGATGTTGCCCTGACCATGGGTATTCTCGCTCCTGATCGATTCCTCGGTGGAAAGGTGCCCCTTCGGCCAGATCTGGCACTCCACGCGTTCGAGAGTCTTGATACCTCGCTCCCGATCTCTGAATGTGTCCGTCAGGCCTGGCTCATAGGACTTCAACACGTTGCCGAGGGCTTGGTTGACATCACCATTAGGCGAGGGGTTGACCCGCGTGACTTCAGTTTGGTCGCGTTCGGGGCTGCTGGGCCGATGATGCTGCCTAGCCTTCTCGACATGCTGCCGCTCAAGAAGGTCATCGTCCCACCGAACCCGGGTGGCTTCAGTGCACTGGGGCTTTTGAGCTCGGATCGGGTGTACTCAGAAACCCGTACTCTCTACGGGATTCTTGACGGGGGTCTCGCCCCGAAAGTTGAGCGGCTCTTCAGTGCGCTCGAGGACGAATTGAAGACCCGAGCAGGGGTAGCCTCCGAGGAGGCGACCATCCTCCGAAGTTTTGATGGGCGCCTGCTCGGCCAGGGATTTGAGACACCATTCATACCGGTTGAGAACGGCCCAATCGGACCCGACCAAATCTCACGCATGGTCGACTCCTTTCACAATGAATATGAGAAACGGAATCGTAATCGGTTCGACAGTCATCCAGTCGAAGGTGTAACCTATCGGGTCCAGGTGGTCGTGCCGTCGGAGAAGGTCGAGTACCTGCCCATTGAGTCTGGGTCCGGGGTTCCGAAAGTAGCTGGCCATACAGTGATTGCGCATTTGTACAGCGAGCCGCGAGAGGTCGACTGCTACGAGCGGCCCTCTCTTCTGGCGGGCCAGGTGATCGTAGGTCCCGCGGTGATCTGGGAGGAGATGTCGACGACGTTTGTTCCCGATGGGTACAAAGCGACGGTAGGGACCTATGGAGAACTGCACGTTGACTAGCACCGGCCCTTGCAAGGAAGCGGCTGGCCGTACGGCCACCGGCAGATTGGAGCTATCGTCATGACGATCGTCGAGCAGTTGGACGCTGCTACCGGAAGAGCGGGACGCACATCCCGAATTCGCGATCTCTCCGAGTCCGAGTTTGAATCGATCTATGACTGCAACCGCTTCACGGCGACGATCCTGTCAAATCGGTTCCGGTACATCGTGGCGCATATGTCGAATGAATTCAGGTTGCACGCGTTTTCACCGTTTATTCGTGACGCTGCTGACCTCTGTGGCATGTTGAGCGGGTCACCTGACGCGGGCTTTCCGATGGCGGCGGTGTCTGAGACTTTGCCACTCTTTTACGGTTCAATCCCGGACGCTGTGCGGATCGTTCTGGAAGAATATGGTTTAGATAACCTCCACCCAGGCGATATGATTCTTGTCAACGACTACTACCGCATTGGAACCCACCTTAACGACGCGTGTTGCATTCGTCCGGTCTTCTTCGATGGAAGCCTAGTGGGAGCGGTGACTATTCGGGCGCATGTACTTGACATCGGCGGCGTGGCGGCCGGTGGCTTTGAAATGACGAAGCGTACGACTTACGAAGATGGCTTGCGGCTGCCACCTATCCTGCTCTATTCGCAGGGGGAGCCGGTCCGCTCAACATTCAAGCTTCTCTTCGACAACAGCAGAGCTGGAAACCTCATCATACCGGACCTGGAGACGGAGTTTCGGGCGCTTGAGCTTGGCGAGCGCCTGGTCGTCGAGACAATCAACAAGTATGGCCTCGCCGCGTTCTCCGGCGCCATCCGGTATGTGTGCGATGTGTCCGCTGAGGCGATGGAAGATGCGCTAGAGAGTATCCCGGACGGTGTCTACAGCGCCCAGCAGGATATTGATGGGGATGGCTTACCTGATTCGCCGAAGTATGAGGTGCATGCCACGATCCGGGTCAGCGGGGGCCGTGCCGAATTCGATTTGCGCGGAAGTTCGGAGTCAACCCGCTCGGCCCTGAATTGCACCTGGGCCGACATCAAGACAGCTATTGCAATGGCGTTGAAGCTGCTCATCGACCAGCGAACGCCAGTTACGTCGGGGACGCTGCGTCCGGTCGATGTAGTCGTTCCACCCAAGGCGATCTTCAACGCGGCGCCACCCCAGCCATGCCATTACTACTTTGAAGTCGTCATGATGCTTGTGAACGCGATTACCAAGGCGCTCAATCCGGTAGTGGGTGTGACCGGTGTCAGTCTCGTTCCGACCGAATTCACAGCACCTAGCCGGTTCGCGGACGGCCAAGAATTCATTCCGCCGCTGGATATCACAGGTATCAGTACTCCGTGGTCTGCGTCGTACCGTGGTGACGGAGATTCATCGCAACAAGCTGTCTATATGAATCTATTGATGCATTCCGGTATCGAAACGTTGGAGCGTGAAGCTCCGGTCGTTATTCTCCGAACCGAATACGTGCCAGATACCGCTGGCGCGGGGCAGCATCGCGGCGGTGCGGCTAACCTGCACGACTCCATGTGGACGGCCGCCATGCAGTTCCGACTCAACACTTTTCATTCGCAGGCAGATAACGGTGGTGAAGGACTAAACGGCGGTCGTCCGGGATGTCTTGCGGCTCACTGGCTCTGGGATGGTGATACTACAGAATACGGTAAGAGTTTCACCCCCCCGCCGTTTGCGCTGAGCCATGAGGCGTATCGAAGCGCTCGAACGCTCTTTGGACATGTCGCTCCGGATACTCAGGAGCTGGATCCCAATGCGCCCTACTTCCGGATTGAAGCCAATCCCGTCGCGACCGAAGGTGCGGTACTGCGTGTCCTTACACACGGGGGAGGAGGGTGGGGCGATCCCTACAACAGAGACCCGGATCTGGTTAGGGAGGACGTGCGTGATGAATACGTATCGCTCGAGGCCGCGGCTCGCGAGTATGGGGTCGTCCTCGTCGGCGACCCCGTTACTGATCCAGAAGGTCTCAGGGTCGACTATGAGGCTACTCGGAAGCGACGCGCGAAAGCATAGATCGTCGTCTTTCCTCACCGATCTAGCTGCAGTCAAGGATGGAATTCGTACGAACAGCCCTGATATTTATTGCGGAGCCTGGAAAGGTATGGCGACTGACGACATCACACAATCTTCCGGCCCCGTTGCCCATGCATGACAGCCGCCAAAGAGCACTACCGAATCACACGCATGCAAGACAATCGTGTCTTGCTGGAGAATCAGGGTTATCTGACCCGACAGCACGACGTTCATGCTGAGTGCATTAGCCCGATGCATCGAAGTTTGTATACCCGCCGCAAACCTAACCATGGCCCACCGTGAACTTTTCCCTATGAGCGCGTCGTCTTCGACCAGGTCGCAGGATTGAGTGGCAGGATCGAGCGTCAGCGGGAACTGAGGCGTCGACATCAACTGTTGAATCACTTCATCGGGCGAAAAAGTGAGTGAACGAACCGCCTTGATGCATGACAGACCCGAGCCCGACAATCCAGCTTCGACGAACTTCATCGTACTCACTTCCCGAGTAGGCCTGTTTATCCGGATCGAATCTTCAACTCGCGATCAGCTGCGAGACGCACTAGTCGCATAAATCCCGGCTGGCAGCGTAGCCGCAATAGGCTTCCCTGACTTATCGTATTGCCGAATGCCTTATCGTATTGCCGAATGGCGACGTTGGTGTCGCGCGTCCCACAAGTACGCTCAATGGCCGGTAACCAGCCCTCGGGTTATGCCCCCCTCGGGTTACACATTGCCGTTGTAACGCGCCGCCCTTTTCAGGCCGTGCCGGGTAGCCACGCTGGCCGGCGAGGCGGTCCGTTTCTTGATGAGAACGTCGGCGGTGACGGATCGTTCCACCAGGCCGCCGAGGCATTCGCGGGTGTGCTCATCCACGATGGACACGATCTTGATAGTGCGGCCGTCGGTGGTGGCGTCGAACTGGAAGTCCACCGCCCACACTTGTTGGGCGCGTCGGCCCTCTCCAACCCCGCGTACGGTTCTGCAAGTCTGCACAAAGCGTGAGCGACATCGCTCATTGACGGGCAGTCGACGCTCGACAAGACTTTGTCGAGCACGTGAATGTCAAGAACGACTTTCAAATAGTAGGACGTCGCTTAGCGCCCGATCAGGTGGTCGATGGTTGTCCTGGAACAGCGACAGCAGCACGGCCGGATCTGAGACGCCTGGCCCAGATTCTGAAAGTCGACACCGCGGGTCGAGTCGTGCCTTGCGGCGTCGTATGACTCAACGTTGCCGAGCTTTCCTAGGTGACGCCGCTCAACGATCTTGAGAGGGGAATGCGCGGATGGGTGCAGTGCTGGACGAATCCACAGCAAAAGACATCTACGAGAGAATGATCCTTATCCGGGTGGGTGAGGACCGGGTCTTGCGTGGGCTGGGCTCCGGCGAGATGACGTTCGGGTTCTACCCGATCCGGGGTCAAGAGGCCATCGCTGCGACGGTCGGCGCGGTCCTCGCCGAGACCGACCAGCTCACGACGACTTACCGGTGCTTCCATGACGTGATCGGGAAGGGCGTTCCGATGCGCGCGGTGATGGCCGAGATGATGGGCAAGGTCACTGGCACCTCGAAGGGCAAGGGCGGTCCGATGCACCTGGCCGATCCCCAGCGGGGCCTGATGCTCACTACCGGGATCGTCGGTGGCGGGGCCCCCATCGCGGTCGGGCTGGGGCTCGCGTCGGTACTGGACGGCTCAGGACGGGTCGTGGTCGCCACGTTCGGCGACGGGGCGACCAGCATCGGCGCGACTCACGAGGCGATGAACCTTGCCGCCCTCTGGAAGCTTCCCGTCGTGTTCGTGTGCCAGAACAACGGCTTCGGCGAGCACACACCGCTGAACGAGTACACACGCACGGCCCAGCTCTCCGCGCGCGCCGCGGGCTACGACATGCCAGGCGTCACCGTGGACGGACACTCGGTGCCTGACCTGTACGCCGCACTCTCGGAGGCCGTCGACCGCGCTCGCAGTGGGCAGGGACCGAGCTTCGTCGAGGCCCGCACCGAGCGGATCTTGGGGCATCATTTCGGTGCGGACCAGCCCTATCGGAGCGAGCAGGAACTCGCGGCGGCCAGCGCTGCGGAGCCTGTCGCCCCGTACCGGGAGTGGCTGCTCGACAAGGGGCTCGTCGACACGGCCTGGCTGAGCGACGCCGACCAGAAGGCGGCTGCCGTCGTCGAGGATGCGGTGGCCTTCGCCAAGGACAGTCCGCCTCCCGCGCCCTCCGAAGCCCTTACCGATGTCTTCGCGACAGTAGGAGCGTGATCATGCGCAACATCACGATGGCCGCCGCAATCAACGAGGCGCTGGACCTGGCTATGAGCCGGGACGACAAAGTGATCCTGATGGGCGAGGACATCTCCGATCCGACCGGTGGCATCCTTCAGGTGACGAAGGGGCTGTCGACGAAGTACGGCACCGACCGCGTACGGGCCACACCAATCGCTGAGCAGGCGATCATCGGTGCCGCGATAGGGTCGGCTATGGCCGGCTATAAGCCGGTCGCCGAGATCATGTTCGTGGATTTCCTTCCGGTATGCCTGGATCAGATCGCCAATCACGCGGCCAAGCTGCGTTACATGTCCGGCGGTCTCACAACGGTGCCGATCACGATCCGGGCGATGGTCGGCAACGGTGGGAACGCGGCGCAGCACTCGCAGTCACTGGAAGCGATCTTGATGTGCGTGCCCGGCATAAAGATGGTCGTGCCGAGCACACCGGCGGACGCTCGCGGGCTCATGCTGTCGTGCATCGACGACGAGGATCCCTGCCTATTCCTCGAGCCGATGGACTACCTGTTCCAACGAGGGCCGCTGGATGACGACCCGCAGCCGATCCCGCTCGGCACCGCCAAGGTGCTGCGCGAGGGCTCCGACGTCACGCTCCTGTCCTGGGGTGGCGCGCTGGTCGCCACTAACGAGGCCGCGGACCTGCTGGCCGCGGACGGCATCTCGGCCGAGGTGATCGACATCCGCAGTCTCGTCCCGCTGGATCGGCAGACGATCCTGCGCAGCGTCAGCAAGACGCGCCGTGCGGCGGTCGTGCACTCGGCGACGCGGTTTGCCGGCCCGGGCGCGGAGATTGCCTCGCTGATACACGAGGAGTTGTTTAGCGACCTCCAGGCACCCGTGCTGCGGCTCGGTGCGCTCGACGCGCCGATCCCCCACAGCCCGAGCCTGTTGGCCGACTTCTTCCCAACTGGGGCGAGCGTTGCCAGCGCGGTGACCAAGTCGGTTAATGCAGGTGCACATTGAGTGTCGTGTCGATATATATCCCGCGGCTCGCGCAGTCCATGGTCGACGGGGAGATCACGGAGTGGTTGGTCGCCGACGGCGACACAGTGACCGAGGGTCAGGAGATTCTGACCCTCGGC
>Ga0157379_10005057_pt1 | contig 11307 bp, 10 predicted proteins | sample S25metaG_FD_121802 | JGI IMG/M metagenome (GOLD analysis project Ga0157379, IMG submission 121802) | Switchgrass rhizosphere microbial communities from Kellogg Biological Station, Michigan, USA - S2-5 metaG | ecosystem: Host-associated > Plants > Roots > Rhizosphere > Soil | place: USA... | reverse complement strand
TACCGCTAGTCGTACGAGTGGGCGCAACACATAAGTTGAAGCCAAGTCCTACCCGTTACCCTCTTCCGTGTATTCCGTTAACCCAACTCCGACTTTCCTCCGAACCTCCGACTCCGGCCTCCCCTCCGATCCGACACCTATAACAGGTGTGGTCTGTGCTTTCCAAACGCCTCATCCACTGGTAGTATGCATACCAGAATCATTCGCAGCTGACCATCGCACCATTGCAGGACCATTTCGTCTTCACAATCTCTTTCCTTGGTGTATAATTCGAAATCTTGACGATACTACTAGATTTTCAGTAACAATCAATAAGAGCAATCAGACAATATAACTTGGGTCTATGCTGTTGCCACACATGGCAAAACTGATTCCCTTTTGTTTTCTTCTTTGTCCTCAGCCAGACATCAAAGCTCATCCTACAAACCATTTCCCCCAGAGCAGCTCTTAAGCAACATGTATTATGATATGTATGTGAGATATAGGGAGATAAAGCCTTCTAAATGTTCAGGATGTTGTCATTGTAGCATTCAGGAGACACAGTGGTGACCCCTTTAGGGCTTGGCACATATCCATTTACATGTGCAGCCATACATGTATACCAGCTTTACAGCGACCTCCTTTTTGTACATAGCTCACCTGCCAGTTTTTATGGCATGTATACAACGCTCACAAGGCATATGGGTCCATCAGTACCAATTTAGAATAATTTCGAACCAAAGGACTCCCATATAGGTCTTTATCAGACTCACCCAACTGCCAATAGTCTGTGTCATAGAATCTGTCGAGTATTATCTTCTTCAATGTTGATAATTTATCATCATTTATGACCACCTCCAAAAGGTTTATGATGTGACTTCAAGCTCAAAATCCAGTCACTCCTTGGAAAACCCAGATAGTATGAGTACCCTGTATGAAATAATTAATAATTACATACATGTCAAGAAATTAGTTCCTTCAATTGAAAGAGCTCCCGCGGGGCTCCTCCTGCCCTCCCCATCCAGTAACCGATCAAGATGAGGAGGTATTAAAATTCTATTGAGGAACTGTGCCACCCTGGTTGAGGATGTACCCTACGCTGAGTAGCTCCCCTGCTGCAGTCAAGGAACTTCCCAAGGTCTTGAGGAGTTACTCCCATGGATATAAGGGGCTCCTCCATCAGAAGTGAGGATCTCTGTGCCACAATTGAGGGATTTCAGCAAGAAGTAAGGACCTCCATATCAGGACTGAGGAACTCCCTGTTACAGTTGAGAAACTCCTCTGCTTCAGTTACAGAACTCCTCCACCATAGTTGAGAGCTCCCCAACAGTGTTAGGGAAGTCTTCTGCACCACCTGATGTCCTCCAGCTGTATTACTCTGTCAATTGTCGACCTTCAAGGAGTTCCTGTGCAATCACTGAACGGTTTCCCTCTAAATCAGTGACTCCTTAGATGCATGCAAGCAGTTCCTCACTGAATGCCGAAATATACGTTGTTTACAAAGTTTTAATTAATAGGACAATAATTCAAACATAATGGATAATTTTGCCATACCTTGACAAGTTTTCAGACCCAGGTGGAAGAATTCCAGTTCTCCCAAAGAACACACATGATTGTTCACCCACTTATGGCCAGCTTGTGCACTTCAGGATTGCTTCAACCACTGATATGGGGTGACTGTATTCTACCTTTCAAGTTATAGAAGGTTCTAACTGATCTTTGTCAGAAATCTATCAAGGGAGGTTGATAAGGGTCTCTACTTCATTTCTGCAGCTTTATCAATGCTTCCCTATCTTAAATTTACATCCGAATGGTTATAGAATGTGATTATTACTCATCTGATGAATAGAAACTTCGATATAAGAGAAGGAGAGCATGATATGCTTTGTTAATCATTTCTCCCAACATACTTCTACAGATTTCTCCACCAACTAGTCCCCCTCCACCCTCATCGGGAAACAAAAAATCCGTGAGTTTTTCATGTTACAAAGTCATTCTTATAGTATTATAAAGATTTCATATTACGCCTATCAATGAAGAGGTTCAGATCCTGAGTTATTTCCTGAAGGATGTACTAATGAGAGCTAGAACCATTCCTGCATCATGAGTACAGTGCGCAAGTTGTCTGCAACCTCTACTCATACAGGGACGGGTTCGGAATCAAATTAGTATTTCGATTTAATAAAGATAAATCTATTCTGTTGGATAAAGATTAACTAGTTGTTGTGACTCTGTCGCTCACTCGGTAATTTAGAAGTGACCCTCTCAATCGCACAGGAATTTCGAGTTACAGTAGCTAGTATTTATGTACAAGAATATGTTCCGAACGGAGAACTAACTGTGAAGAAACAAAGGAAGGGGGAATTAATGAATAAAAAAAGAGTTCCACCGCTTTGTGCATAGGGCAGCTAGGCCAGAATGATCCCGCATAATGGAACTTATTTTGCACCTTGCAGTGCTCAAATTAATAATCCAACACTAGTAGTCACATAGTGGTGTTTCTTCATTGAGATAGAATATCAAATTCCATCTAAAGGAATATTTTGTAGTGATATTTTCTGACTGGAGAAGATATATATGTTGATGGAACCACAAAATAATGATGTCAGATGGCAAAATTAGATATGCGAATCGCAATGAAAGTAAGTCGGAACAATAAAACAGCATCAGTAGCTTAAATCACAATGTGAGGGATGCGCCACTTGTAAAAAAGGAGATATGAGCCCAAGGCACAATCACGGGAAACTTTGACCCATACTAGAGGCTGGAGATTCCACCATTTAATATTTAAGTCATTTGCACGTCAAGAGGATTCCTATGAAGCAGAAAAGGTTGGAAAGTAAGTATTCGGGCTCCATAGAAAATGTTGAATTAATAACTGTGTCCCAAGAAGAGAACAGAAGGGAAAGGTGTTGGGATAGACAGGTGATGTCACAATGACAACAAGACAGGAAGAAAAAACTGGTTATATAAGCGAAATATGGGGACAGTGTGAAGGAAGATATGAGTAAGAGAAACTCCATGGCAATTTGTACTGTAAACTTAAGGTATCCCAGACCCCACCCCAATATAACTGATTCCTTCTTTGGTGACACTCAGGGAATCAGAACACACTTTAATGAACGATTGGTCATGCCCAGTTTATTCACATGAACACTCTCTGCTCTTATACAATCCCCACTGCTCTTGATGCACAGTTTTCCCCAAGTCTCCATGATATGGGGAACCTGTGGTAGCATTAGATGTCCTGGCTTTTGGAAAGTTGTAATGAGATGAGCAACAATCTTCTTTGTAAGGGTTTCTGGAACAGAATATCCAACCTTTCGCAGAAATTGTAATATATTATGCGGATTTATGAAGAATCAATCAGTTACTGAGGAACCAATGAATTTACTCACACTCTGGATAAACAAATTTCATGCTACTAGTTTCCCCCAATGAGTCAAACTCGAATTCCTTTTCCAGCCCCTACTTGAGTCAAATTTGAGAGAGCTGGGCCCTGTTCAGCATATAGTTACTCATGGCAGCATAAGGATGTGGGTGTGATTTGGCTGCAGGAAGGAGACTTCTGCAATAGCATTCAGTACTGAATGCTCAATTACTCCAGACCAGAACTGTCACCCAAATGTCTCCCATAACGTGCAAGAAGGCATGGATTCTGGATGTGCAATTTGGGAGTTGCTCTCTCTGGAATTGGTAATAAAGTCTGTGGAGCAATCAGAAACATCAGGAGAAAAATGAATAAATGTACCACTCATACTCCTCCACCCATTGGATGATCATCTCTTCAAGAGTTTTGACTTGGGACTGAGCTGTTGCCTTGCACAGCAGACTGGTTCCCCACTTTATTTGCCATTGCTTTAGAGCAGCTTAGTGGATGGCCAAAGCTGTGGGGAGCCAGCAAGTTTGTAGTCAGTTGGTATTACTTGGCAATCATGTGATTGTGCCTCAGCCAGCTGCGAACATCCTCCATTGCTCCTATTGTTAAGCACTGGCACAAATATGTGCCTGGAATCAACTGGTTGGCAGTTACATGGAATCTTTGAGAAGAGTGGCATTGGAAACAGTCTTATGATGATTGAGGTCACAACCATGCTGAAGAAATTACTGTGGACCAAAGTGCCTGCCTGCCTTTTAAGGTAATTTGACTGTCCAAGTGGGAATTTCCATTTCCCACCATTCTAGGGTTATGATCAAGTATATTGTATCATGAAATTGTAGATATGGGTGGATATTAAGACCTGAAAACATTCTGAGCTTGCAATTCAAGAAGAAGAAAAGAGCAGGCCCAAGAATTGTTGCACTGCTGGCTTAAATATCACCTGAGGTCACCTGACTACCTGCAGATGCCAGGTTCTCCATGATCTCACATATACAGACATCCTTGTGCTCCACCTATGTGCTTTCCAGGCTTCCCCATATGTATTTAATAAGAATTATTCTCCACCAAATACTCCATATCAATTAAACCTCCTGGGTGCTGACAGTCCATCTACAGATAGCTGTTGCTGGTGACATATAGTCTATGGATGCTCTCCTGAGGGTTAAGCATATTTTGTTGAGTTTAGAAACTGTAAATAAAGATTTCAGTTGTTTTGGGGTACAACAACTAATATAAAGTAATCCCTGTAAATGATGATCTACAGCAAGTGTGAACAACATGAATAAGAGTTCAAAATAATAGTGACACACCTCAGTTGTGTTGGGGTACAAATGACTGAGGAAATTTCAAGAGCCAGCTACATATTATATATTAAAGCTAGCCAAGCATATAAGTGGTGAATCAAAAGGGAACCAGCAATAACAAAATAAAGGGAGCAAGGCCACCACGTGATGGTTCATAATAATAAAAAGGTTTTAGAAAATTCTAGGTGTGCCAGGAGTGTATGTGCATACCAAATAAAGAATTTGCAGAAGGTGCAACTACCATGCAATCCTTCCAGGACAGACAAAAGATTCCATTCATCAACTTGTTTAAAAATTAAACCATCTTCTTGAAGGTTTCCTCATGGGGTATGGTGTTGTATTTATACAGTTCTGTAAGTGGGATTCGATGTGTAGGTGCATCCCAGAATCCAACTGGCACATCCAACACTCCAAATTCTTCTCCCCAGTTGACAGAGTGAGGTGATGGTGAGGATGGGAGGGTATCAGTTGTCGTATATGATGTTGGTGACATCAACATCGATGTTGAAGCCTGGTCAGCCCTGGTGTTGGACTGTTAGAATGCCTGATCTCAGCAAGATCAGGATCTAAGATTGTATTATTTTGAGCACTATCGGACAATGCTGGTGGCTGTGAAGTCAATAGGCACCTAGCCTCATTGTCATTTGCAGAGTATGGGCATTGTCCTCAGCAGCCTTGATGGTGGCCAAGTGCAGCTCTTGCTGTTTCCAACACAGGCATAACAACTACTTTGTCTGTTGATTCTAGGGTGCATGGTTGTTGGTTTCCTGTTCTGGAACATGTCAGGTATCGTGGCCCAGATGTGCTGATCATTAACAGGTCCAAACTGACCCCAGCAACATGGCCTGTCAACACCAGCTCTGTCAATCCATGCAGCTGTGAAGGCAGTAATGGTGCCTTGTTGTTGTGCACATATTCCAGTGGAGTTCTGACCAAAGAGCTCAGATTGTCACTATACATAATTGAAATCATTTAGCATATCTATCCAGTGCTGTTGTCATGCTGACAGGTTCCTCTGTTGTAACAGGAGTTCAAGGGGTTTATGATCAGTGAAAACGCGGAAGCAATTCCCCAATAGTAAGTGGCAAAATTGTTTCAAAGTTTCAACAATAGCTAACAACTCACATTCATGCACAGGGTAGTTCTGCTGAGCATTATTGAATTTCCCTGACCAGAACGCCACTATCGATGCCATTTTAAGATCTTCACCCTGAGAAATCATTGTGCCAGCACTGGTTAGGCTTGCATCTGGGTTGATGTTGACAACAGGTGCTGATTCCCCATAGTTGATCGCCACAGAGTGAGTTTGTACTAATTTCTTAGTTTCCAGAAATGTGAGATCCTTCACACTGGTCCATTTCCATGTTGAGGTTGCACCCCTGATATCACTCAGGATACCCATAGCTACTCTAATGCCACTACAGTTTCCAGCAAGGACCATGATAGACCCAATGAACCCATTAAGTAAACTTTTATTGGTGGGTGTTTTCTAGTTCAGAATGCACTCAATTTTTTCAGGATGACACCATGTTTGTCAATGACATGGCCCAGGATTTTCAACTTCATGACAAAGAATTGGAGTTTGTCAGCAGTGGTAAGTTACAACTGTTCTTCTCTTAATACTGCAAAGACTAATCTGCAGTGTTCAACATGCTCTTTTACAGAATCCAAATATATTATTATATCATTGAGATATACACCCATGAATACACCAATATAAAGTCCTAATATATAATTCATTAGGCTCTGATATGTGGCTGGTGCATTACAGTCTCCTTGCTGCATAACCAAACTAACCATTGATCCATCTGGAGTTGTGAATAACAATTTCAGCACATCCAATGGCTCAATACAGATCTGTTCATATGCATCCTGCTGTCAATCAAGGTTCAATATCTGTGATGCAATATGTTAGACAGAATTGTCTCCATGTTAGGTAAAGGACTTACCATTTTATGAGTATTCTCATTGACCTGTCTTTTATCCAAAACAGTTCTAATTCAAATTTCTCCCCCTGGGCCAGGCTTCTTATGGAGGAGCAACATAGGACTTGTGTTCTGTCTTGTTGCGAATTTCCATCTACCTGTTTTAAGGTAAGAGTCATTTTTTTTATTCCACAAGTCTCTAATTGCCCCAAAACACTGGGATGGACGCCATGGGTAAGTTTATTTTCATCTTTGAGGGGAATCCTGTGATTAATTACATGCAGTGGTGAGAGTGGGGTTTCCTCAGCTGATTTGCCCAAGTTGCTCACCTCACAGCATAGCTGTTCGCAAATTTTCAATAAATCCTCTTCATAGATAGCAGCAGCCAATAAAGAAATCCAGACAACATCTACTCCCTCCATTTGAACAGTGGTAACAGATCCTATGATGACCCTCAGTGGGTTAAAACTGATAAGTACCTTGTGTTGGTACTGAAATGGGGTTCCTAATATGATATCATAGTTTTCTAGATTAATGACATCAAAATGACGGATTTCCGCAATATCTTTATAATGGAACTCAATGTCAATGCTGCAAGTTATCATCATTCATTATCCACTGGCAGCAAGCTGACAGGGTAAGGGTTTGGCAAGGTGTACCACAGATAGCTTCAGTAAGTCAACTACCTTTGATGAAATAAAATCTGCTAATGATCCTGTGTCGATTAACACATGGAATAGATGGTTGTTAATGAATATCTGAACAACAATTGAATTCAATATTTTATGTTGAAAATCTTTCGGTTGCACTGAGTTTCTTTCCATCTTTGTGGGATTATTATGTGGTAAGCCTTTTCTTTTCCCTTCCCTTTGAAAGGTTTTACCTCATTTAATCCCTGATTTTCTAAATTGGGCATGGATGACTGTGAACCAGATCTTACATCAGTTTGCAGCCCCCATAACAGGAGTGGGAATCACCATCAGATTGGTGTTCCATAATCCTCAAATTCATTGATCTGTCAGGTACATGCTACTGTCACTAGCCTGTAGGTTTCCAATTGTTGTGTGTTTAGGTATAATGGATTATTTACTTGATTCTCCCATTCGTCGTCACAGCATTCTTCTCCCAGTTCATTTGAACACATATTGTCCCACAGGCCATCTTCAAATCAAGTGGCTGTTAATGGTATTTCATCTTCATGAAGCAAAATCTCTTTGTGCAGCCATTCAGTGAGGTCAAAGTTCTCAGTGAAGAATTCCTCAAAGGTCAATTTGTGAGTCATGTTGTAAATATGATCACTAATCACTATCAAGGTTGTACTGACAGGTACTATTGTGAAACATTGTTCTGGTCCAAAATCATCAAATACTGTACAATATTCTATCTTGACATGTTCATCCATTCTATCAGCAATGTCATCATACACCTCCTGACAGACAGCAAGTGCCTTGGTAGGATCACCATTCAAACTGTCTTTGACTGTTATTAATGATGGCATGCTCTCCTTTGATTCTGAGTTATTCTCTTGGTGTTCATGTGAGTATCTGGCAGCAGTATCAGTTTGTCTATTTTGTTCAATGAGGTGTAGAACCACCATCAAGAAGCATTGTTAATTTTATGACAACGTATGTGATCAATAATTTCATTGATTGGTTGTGAAAGTAATTCTGCATTCAGTGGATGATTATCACCAGTGTATCTATTGTAAAGTATATGACAAGTCATATCATGTCTATGGATCCTAAATCTATGTTCATCAAATGGATCATATTCCGGTATGTCAAAGAAATCTGATACAAAAGGCACAATGTCCCATAATGTGGGGATTAGTTGTTCTCTGACATCCTGTATGCTAGGCAATTCAGGGCCTGGTATGTTGACCATATTTAATTGGAGTAGATGGCTACTGACATTACAATCCAGTATCTCTGCAATATTCTCGATGTCACCTATATTGGCAGCAGCAGGATGAAGGATGAATCAAATTTCATTTTGGCCAATCTTTTGACAGGTGACCCTTTTCTTTGCATTCAAACCATGCACTGCTTGATCTCAGCTCATTCTTCTCAATTGAGCTAGTCTCTGTGAGTTTTTTTTCCCTTTAAACTTATTTTGATATGGTGTCTGACTTTGAATTCTATGACTTTGTTGAGACTCAGTCCTGTGACTGCGATTATTCCACTGGCAACCATCAAACCTTCGCAGGGACTCTTGAGTATGTGAATTTACTCCAACCTTCAGTCATTTATTAATAACTCAACAGATGGGCAATCACCAATCACCTCAAATATGTGGTGCAGTGATTGCTGCAACTGTAAACCTTCATGAGCTGTCTGGATTGCTGTACTCTCAATATCCAGACTGACATCCAACAATTCCTCAAATGATGAGATTTCAGTGTTTAATCCACATGTTCTCCAACCAATTCAAAAATATCCATTTGCTCCCTCAAACAATCTGTGGCACTTTTGGAATTCATCGACAGCAGGCACTCTTGCTGCAAGAATTTCAATATTTCTTGAAAAATCAAGTAAGGCTTTTCTTCCCTGCATTAAATTGGTTAATCGTTTTCTAATCAATTCTATAAAATTTTGAGGAAAGCAATAGTTGAACAATTCATGGCCAAATCAGGACATGATCCAATTTTCTGCATCCCTCGCCACATCTGCATGTAGAGGTGGGCCGCCTTTCCTTTGAGATATCCTTGTATGTGTTTTATTCTCTCAATTGGCATTAATCTGAAATAATCAAAATAATTATTTATTTCATAGAAAAAGTGCTCGATTCAGTCAAAGTCAGGGCTGCCATCATACTTTTCGGGTGACAGTAATCTGATGCTTGTGCTACTTCTTCTGCTAATGCCTATTCCTATTTCACATAGCTCGTAGGTCACTTTCAGCTTTACTGTTACATCCCTTGGTGTGTCCTCGCTCTCACAGATTTGAGAAAGAACCAATGGAGGAGGTATGTGTCCACTCACTAGTTTGGATGAAAGCAGCATCAGACTTCGTTGCAAACCATTCATTGGTATGGCTAACTTGTTGCTTATATCCATCCCATTCGACTTATCCCTCCTGCTAGATTTCACCTCAAAGTCTCTTTCTCCATGTGAGGGACTTTGTGGTTGTGTCAGGCTCTGTGATTCTGATGGTACAGAGATTTTACTACTCCCAATATTTCGACTGACATTTCGTTGCCACAATTTTATTATAGAGGCACAATCTGAGTTGTTACTGTTCATTCGTCTGGAATAGGTTAGATCTGTTAATGATTTCCAAGATCAGCTGGGTTCAGTCCAAAATGGAGAGTAGATAAGTGTTTGTTGGTGTTTGTGACAAGTCAAAAAATGAAAGGTTTTGCTATTACAATAACGCTAAGTCGACGAAGACGCTTAGTCACGCAATAAGATGACTGGCCGAAGTCAACTGTAGTATAGCGGGTGTAGAAGACTTGTAGACACATAGCGTAAAACCACCTCTTATATACCCATTACGGTTCTATTTTAATCCTACTCCGGGAGAGCCTTGGAAACTTGGCTGTCCATGACTTTCCAGATCGCCCGTTCGAGATCGTATCTTGACTAATAAAATAATACCTGGTTAGTGATTGGTCCGATTCCTTACAATCAGGTGATTCACGTTGAGTCGGCGTAGAAGGTTATGCGTTGATTGAGTGAAACCGAGGTATTTGTTTCTGGACGCCGATGCTTTCCAATACATGTGGAGTGACGATTCTGGAGTTTCAATCCATGACTATATTCCCTATCGTCCCGTCATGCGTGAAGAGGTGATATAAAGATGACATCGGTCACACACTGCATAATCCGGCTCGTCAGGGTTTTCTATCCAATTTGACTGGACGACAGGATAATCACCTAGCCCAGTAGATCGATACCTGATTCACGGAGGGAGGGGGGAGCCGAGGCCACAGAGAACAATCCTGTTTAGTTCCACCCTCCCTTAGTCGGTATTTCACAAGTTGATACAGAAGGAACGTGGAGGGTTACCCATGTTTCTGTAGTTGCAAAATTTAATTGCCTCAAGCTGCTATTTTCTTCGTGTCGGATTTCCCTGAAATTAATAGTCAGATGGAGATACGAACGGGTGCCAATATCTGCCCTCACATTAAATGGTGATGTTCAAGCATATGTACTAAGCGAAGAGCTCCATTAAATGCCATTGACTAACAAAACAATTCCGTAGTTATGTTACTGATGAAGAAGACTTGAACGTCGGAGGGATCTTTAAATGAGAAGGAACGAAACGCAGGGAGAACTACAGAGGTCAAGCAATTCGAATTACGGATCCCGACTCAGAGCACAGAGTTGTCCCCGTGTTCTATCCACCGCGGAACACCTGTCAGAGCATTCAAGTCAGAAAAGTCATTCGGGACGAGTCTCAGAGCTTCAGAGAGTTATCCAAAATATGAAGTCAATTAAGATGATTGGATGTGTTAATGCAACAATAATTTACAGTGCTTTTGAATCTATACGCATGGGACTTTTTTATGAACATCGCGCCGCTGCCCCCGAAGTATTTTTCTCCATCGCATTATACGCGTCCTCGTACCACGTTACGGCATCCCTCCACCTCCCCTCCTTCTCCTCCTTCCGCTTCTCGAAGAATTTCTTCAATTCCTCCCCTCGCAGCTCCTGCTTCTCCGGGAACGGCTTGTGAATTGTATAATGCACGATTCTCGTATCATCTGCGATCGTCTC
>Ga0157379_10005056_pt1 | contig 11312 bp, 9 predicted proteins | sample S25metaG_FD_121802 | JGI IMG/M metagenome (GOLD analysis project Ga0157379, IMG submission 121802) | Switchgrass rhizosphere microbial communities from Kellogg Biological Station, Michigan, USA - S2-5 metaG | ecosystem: Host-associated > Plants > Roots > Rhizosphere > Soil | place: USA: Michigan... | reverse complement strand
CGGCAACGGGGGTGCGGCTCGAGGCGGATGCCGTGCAACTGCTCGACGGCACAGCCCGCTACACCGGTCGCCGCCCCGGTCACCCTGCGACGATCGTGTACCTGCCCCACGTCGCCTTCGAGTCCGGCAACGTCCTCATCGATCCCCAGCTGCCGCCGACGCAACAGCGACCGCTCCTGGCCAAGGTGCTGCAGCTCAATCTCGACGGCGCGACCTGGGCGACCGGGGATTCGCTGAAGGCCCTGACGTTCGGCCAGCTGCGGCTCGCGGTTGGCGACTCGGTGCTCGCGGCACGGAACATCACCGTGGGCCCGGGCCTGAGCGACGCCGCGTGGATGCGGCGGCAGAAGGTGCGGCAGACCCTGGGACGGGCCCGGGTAGACAGCATCATCATGCGAGGCGTCAACTACGACCACCTCGTGGTACGCTCGACACTCGAGGCCCGGGAGATGAACGTGAGTGGCGTGCGGGTCCGGTTGCAGAAGGACATGTCCCTGCCGGCGCCACCACGGCATGAGGAACGCACCAGCCCCGCACTCGACTCCACGCTCGCCGACCTGGGCGTTCCCACGCGCCTCGCCCGGCTCCGCGCCGAGGGCAGCGTCGCCTATATCGAGCACCATCCGGGCCTGCCCGATCGCGAGTTCCTCGTCGACAGGGTCACCGTCGACGGTGAGGCACTGAGCGTCGGCGGAAGCGTCGACGCGGGTCCCGGCGTGGCGAGGGAGAAGCGGGTACCGCTCCTGGCCCAGCGCCTCAAGCTGGTGCTCATCGACATCAACCGCCACTGGGGCAAGGTCCGGTCACTCGCGGTGGGACGGGTGATCGCCAACCTGGGCGACTCCACGCTGACGGTCGACAGCATTCGCATTGCCCCGCACTACTCGCCGACTCCACGACGAACGGGCGTCAGCATCGCGCTCGACAGCATGCGCCTTGCCGGGCTGGACTTCGTGCGCCTGGCCGACGGCCACGGCGGCAGCATCCGCCAGGCCATCGTGGGGAATGCATCGTTCGACGTGAAGGTGGACGCCGGCGTCGCTGACAAGCCCGGCCGCCGTACCGCGGCCGACTCCGCGCCTTTCACCGGAGTGTCGCTGCCCTTCGCGATCCGCGACCTTCAGGTGCGGCGTGGACATGGCCGGTATACCAGGACGGAGCCGGGCAAGGCGCCACTGGTGGTCGAGATCGGCAAGCTGACGGTGTCGGGTCGCTCGCTGTCGCTGCAGCAGGGAGTCACGAAGCCACTGGTCGAGCAGCACCTCGTGGTGAACGCCGGCGATATCAACTTCTCCGGCGATGCGGCCCATGCACGCGCCGAGGCGGTCTCCATCGACCTGGCCGACTCGAGTATCGCTTTGCACGGCGTGAGGCTGCGCACCGGCCCCGACACCGGCGCCGTCGGTGTGCCCCGGGACGGAGCTGACGTCGCAATTGACAGCCTCCGCATGGGCGGCATTCACCTCGCGGAACTCACGCGGGGGAAGGCGGTGCGGATGGGCCGGGTCACCGTTGGAACCGTCGACGTCGAGGTGCAACACACGGCAACGCCGAAGGACTCGTCGGTCAGGGAGCCCGATCGCGAGGCGGGTCAGAAGGAGGGAACACCGCTCACGATCGCGGAGCTCCGCATTCCGGTGGCCCGCTTCCACTATGTGGACCTGAAGCCCGACGGGACGAGGAGCGAGTTCAGCGTGAAGAAGGTGAGTGTCACGGCCGACACCCTCTCCATCAGTCCCGGCGCGTCGCGCGAGTCGCGCATCCGGCACAAGAGCCGGCACGCCATGATCACCGCCGAAGGCATCGTGCTCAGCGACAACCCGATGAGCAGCTTGACGGTGGCGGCCGTGGCAGCCGGCCTCACCGACTCGACCGCCCGCGTGCGCGGCGTGTTCATTGGCCCGACCGTCAGTGACTCGCTCTGGGTCTCGCGCCAGCAGCACCGCACCGATCGCATCAGGTTCAGGACCGACAGCGTGCTCTTCGCCGGGCTCGACTTCGATCGCCTCCTGCTGGGCGACGGGCTGTGGGTGAGGCACGAGAGGGTGTTCGGGTTCGACATCGACGTCTTCACCGACAAGAACCTCAAGCCGAACCCGACGGACAAGAAGCACTCCAGCGCCCAGACCGATGTGCAGAGCATCAAGTTCCCGTTCGGCATCGACACGGTCTCAGTCATCGATGGCGAAGTGGTTTACCATGAGCTCGACGTCGGGAAACCGGAGCCTGGCGAGGTGTCGTTCACGGCAATCACCGCGAGCATCACCGGCTTCACCAGCCGCGGAGTGGCCGGGAAGAGCCCGCCGCTGCGCATCGAGACACACAGCACGCTCTTCGGCATGGGGAAGCTCGACGCTTACGCCACTGTGCCGCTCACGGCCTCGGGTTTCGACGCCACCTACCACGGGCGCCTGGGGCCGATGCCCGCCGTCGCCGTCAACCAGTATGCCGAGAAATCGCTGCCGGTGACGATCGAGAGTGGTCAGTTCGAGGAAGTCACCTTCTCGGTGCGATCGGTGAACGGCCACGCCACCGGCAACATCACCCCGGTCTACAAGGATCTCAGGGTCCGGGTTCACGACCCCAAGGCGGGCTTCTTCAAGCGGGTGGAGTACAGCGTCGTCACGTTCCTGGCGAAGGAGTTCTTCATTCGCCATGACAACCCGGCGAAGGAAGGCCAGCCGCCCCGCGTGGGCGCGATCGATCACACCTTCGCGGGGGAGTCGATCGTCCAGTTCCTCTGGTTTGCGGTGCGGGACGGGATCGAGAAGTCGATACTGAAGTAGGAGGACAGCGGACAGGGAGGGATTCGAACCCTCGAAACCGTTACCGGTTCACCGGTTTTCGAGACCGGCTCCTTCAGCCACTCGGACACCTGTCCAATCGCGGAGCGCAAAGGTAACCACCGCCCTCCCCGGAGCCAAGCGGCCAGGCCACGGCTGAACGCTCGTCCGGCTAGCCTCGCAACAGGTCGCGAAGTATGGCCGTCAACACGATGGGAAGCCGCTCCACTCGCGAGAGCACGGAGAAATCCCGCCCGAAGATGCGACTGGCGTAGCGGGGTGCTTCCCGGTCCACCGTCAGGCAGTGGATGTGCATGCCGACCAGGCGGGCCTCGGCCACCGCCATGCGCGTGTCCTCGATCCCGTACCGGCCCTCGTACTGGTCCACGTCGTTGGGCCTTCCATCCGAGAGCAGCAGCAGCAGGCGGTGACGGGCATCCCGGCGCATGAGGCACGCGGTGGCATGGCGGAGTGCCGCCCCGGTACGCGTGAACCCATCGGGTTCCAGCCCCGCGATGCGACTATTCATGTCCACCGTTGTGCGGTCCTCGAACCGCTTGAGGATGCTCACGCCGACTCGCAAAGGTCCGGCGCTCGCATAGGCCATGATCATGTGCGGATCGCCCAGCGCATTGAGCGCTTCTCCCACGATCAGCAGCGCTTCCTTCTCCACGTCGATGATCCGCCGGTTGCCGCCGACCCAGCCATCGGTGGACGCACTGGTGTCGACCAGCAGCATGATCGCGGCATCGCGGCGAACCGGGCGGCAGTCGATGTGGAATCGATCATCGGCCGTGACCCCGCCGCGTCGGTCGCCGTACGCCGTGACCATCGCCTCCATGTCGAGTTCCGCGCCGTCCGGCTGGCGCCGGACCGCGATGCGCCGCGGGCGCAGGCGCTCGAAGGCCCGGCGCACCGTGCGGATAAGCGCGGCGTGCCGCTGGAGCGTGTCGGGCACCCAGGGTTCCGCGCTCCGGTCGGCCAGGCGCTCCCGTACCACGGCCGCACTCGGCCGATACACCCCGCGCTGCCAGTCCCACTCCGGGTACGAGATGCCCGCGGAACCCGTTCCCGGCATCTGCCCATGGCCGCGCGCAGGGGGATCCACTCCTGCGAGGATCTCGGCCGCCGGTTCTGGTGTTCGTACGAGCCGCGCCTCCGGAAGTTCGGCCAGTGCCTCGGCCAGGTCGCCTGGATCTGCCTGCTTGTCCTGGTCGGCCGGTCGCTGGAGCCCCGCCGGGTCTTCGACTTTCTCCTGCGCGTCGTCCGCGCGCACCATCCAGGTGCCCGGTTCGGGATCATCCTGTTCATCGGATGCATCCGCTTCGCGCGGTCGCCGGGTCAGTGTGCGGGTTCGCCCCGGCGGCATCGCCACATCAATGTCGAACGGTGTCATGCTTGACGGTGAGGTGACCGGCGAGGACGCGAGCCCCCACAATGGAATCGGGGCAACGCCACGATAGGGACCCGGCATTAATCGCACGACGGCGGCCTGATCCTCTGCCCAGCGGACGGAATCGGCTGCTTTCGCGGCGGTGCGTAATTGCGACGGGGGGTGCGACGGGTCAGCGGCGAGCAGCTGTCGGGCCATGGCGGCAACAGCAAGCTCCTGTGGTGACGGCCGGCGCACGACACGGACCTGGTCGATTGCCTCCCGCCTCGCCACCTGGAGGCTCGGCACGAGGCGCGGAAGCAGGCGCGCCAGCGTGGCATCGACCGCAGCGGCTTCGGCGAGACTGTAGAGGTCTTGCAGGAGAACGTCGCCCACCGGATGCGCGGCCATGGTGCCCCGGTCGATCCGCGCCGCCTGTTCGAGGGCCAGCAACCGGTAGCGCAACAACGACGCTGCGGGTGGAAGGCCGAGCGTGCCCGGCAACAATACCCGCTGGCCGCTGACTGAGGGAAAAGCCTGCGAGGCGTGAAGGTGGGAAGTACCGCGGCGCGCCAGGCGCTCGAGCAGGCTCGGAGGTGCCGCGGGATCCGCGGTGCCGATGTCCGTAACCGTGGGGAAGACGGCGCCGATGAAGAGTTCCAGCCGCCGGCGCATCTCGGGAAGCGCAGTTGCCTGCTGTTCGCTGCCCGGGGACCGCCCCGTGGTCCATAGACGGCGCAGCAGTCGGGTGGCGTGCAGCACCCCCTCTGCAATGACAGATTCGGGCTCGGCCACGGGCTAGAAGCTGGCGCTGATCAGGTCGCCGATCGCCGCCAGCAGGTCCGGATCGTCTGTCAACGGCCCCATGAGGCCCACCCGCGCCGCTTCCACAGGATGAATGCCACCGGCGACCAGCCGGGCGGTGGACACAAGCAGGCGGCTGCTTGGTACTTCGGCAAGCCCGCGATCGCGAAGCCGACGCACGCGTCGGGCGAGCTCAACCAGGGTGCCGGCCATCGCGTCGTCCACGCCGCCTTCGTGCATGACCACGCGGCGCTCGATCTCCGGCGGCGGGAAGTCGAACTCCAGCGATACGAACCGCTGCCGCGTGCTCGGCTTGAGGTCCTTGAGCACGTGCTGGTAACCGGGATTGTACGACACGACGAGCTGGAAACCGCGCGCTGCCTCGAGCAGCTCCCCGGTTTTCTCGAGTGGGAGGATTCGCCGGTCGTCCGTCAGCGGATGAATGACCACGATGACGTCCTGCCGCGCCTCCACCACCTCGTCCAAATAGCAGATCGCGCCAAGGCGCGCCGCACGTGCCAGGGGACCATCCTGCCACACCGTCTCGCCGCCGCGAACGAGCCAGCGTCCGGTCAGGTCGCTGGCCGAGAGATCGTCATGACAGGCGACGGTCGCCAGCGGCCGACCGAGGCGCCAGGCCATGTGCTCGACGAAGCGCGTCTTCCCGCAACCGGTGGGTCCCTTGAGCATTACGGCCAGTCCGCGCCGGTGGCATTCCTCGAACACCGCAACCTCGTTACCCGCGGCGAGGTAGAATGGCTCCTCTGCCCCGGGGTGGCGCAGCCCGTCGGGCAGGCTCCGCGCAACGAGCGGCGTGCGCTGGGCATTCATCGAATCAGGCCTGCGCCTCCGGGAGCGGAGTCGGCCACGTCGGGGGCCCGTTCGGTCGCTTTGGTGCGAGGAAGAAGAAATCATAGAGGTAAAGTGCGACGCCCAGAGCGAACAGGGTTCCCGTGGCGAGCACCATGAGGAAATGCACCTGGATCTTGTGTTGCGTCTCGAGGAAGCCCAGCCCGAGTATGCGCTCCAGGTAGGTCTGGCCAATGCCGGCTGCAGCAAACGCCATCGTCATCCCGAACATTCCCGCCATCTGCAGCCAGAAGGCCCAGACGGCGGTGGGCGATTCGGTCGCCTCCTGGTCGTGCCCGAACAGGCCTGGGGCTGCATACGTGATCATGGCCAGGACAATCATGACATAGGCCCCGAAGAAGGCCATGTGCCCATGCATCGCGGTGATCATCGTGCCGTGTGTCCACTTGTTCACCGAGGGCCAGGTGTGTGCGAGCCCCAGGATGCCGGCTCCCAGCGCCGAGAAGACGGCACTCCCGATGGTCCAGTGCAGCGCCATTCGGTTCGGGTGCGCCAGCCCGGAGCGCCGGAGCGCCGAGTACGCGTACATCGCCATGCCCAGGAAAGCCAGCGGCTCGAGCGCGCTGAAGAATCCGCCGATGAAGAGCCAGTAACTCGGCACGCCGATCCAGAAGTAATGGTGGGCGGTGCCAAGGATGCCGGCGATGAACGTCAGTCCCACGATGACGTACAGCCACTTTTCCATCACCTCGCGGTCCGCCCCTGAGAGCCGGATGAGCAGGTACGCCAGCAGGCCGCCCTGAATCATTTCCCACACCCCCTCGACCCAGAGGTGGACGGTCCACCACCGGTAGTAGATGCTCAGGGTGTAGTTGTCGAAGGTCAGCAGTGCCGGAAGGTAGAGCAGCGCGGCCAGCGCAAGCCCGGCCACGAGCACCCCTTCCGTTGTCGTGAGTCGTCGGGCCTTCCAGATGGTCATGCCGATGTTGTACAGGAACATCAGCATGACGATCACGATGGCGAACTTCACCGGCTGCGGCTGCTCCAGCAGCTTGTTGCCTTCCGTCCAGCGGAAGAGGTAGCCCACCACGGCGGTGACGCCGGCGAGTGTCCAGAGCCCGAGCTGCCAGTACGCCAGGCGAACCGAATGGATCTCGGTGCGTGACTCCTCCGGCACCAGCCAGTAGGTGGCTCCCATGAATCCGGTCAGCACCCAGACGATCAGAAGGTTGGTGTGGATCGCCTTGCTCACGTCGAAGGGCAGGAGTCCCATGATGGGATCGGGTCCGAGGTACTTCGTGATCGACAGGATCCCGAAGACCATTTGCAATCCATACAGGAGAAGCGCGACCACGAAGTAGGGATACGCGACAGCCTGGGTGCGATAGCGCATGACCGCTCCGTTCTACTCGAGTGTCATCAGGTAGGCGACCAGCGCGTCCACTTCGGCGGGCTTGAGCGTCTGGTCGAACCCGGACGGCATCAGGGACTGGCCGTTGGCGGAATAGGTCGCACCGGGAACCAGCGCCGCATTCGGCAGGAGTATCGACTCACGGATGTATCCGGCCGCGTCGGTGGCATGGCCGGTGTAGTCGGTCGCGGCGATGCGGGGAGCGGCCGTGGCGGCAATCCCTGCCAGCGACGGTCCCACCATGTTGACGCCCGCTGCGGTCGAGTGACACGCAAAGCACCCGGGCGGCGACCGCCGGAAGATTGCCTGGCCGACGGCAATCGGTTCGTCCGAGGCCGCCTCCGGTGCCGCGGCGCCGACGTCGCTCCCAGGAATCGCTGCACCCGACACAAGGATGGGTCGCGGAGGCCACCCCTGATTGTCGATCTTGCCGACCCAGCCCAGGAACGCGATCACCTGGTCGATCTCAGTCGGGGTGAGGTGCAGGTTCGGCATGAGCCGCCGGTCGCGCTCTTCATTGTAGAATTTCGACGGATCAGCCAGGAAGGACTGGAGGTAGGGCGTTCCCCGCTGCTGGGTGATCTTCGTGAGGTCGGGCGCGTAGTAGGCCCCCTCACCCAGCAGTGTGTGGCAGTTGATGCAGTTCTTCCGGTGCCACACGTGTTTCCCCGCGATCACTTCGGGCGTTATTTCTCCCGAGTGCGTCAGGCCACGGATGCGCCGGTGCGTGTCGACAGTAAGCCCGAGGAAGACCAGGGAGAAGAGCGCCGTGGAGCCGAGGAAGAAGACCCGTGTCTGTCGTTTTGTCATGGACCACCCGGGTCAGACGCCGATGGCGCTGTAGTAGCGAAGCGCGATGAGCGCGCCATACACGGCCGCGGCCGCCATGAGCGCCAGGATGAGCACGCAGAGTGCGCGGGTCAGGCCAGTCGCGCCAAGCGTGGGTGCTGCTGCACGGCTGCTCTCCATCGCCAGGCCTCCGGAATGGGAATGCGTGCATGTGAGGACGCGGCTACAGTTTAGTTACGGCTTGATGTCCGATCGCGCAACCTCATTCCACGCGCCCGCCGAATCTCACTGGGTTGTCGGGGGTGGTGCGGGGGCTTCGGCGCCGATGGTGCCCGGGACATTTTCCGTGCTGCTGCCGGGCACGGCGCTCGCCGAGCACGCAAGAGCATCGCTGGCGGCCCCGACCTGGAGGCGGCAACCGCCCCCGCCTCCGCCTCCGCCCTGGCCTTCCTCGATGGCGACCGTGGCGACATAGCCCCGGCCCTCGAGCGTGATGCTGATCTGGTTGCCGCGCGAGGGCTGCGGGGCATACCCGGCGCGGGTGAGGGTGGCGAGGTCGGCGTAGCGCCCGGAGTCGGCATGGAAGGCGGCCTCCGCCTCGCGGATGTTCCGGGCATCTGCCGAGGCCGCCGCCACCCGTGCCCGGGACGTAAGGTTGCGCTGGCGCATCACAGCCACCCCGGCGAGTATCCCGATGACAATGACCACCACGAGCAGTTCCACGAGCGTGAAGCCGGCGGTTTTCCTCATGCCGAAACATTCGTCGACCAGGCCCGAATGATCAACTACAACCCGAAGCGGTGGTGGAACGTCCTGCTCAGTTTTCCCCGGAGCCCGGTCTTCGCCACGCTGCTGCTGGACATCGTCGCCATCGGGCTCTATGCCGGCGCCGTCGTTTGGGTCGAGCACAAGGTAGACCTCGAGGCGCCCCTCGGGCCACAGATCCTCTCGCTGCTCGGCATCATCCTCGGCCTGCTGCTGGTGTTCCGTACCAACACGGCATACGACCGCTGGTGGGAGGGCCGCCGGTTATGGGGCCAGCTGACGAACGTGAGCCGCGCGTTGGCGCGGCAGCTCGATGCGATGCTGCCCGGCGAGACAAAGGATCGTCGCCACGAGTATGCGGAACTGCTGGCGGCGTGGCCGCAGGCGCTCATCCAGCGCCTGCGGGGTCATGGCCTCCGCGAGCCGGACCGCCTGTCCAGTCAACTGGTGCGCTGGCTCCAGGCCGATATCAGGGAAGGCGCGCTGCCCCGGGAATCCCTCGTGGCGCTCATGCCCCTGATGACCGCATTCGACGACATCCAGGGGGGCTGCGAGCGCATCCTCAAGACGCCGATTCCCTTCTCCTACAGCAGCTACGTCAAGCAGTTCGTGCTGCTCTTCGCGCTGCTCGCGCCCTTCGCCCTCGCCAACGAATTCGGCTACGGGACGATCATCGCCGAGATGTTCATCTTCTTCTCGACGATGGGCCTGGAGCTGCTGGCGGGTGAGGTGGAGGAACCGTTCGGCCAGGACCGGAACGACCTGCCGATCGATGACATCGCCACGGGAATCGCCCTCGACGTCCGTTCGATCCTGGCCCCGGCCTGACAACGAGAAGGCCCGCCCGGCGACTGCCGGGCGGGCCTTCCTGCTGCAGCGGGCGAAATCAGTTCGCCGGCGCCGCGGCGCCTCCCATCGCGACGCACTCGACGCCGGTCAGGCCCTGCACGCGGTTCTGGTACTCCGTGTACGCGGCCTGCACCTGGGGCGCAGCCGCGCCCAGCGTGGTCGAGCCCGGGATCGCGGCAACCGCCGCGGTGTAGGCATCGTGCGCGGCCACGAGGGCCTTCGCCTCTGCCTTGTCCATCGACGCCGTCGCGCTCTGCACCTTGGCGTACGACGCTTCCATGTTCTCCGTCGCCTTCTTCAGATCGGCAACCGAAGAAGCAGAGTCGAGGGTGGTATACGCCGCGATCGAGCTGGCCAGGCCGGCGAGATCATTGCAGTACGCGGCATCAGCCTTCACCGACGTCATATCGGCCTTCTCGGCCTTCTTCTCGGGAGACGCACAACCCGTCATCGCAGCAACGGCGACCAGTGCAACCAGACCCTTCGTCATGACAATGAACTCCGGTAGTGAGGTGGTGTCGCGCACACCACCGTTGGCTGCGGCGGTGCAAGACGGCGACAAGGTACAAGCGGCTGTTCCGTAAGTCCATAGTTTATCGAATGCTGGGAGCCTTCATTTGTGACGGAGGTCACACGGTCGGATGAGTGCCCGTCCACCCGTTCGATGGGCCATCCCACCCCCCGCCCCTGCGGGCCTGGAAGAATTGCCGCAGCATCTCCCCACACTCCTCGCTCAGGACACCTCCAACCACCTCGGGACGGTGATTGAGTCTCGGATCGCGGAGGAGATCCATGACCGATCCCGCCATGCCGGCGCGCTGGTCCCACGCGCCGAACACCACGCGCTCCACCTTGGCCAGGATGATGGCGCCGGCACACTGGGCACACGGTTCCAGCGTCACGTAGAGCGTGACGCCGGCGAGCCGGTCGGTCTTCAGTGTGGCCAGCGCCCGCTGGACTGCGAGAAGTTCTGCGTGCGCGGTCGGGTCGTTCCGGTGTATCGTCTCGTTGTGCGCCTCCGCGAGGCTGTCGCCCTCATCGTTGCGCACGATCACTGCACCAACCGGTACCTCATCCCGCACCGCGCCTGCGCGGGCCAGGCGGAGGGCCGCCTCCATGCCGGAGATGTCCCGGACCGAAGGCGTGCCCCTACGCACTCTTCGCCCGAGCCGCCCCGGCCTTGCTCAATGTCAATGCATCACCGTTTCGCCGAACCACGATGGTATCCCCCTCAGAGTAGTCCCCCTCCAGTACCGCCAGCGCCAGCGGGTTCTGCAGCAGGCGCTGGATGACCCGCTTGAGCGGGCGGGCGCCATATACCGGATCGTAACCCTGCTTTACCAGCAGCGTGCGCGCCTCGGGTTGCACATCGATGCCGATGCTGCGCGCTGCCAGCTGTTTCGAGAGCTTCGCCAGCTGCAGCTCCACGATGCGGCCGAGATCCTCCTCGGTAAGCTGCCGGAACACGATGATGTCGTCCACCCGGTTGAGAAACTCCGGGCGGAAATGCCGCCGCAGTTCCTCGCGGACCTGCGCCTCCACCATGCTCCAGGACCCTTCATCCACGCTCGGGCCCGCCTCGACGATATGCCCGCTGCCGAGGTTGGACGTCATGATGATCACTGCATTCCTGAAGTCCACCACGCGGCCCTGGCTGTCGGTGAGCCGGCCATCGTCGAGGATCTGCAGCAGGAGGTTGAACACGTCCGGGTGCGCCTTCTCGATCTCG
>Ga0157379_10005054_pt1 | contig 11316 bp, 7 predicted proteins | sample S25metaG_FD_121802 | JGI IMG/M metagenome (GOLD analysis project Ga0157379, IMG submission 121802) | Switchgrass rhizosphere microbial communities from Kellogg Biological Station, Michigan, USA - S2-5 metaG | ecosystem: Host-associated > Plants > Roots > Rhizosphere > Soil | place: USA: Michigan... | reverse complement strand
GCTTGCCCTCAGTTCTGACGGCAGGACCATGCTCGTGGCCGCACGCGGCGAAGACAGCGGCGGCAAGGGCGTCAACGGTAACCAGGCGGATAATTCTGTCCGGGACGCCGGCGCAGGCTACTTGTTCGTGCGATAGAAGCGAGAATCGCAAGTTCACGGTTCAAAGTTCAAAGCCAGAAAGTAAGTGGGAAGCTTTCCACTTACTTTGAACTTTGACCTTCAAACTTTGAACTTTGCATGGAGGCAGAAATGATGCGTGCCATGAAAACGATAACCGGTCTGACGGTAGGTATCGCCCTCATGACGATGGCGTTCGTGTTCGGCACGCGTTCGACTGCCGTTCAGGGTCAGGCGCGACAGGAGGTCACCGTCGCGGCGGTGCCTGGCGAGAAGGGAGGGCAGGACATTTTCGGCGCGTATGAAGTCGTTCCGAACTGGCCGAAGCCGTTGTCCTCGCTGCCTGGCAACGAAAAGTGGACATGGGGTGCGGGGCAGGGCATTTTTGCCGAGAGCCCCAACCGGGTCTTCATTCTGCAGCGCGGGGAGCTGCCAAAGCTCGAGAGACCGAAGACCATCAAGTTGCCCCAGCTCGGGCCGGGCATTGAATTCCCGAATTTCCGGCTCCCGTGGCGCGACGCGACGAGTGCCAGCCCTCCGGGTGCGCTCCTCAAGGCCGACGGTAAAACACCGGGCGACGATCTGGACGTCGGTCAGCCGGGCGTGGAGTACCTCTGGAAGAACATCATCAACGTCGTGGATGCCAACGGCAACTTCATCGAAGACTGGTCGCAGTGGGACAAGATGTTCAGGCGGCCTCACTCTGTTTTCGAAAGCCCGTACGATCCTCAGAAGAACGTCTGGATCGTCGACGACTACCGGCACGCCATCTTCAGGTTCTCGAACGACGGGAAGAAGCTGCTGCAGACGATCGGGACGCCCAACGAGTTCGGCGCCGACGACAAGCACTTCTATCGGCCGACGTTCATGGCGTGGCTGCCCGATGGGACCTTCTATGTCGCCGACGGGTACGCGAACACGCGCGTCGTGAAGTTCGACAAGGATGGCAAGTACCTGACGACCTGGGGCCAGAAGGGCGACCAGGGCAAAGAGACGCGGCCGGGCTATTTCAACAACGTGCATGGCGTCGCCGTCGATCCGCAGACCCGGCGCGTGTTCGTGAACGACCGCGGCAACCGTCGCATTCAGGTGTTCGACGAGAACGGCAAGTTCCTGGATTCGTGGAGCGTTGGTCCGCCACCCGCAGACATCCACCTCATTCACATGGACGGCTCCCGCCATCTCTGGGCGTTCGATCGCGCCACGTCAAAGATGATCAAGTGGGACTTGAACGGGAACTACCAGTATTCGTGGGGCACTTGGGGCACGTTCCCCGGCGCCTTCTGGGGAGTGCATGGGATCAGCGTCGACACCGACGGCAACGTGTACGTGGCCGAAGTCGACAACGGTGGAGGACAGAAGTTCCGGCCGCGAGCGGGCGCGAACCCGGCGTTCCTCCTGACGAAGCCGGCCCCAGCCGCGGGAAGCCGATAGCGGGCCGGGCGGCCGTGGCTGCCCTCCTGTATCTGTTGTTCTTCTGCTCAGGCCTGAGCGGGCTCGTCTATCAGGTCGTCTGGGTCCGCGTCTTCGGCAACGTGTTCGGGAACACCGTCTACTCCACCTCGCTGGTGGTCGCGGTGTTCATGCTCGGCCTCGGTGCCGGCAGCTATGTCACGGGCGCATGGGCGGATCGCCGGTACGCCGCCTTCGCCGAAGGCTTCGGCGCGCCTCGACGCAGCTCAAGAGAGCGGAGTCGGGCGGAGAAGCCCGACTCCCTGCTTCGCGCGTACGGATACGTCGAGCTGATCATCGGCGTAGCGGGCCTCGGTGTTTCCCTGCTCCTGCCTCACCTCGATCGAATCTCCGCACTGGTCTCCTCGTACTCGCGTGAACCGTCGGGTTGGTACGTCCTGTCGATCGCGTCGTACTTCGCCCGTGCAGGAATCGCGGTGGTCCTGCTCGCGCCAATCACCATCCTCATGGGCGGCACGCTCACGCTTCTCATCCGTCATCTCGTTCGACATGACCTTGACAGGGGTGGCGGACGAATCGCCGTGCTCTATGGCATCAATACCGTGGGGGCGGCGCTCGGCGCCTTTTTGACCGACTTCTCGCTCGTCCCGTCCGTCGGTCTACTCGGAACGCAGATCGTCGCGGTGGTTTTCAATCTCGTCGCCGGCGCTGGCGCGCTTTGGCTCGCGCGTCACGTCGCGTCGGGGGTCCGGCAACAGAGCCGGCCGATGGTTCCCAAAGCGGTCCGGCTGAAGCCGGACACTACGCACGATGCGCTTCGCGCGAAACGCAAAGTGCCGGACGGTGTCCGTATCCGTCGACACGCCGCCCGTGACGCGCCCGACGACGCACGCAGTGTCCGCTCTCAGACGGACCGCGGCGCGCCCGACGTACGTGGTGTTCACCTTCCGCCTTCGCGTGAAGCTGCGGCGGACCGCCGAAGCCCTGGCGGAGGCGGTCAAGCGGACCGTGACGCCGCGCTGTGGCTGACCGGCCTGGCCCTGGCGATGAGCGGATTCGCGGCGATGGGCATGGAGATTCTGTGGTTCCGTCACCTGACGATCCTGCTCGGCCAATTCCGCGCGGTGTTCTCTCTGCTCTTGACGGTGATCCTGGTCGGCGCGGGCGCAGGCTCGCTCCTGTCAGGGTCTCTGTATCGCCGAGCGCCGGGATCCTCGCGATCGTCGGTCCGGGCGGCGAAAACATTGATGGTCGTGCAGGGGCTATTCGTCGCGTTCACCCTGCTTGGATTGGCGGTGGCGGATGCCGCTGGCATCGAGAGCATCGTGAGCGCCGATCCCGCGTACCAGGCCTTCGTGGGCGGCGCCCTCGACGCGACGCTCGTCGTACCTACAGGCCTGGCGCGTACCTTCGCCGAGCTCTGGTTCAACGTGAGGCCGATTCTGCTCGAAGTCGGTCTGCCGGCGCTGCTGATGGGTTTCAGTTTTCCGCTCGGCAACGCGATCATCCAGCGTGCGGAGCTTCTCGTCGGACGCCGCGCGGGCGCTCTCTACCTGTCGAACACCGTCGGCGCCGTCTTCGGCTCGCTGGCCGCCGGCTTCCTGTTCCTGCCGTGGCTGGGGATCCAGGGCAGCGCGTCGATGCTGATGGCGACAGCGCTGCTGTCGGTGGTGCCGCTCTATCTTGCCGGCTTGAAGGCCGGCGCTACATCTGATGACGTGGCTGGCCTGAGGGCCGGCATTCCCCCTGATGATCTGGCAGGCCGGCAGCGGACCTCGAGGCTCGTCCCGTCTGCTGGTGCGGGCGTGCGGGTCGCAGCGCTCCTCGCCGGCGGCGCGGCGCTAGGCGTGTGGCTGACACTGCCCGCAGACTGGGTCATCGCGCGGGCACTGCCGCATCCGGTCGGCCAGGAGCGGCGGCTTTCGGTCCGCGAGGGCCTCACGGAAGTCGTCGCGGTCACCGACGTGCCGGGTAGAGGCCGACGTTTGCTCACGAACGGGCACCCGATGTCGTCGACGACGGCAGTGGCCCAGCGGTATATGCGTGCCCTTGCCCACATTCCGCTTCTGACGATCGATCACCCGGAGGCGGCGCTGGTCATCGGATTCGGCGTTGGGAACACCACGCATGCGGCGACGCTCCACCCGTCGATTCGGCGCGTCGAGGTGGCGGATCTTTCCAGAGACATCCTCGGCAGCGCCGGCTACTTCCGCGACGTCAATCGCGACGTGCTTGGCGATCCGCGAGTCGACGTGTATATCAACGACGGGCGACACCACCTTCAGATGCGGCCGCCGGCTTCGTACGATTTGATCACGCTCGAGCCGCCGCCGATTGGGTACGCCGGCGTGTCCGCACTCTACTCGGAGGAGTTCTACGCGCTGGCGCGTACGCGCCTCCGAGCGAAGGGCTACGTCAGCCAGTGGCTCCCCGCGTATCAGGTTCCAGGCTCGACGACGTTGGCGATGATTCGCGCGTTCATCGACGTGTTTCCCCAGGCGGTGCTCGTCTCGGGCGCGGAAGCGGATCTGCTGCTCCTTGGCACCAACGACTCGCGTATCGAGATGGATCCGGGCCGGTTGGCGGCGGCACTCGCCAGGGCGCCGGCCGTGCAGGCGGACCTGCGCCGGTTGGACCTCGGCAGCGTGCGCGAGATCGTGGGCACCTTCGTGGGGTCGGCGCAGACGCTGACGGAGGCGACTCGCGACTCGAGTCCCGTGAGTGACGATCGGCCGATCCAGGAGTACGGCGTGAGGTCGCTGCTGAATCTCGGCGAAGCCGTCCCCGGTTCCATCGTCGATCTGAACGGAGCAGCCGCCTGGTGTCCGGGGTGCTTTGTCGACGGCCAGCCCGCTCCGCTCGTGGAAGGACTCGATACGTATCTGGCCCTGCTCGGGCGTGCGTACAGGGCGTCGCACGCCGAAGTGGTGCGTGCGCGCCGCCTCGCTGAGACTCAGCACCGGGTGATTGCCGGCAGCGCGTATCTCGGTGCGGTCGTTCCTGAATCAGCCGATGTGCATAACGTGCTGGGAATCGCCCTGGCTACGAAGGGTCAGATCGACGAAGCGATCGGCGAATTCCGCCAGGCGTTGCAACTGGATCCCGAATCGGCCGCGACCAATTGGCACCTCGGCGCTGCGCTCGCGTCACAGGGCGCGCGTGAGGAAGCCCTCGAACATCTGCGCCGGTCGGTGCGGCTCGACCCGGGCAACTCTCAGGCGCGCCACGATCTGGAGGTCGTGCTCGCGTCTGATGGGCGTCGCTGAAGGCCGGCCGACGAATCGCGGTCCGCCAGCCTCATCGCCTCGTCGCGGGTTTTGCTCTCCGGCGTCGGTTGGCAAGGGTGTACGGCGCGTAGGTCGTCACCACCACGCTGCCTCGCAGTCGTGCGACGATCTCGAGCGTCTCCGGCGAAAGACGGATTTCATGGCTGAATGGCGTGAGGCCTGCCTGAATCCCGACATTGAACTCCCGCGCGGTCGCATCGTCCCAGAGCTGCCTCGCGGCTTTCGGAAGCTTCGCCACAAGCTTTGCCAGCGCCCGGGTCAGCACATCGGCGCGTTGCCCGCTGCTCGAGAGAGACAGGTGAGCCCCATGGCGCCGGCCTTCCCGGCCCACATGGTGGACGAAGATCTTCTTCCCGAGAGCCTCGACGAGTGGCTCCAGTGGACGGCGTGACCAGATGTCGAGATCGACGTTCAGGAAGGAGGTCTCGTCTTCGCGATTCACTCTTCGCATTGCTGATGTCCGTCCACGCGACGCGGCTGCCGTTCCTGACTGCGACGTGTGGAATCGCGGGAGTCTATCGGAGAGCGATCGCGAAAGTCCAAGGGCCGCCTGCGGATTCCGCTTCACCAAGAGCCTTGACCACGTCGCTGAACGCCCGTAGACTCGCGTCTCTTCCCGGGGGATATCACATGGTGCTGACCGGTGCGCCCGCGACGCTCACACGCACGAAGCTCAACCCGAATCAGATCAAAGGATTCTGGGCCGCCTGGGGGGGCTGGACGCTCGACGGCATGGACGTTTTCATCTATGCCCTCGTGCTCGTGCCGGCCCTGACCGAGCTGCTCCCCCGGTCGGGGGTGGCCGCCACGCAGGGGAACGTCGGGTACTACGGCAGCATTCTGCAGGCGCTCTTTCTCCTCGGCTGGGGCCTGTCGATGGTCTGGGGCCCGATCGCGGATCGCTTCGGGCGCGTCCGGGCGCTGATTCTGACGATTCTCTTCTATTCGGTGTTCACGCTCATGTGCGGCCTCGTCACGAACATCTGGCAGCTTGCTGTTCTCCGGGTGCTGTGCGGGATCGGTCTCGGCGGGGAACAGCCGATGGGCGGCACGTTCGTCGCCGAGGAATGGCCCGAGGATCGCCGCAAGATGGGCGCCGGGTACATGCACACCGGCTACTATTTCGGTTTCTTCCTCGCGGCGATCGCGAACTACTACATCGGCGCGAACTACGGGTGGCGTTGGATGTTCATCCTGGGCGGGGCGCCCGCCCTGCTCGTCGGCTGGATTCAGAGCGGCGTGCGCGAACCGGCGACGTGGCAGAAGAAAGCGGCTGACGAGCGCCAGCGTCCCAGGATGCGCGACGCGTTCACCGCCCTGTTCTCGCCCGAGTACAAGCGCCGCACGATCGTGAACTCGTTGTTGTTCACGGTGTCGATCGTCGGACTGTGGGCCGGCTCGATCTACGTGCCCGCCGCGGTCACGCAGATCGCGAGGCGGGAAGGCTACGAGGTTGCGGCGGCCGCACGGCTCGCGTCGTACGGCTCGATGGTGCTGTCGATCGCCACGATTATCGGCTGCCTGATGGCGCCGTGGCTTTGCGAACGTGTCGGGCGCCGCTGGGCGATCGGCCTGTATTTCGTCGCGCTCGGTGTCGCGGTGGCCATCGCCTTCGGGTACGTGTTCTACATGGCCGCGGCGCTGACGCCGTTCTTCGTGCTGATCTTCTTTCTGGGCATCGGGGGTGCGAATTTCGCGGTGTACACGCTCTGGCTGCCCGAACAGTACTCGACCACCTGCCGGGCCAGTGCCATTGCCTTCGTCAGCTCAGTGGGTCGCTTTGTCGGTGTGGCGATGGTGTTTCTCGTCGGCACCGCCATCCAGTCCTACGGGAGCCTCGGCATTCCGGTCGCGGTAACGGCGACCGCGTTCGTGATCGGTCTGATCCTTCTGCCGTTCGCCGAGGAGACGCGGGGCAGGCCGCTTCCGGCCTAGCCGGAAGCGGAAGTGAAAAGCTCAAAGCCAAAAGTCCAAAGTACGTGCAAAGTGAAACGCGACCATGCAAGTACTTTCGACTTACTTTGAACTTTAACCTTTGAACTTCAAACTTTCCGAGATGCTCCACCCTGTTCTCGAGCTCGTCGACGCAACGGTCGTCAAGAACGATCGGCGCATCCTTGATGGATTGACGCTGACGATCGGGCTCAACGAACACACGGCCATCGTCGGGCCCAATGGCGCGGGGAAATCGTTCCTCCTCAGGCTGCTGACGCACGAGGACCGGGCGCTCCAGGGCGCTGACGGTCGCTCGCCCGTTCGAGTGTTCGGCAGCGACAATTGGGATGTGTTCGAGCTGCGGTCGCAGCTTGGCATCGTGTCCGCCGATCTGCATCAGCGGTTCGTTGCGGGCAACAGCGAAGGCCGCATCACGGGGGAGGCCGCCGTTCTGTCGGCCTTTCTCGCTTCGGATGGCATCCTTCGATACGGGGTCATCACCGACGGCATGCGCCGATCGGCGGCCGAGGCGCTCGCCCGCCTGGGTGTCTCGCACCTCGCTCGACGATGGCTCGACGAAATGTCGAGCGGGGAAGCGCGCCGGGTGCTGCTGGCGCGGGCGCTGGTGACGTCACCGCGCGCGCTCGTCCTCGACGAGCCGACGACCGGCCTCGATCTCGTGGCCAGGCACGACTTCATGGAGCAGGTCCGCCGGATCGCACGTGACGGCACGACGCTCATCCTGATCACGCACCACATCGACGAAATCGTGCCTGAAATCGATCGCGTGGTCCTGCTGCGCGACGGGCGGATTGCAGCCGCCGGCCCGAAGCGCTCGGTGTTGACGAGCGACGCGCTCGGCGATCTATTCAGCGCGCCGATTGCGCTCGAGGAGCACGACGGTTACTTCTACGCGCGGCCGGGCGCGTAGAAGAAAGTTCAAAGTTCAAAGTGCAAAGGTCAAAGTGCAAAGTAAGTGGAAAGTGGTGATCAAGCCGCGCTTTGTCCCTCCTGGAATCAGCATCGCTGATGTCGCTGACCGCGACCGCGTTCTTCGCTCGGACGTCACGACGCCGCCTCGCTTCGGCCAGACTTCCGTTCGCTGCCCTTTGAACTTACTTTGAACTTTACACTTTGAACTTTGCACTTTGACTAAGCCCGCCCGTCCTTCCGTGGGTGTTATTGGTCTCGGCATCATGGGCTCGGCCATGGCCGTGAATCTCATGCGGGCCGGATACCGCGTGATCGGGTATGACGTCCTCGCGACGCGGCGCCGGGATCATCGGCAGGCTGGAGGGCACGTGGCGCGCAGCTGCCGCGACGTCGCCACGGGAGCCCGGCTCATCATCAGCTCGCTCCCGTCGTCTGAGGCCCTCTTGCAGACTTCCACACGGCTGGCCGCATCGTCCCGGCCACCTGAGATCGTCGTCGAAACCAGTACGCTGCCAATCAAGGTGAAGCAGGAGGCGCGCAGACTTCTTGGTGCGCGCGGCACGATCCTCCTCGACTGTCCGTTGAGTGGAACCGGAGTCCAGGCGCGCACGAAGGATCTGGTCGTCTACGCGAGCGGCGATCGTCGCGCCTATCGTCAGGCGGCGCCGGTGCTGGAAGGGTTTGCGCGCGCCCATTACTTCGTCGGCGCGTTCGGCGCCGGGTCGAAGATGAAGTTCGTGGCGAACCTGCTCGTCGCGATTCATAATGTGGCCGCGGCCGAGGCGCTCGTGCTCGCGATGAAAGCGGGCCTCGATCCCGAGATGGTCGTGAAGGTCATCGGCGACGGCGCCGGCAGTTCGCGGATGTTCCAGGTGCGAGCGCCGATCATGGCGAAAGGCGACTACTCGGACGCGATGATGAAGCTCGATGTCTGGAGGAAGGACATGACGATCATCGCCGATTTCGCTCGAGAGCTCGGCTGTCCGACGCCGCTGTTCGCTGCAACGGCGCCGATCTACACTGCTGCCACCGAAGAGGACGGAGGCCAGGACACTGCCGCCGTGTGTGCCGTCCTGGAGAAGATGGCAGGGCTGGGAAAGTTCAAAGTGCGAAGGTCAAAGTAGAAAGTAAGTGGAAAGTTATCTGACGCCGTTCATTTCGCGTCCGCCGCATTCTTCCGCGCAGTCCTCACGGCGGTCGCGAGGATGCTGGCGATTTCCCTGGCTTCTTGCAGGAGCGCTGCATCTTCCTGGATCCGGCCATCCCTCAAGTACTCGAGCCAATCGACGCATTCGTCGGCTTCCTCGAACGCAGTGTGAAGCTTCGCCTGAAACTGAGCGCGGGATCCGCCTTTGCGCGCCGCTCGGTAGTTGGATCGCGTCGACGTGGCCGCTCGCCTCAGTTGGCCGGCTGCTTCCTGCGCTTCGCGGGTCGCCGGCAGTCGGCGGCAGAACTTGAGCACGTCCAATGCAAAGAGGCGAGTACGATCAATCAGATCCCACGGCGGCATCGCCACCGAACAGCAAGCAACGCGAATGCCGCGCTCGGAGCCTCGGAATTTCGCGGTGTACTGGCGCCACTTTGCACTTTTCGACTTACCTATCCACTTTGACCTTTGAACTTTCTACTTTCCTCTGGAGGCTCACATGCGTTTGCGAACAACGATGCTCGTAGTTGCTGTTGCCGCGTTCGTCGCGTTCACATTCAGCCGACCGTACCTGTCTGCTCAGCAGCGCGGCCAGAATTCCGTGACGAGGGTCGCAGCGGTGCCGAGCGAAAAGGGCGGTCAGGACATCTTCGGCGCGTACGAGGTTGTGGCGGGATGGCCCAAGAAGCTCTCCACGATTCCGGGACATGGTCCCTGGACGTTTGGTGCGGGCCAGAGCGTGTTTGCCGAAAGCCCGGACCGCGTGTACGTCGTCCAGCGCGGCGAACTGCCGGAGATCCCGCGTCCGATGGCGCGCAAACTGACCGACCTCGGTCCGAGCATCGCGTTTCCGATCGGCCGCCTGCCGTGGCGGGATGCGACCACCGCCAGTCCTCCAGGAAACGGCGGAAGCGGCCAGCCCGCCGAGGGCGGAATGGAAGCGTGGGCGCGGACCAACAAGATGGGTGTCGACGCCCGCTGGGAGCACTGCATCCTGGTGTTCGACGGGCAGGGCAACCTCCTTCCCGAGACGGCCAATTGGATGCAGTGGGATGCGAGCCTGCAGCGGCCGCACTTCATCGCCATCAGTCCGTATGACCCGGACAAGAACGTGTGGCTGATCGACGACCACAAGCACGTGATCTACAAGTTCACGCACGACGGCAAGACAAAACTGCTGACCATCGGCACCTACGGGGTGCCGGGCGCGGACGACAAGCACTTCAACCGTCCCACCTACATGGACTGGCTCCCCGACGGCAGCTTCGTCGTGTCGGACGGCTACAACGGGACGCGCGTGGTGAAGTTCGACAAGAACGGGAAGTTCCTGATGGCCTGGGGCGAGAAGGGCTCCAACCAGAACGACACGCGTCCGGGTTACTTCAACAACGTGCACGGTATCGCCGTGGATCCGAAGACGCGGCGGATCTTCGTCAACGATCGCGGCAACCACCGCGCGCAGGTGTTCGACGAAAACGGCAAGTTCCTCGACTCGTGGCGGTTCGGCGACCCGCCGTCGGACGTGCACATGTTCAACATCACGAGCGACAGTTTTCTCTGGGCCGCCGACCGCGGGACGAACAGGATCCTCAAGTACGACCTCAACGGGAATTTCCAGTATTCCTGGGGCACGTGGGGTGATTTCCCCGGCGGCATGTGGGGCGTGCATGGCATGAGCGTCGACCAGGACGGCAACTTCTACGTGGCCGAGGTCGACAACGGCGGCGCACAGAAATACCGGCCGCGCGCCGGCGCCAATCCGGCGTTCCTCGTCGGCAAACCGGTCCGCTCCGCCTGGAAATAGGGAACCCGCGATCCAAAGTTCGGTAGGGGACGGTCTCGAGACCGTCCTCCCCGCCTGTCTCGGGTCGATACGTCATTGACTCGATCTGAGACCTGGGCTACGGTGCACGTGAAATATCACTTTCATCGTTCGCGCCCGAAGAGAACCTTCTCCCGGAGGAAACCATGCTGTTGAGCGTCGTCAGACGATTGATGGTGGTCGGCGCAATGCTCTTGCTGCCCGTCGCGGCGTACGCGCAGGAGGCGACGCTGACCGGTAGCGTGACCGATTCGACCGGCGCCGTGCTGCCCGGCGTGGCGGTGACGGCAGTGCTCGAGGCCACCGGCAACAGATTCGAGTCGGTGACCGACGAGCGCGGCGGCTACCGCATCGCTGTCCGCGCGGGCACCTACCGCATCACCGCGCAACTCTCAGGCTTCAACAGCGTCGGGCGGACCGGCGTGGAACTGCTGGTCGGCCAGGCAGCCGTCATCAATTTGCAGATGACTCCCGGCGGCGTCGCCGAAGCCGTCACCGTCACCGGCCAGACGCCACTGCTCGAGACCAAGACGTCGAGCCTCGGCGGCAACATCGATCCACGTCAGGTGCAGGGGATCCCGGTGAACGGACGCAACTGGATAGCGCTCTCGCTGCTGGTGCCAGGGAGCCGGACGAACCCCAACGCCACCGGCGTGGCGGCG
>Ga0157379_10005052_pt1 | contig 11317 bp, 12 predicted proteins | sample S25metaG_FD_121802 | JGI IMG/M metagenome (GOLD analysis project Ga0157379, IMG submission 121802) | Switchgrass rhizosphere microbial communities from Kellogg Biological Station, Michigan, USA - S2-5 metaG | ecosystem: Host-associated > Plants > Roots > Rhizosphere > Soil | place: USA... | reverse complement strand
GGGATAGCGCGGGCGTACCTCCTAGGACGAGGATGACTTTTGGCTGGAGAGCGAGCAAGTCGTCATCGGGAAGAGTGTCGGGATCGAGGAACCACGGTTCGTGTTGCTCGATGAAGGGGTCGAGAGGGAATTGGCGGGGGGTAAAGACACCGTGGTCGATGGGGCGAGAGGGTGTGAGCACCATGGGTGACGGTGAGGAAGAGGAAGAAGAAAGAGAGCAAGGGGAAATCGCTAAATGGATTAATGATACAATGAGAAACACCTTTTAGATTTAGACGCGCGGAATGACGACACTGGCTAGATGAACCACGAGTGCAAGGGATTCCTCTCTCTACTGCGCAGAACACGTGCGGCGACGGTGAGGATGAGCGAGAGGGTGTGGCAGCGGTCCGTCGGCATGCAAGACGGCAATGGGTTCGACTGCGCCCACAACCGCTGTGCTTGTCGTCCCAGTTAGTCATCTATGTGCACGACCCCCTGTGCCGTTGATCCCCAACAACAGGGACGAACATCCTGGGTCCACTCTGAGCGTTCGGAGGTCTGTCCTTGTCTTCGAATTTGCCTACTTGCGCCTGACTTGACTATTTCTAGCTCTCGCGCCGTCTCGCATTCCTCGGCCCACATCCAATTATATTTATCCACCATTCGTCCTCCAACAAACGTGCATATATGTACCAGGTATCGACGACACCACACAAACCGGACCCTTTTGCATGATTGATTGATGAAGTATGGAAGTCTGGGGTTTGTGTCGGGGGCACGTCGGTGTATGAATCATTAATAATTGACAGGGTTTGTGCTTGGCTTTGCTTAGCCTGTGTTCGGGCAGATAGGTCGATACCTGGTACATATATGCACGTGCGTTTCAAATTCTTGAGTGGGGGCAAGAAATTTCTGAATAGCCACGACCACCAGGACCACCAGCTTGTCTATCCTGCTCTCTGTTGCGCCTAGAATCCATAACCACTTAATTTCTGTAAACGAACAACCTAAAGTCCGAGTCAAAAACCTTGATTGCATTTCGCTCGTCCGCCAGCGAATTCGAAGACGCTGTAAGGAACTCTGGAATAACCTAGCTTGACGGTTTGGTGTTCGAATTCTTTATTACACGGTTACCCTGACGCTTTACTTTATTCTTAAGGCGATAAAAGCGCGTCTTTTGACCGACATTACATCGGATACGCTTACTTTACCTTTAAATTATAAAACGCCATATAAGGAGCTTCTGTATTGACGTTTGAACTCTTGACAAGATAAGCATGTTTAATTAGCGGAACGGAGCACCACTGCCACAAAAATTCACCATCCTTCTCTTCTCCCCTCCCTCCGATTACTATCACACCCCCACTCCGTCGCACCGCCTCCCACAACCCCTGAATAACAATCCCTGACCACCCAACAACCTTTAATCATAACTTCACTTCCCATCACCCTGAATGGCTCAAGCCCGCCACGGCACATTCCTCCGTACACCCTCATTTCGCCATTCTGATCCGTCCTTGGCCAGGACAAAGGGTACAATATCCAGCCCATTCAGACTTCTCCAGTCCGTTCCCTACCTTACTTGGCTTCACCAAAAAAAAATTAAATTAACCTGGCTGACCCGATGTCCGAAATGCATTGGACTGGGAGTATATAGCAGAATGCACGCATGCAGAACCCATCCTTTCCCAATCTGGTATGCGCGTCGTTTACCGTTTACTTATTGTGACGCCTCGAAAAGTGTTTTCCCGGTCGCTCAAAGAACACCGCCACTCGTGTGTATGCGCGCATGTGGGTGACTAAGAGGTGAACGAGTGATTGGTATCATGATATGTCGAGAAGTGAGAGAATATGAGTGTTCAGGTCCCTACCATGCCAGTGGGTATGCCTATCTGTCTATCTACCTAATGCCAGTTCTTATCAACGCACAAAACGGACAGAAATTCTCATACGTAGCTTATCTCGCGTCCGGTTTTCCTTATTTTTCCCATTTGCCAGTCACAATGCGCTTTTAAGCCAGTGATGCGCTTTGAATTGAGAAGGTAAGGTTAGGATGATACGTTTCGGAGTGAATGTGGGGCTTTATGAGCGGACGAAGAAAGACGGGAAAATTCTTGGTGTGGCATGCGCATTGACTTTGGTAATTGTTGTCTTGGAGGCGGGATTTAGCGATGGTATATATTATAATAGAGTTTTATTTCCCATGGCGGGGGAGAGCTTCTCTTCTGGATACACGTGTGAGCCATCAAAACTATTGTGGAAGAAATGGGGAAAAGGAAAGGGAAGAAAATAGGTGAAGGTGAAGACGTCGCGTCGGGAGAACTACAAGTAATTCCTGTAGAGTATCGTCGAAGGAGGGCTGATCTCACTCCCAAAGATATTCTATCAACTCCATGGCTTAAACTAGCAAATGTTCACTTTTCGAGATAGATGACTTGGAATAAAGGCGTTGACCTTTGGCCGGATTCGTTCTTCCGAACCACCCTACTATTTCTACCCTTCTTCATTCTATAATAAAATAAAAGAGAGAGAGAGAGATTATACCATCCCTCGCAAGAAAGCCGCATTCCAAGTTCGGCGGTGGCGGCACCATCAAACTCGCTCCAAATGAAAAGATCGACCTCCTTTACCAATCTGGTAAGAAGGGCAGAACACACTAGTGAGATTCGAGTTTTCTAAGAGCCCTGAGTTTCCAAAACATTTTATTTATTTTATTAACATTCCCTATGCCAATGACCCCACCATGCTCTCAAACGTGGAGGGAAGGGATGCAGGAGTTTGCGAGGGTAAGGGCTCCAAGACTGCAGGTCGACAACATGTCCTCCTGTGTCGCATCCGAACTTCCCCCCGACACATTCGACTTTACTTGCCCAGTTTTTTTTCTTTCGAAGAAAGTGGTGCGATCTGCTTGCTACCATCTCCACTCTGGCAGTCTGGTCGGCGGCTCGGTTGACAGAGATATATTAGAAGCAAAGTTGTATAAAACCAGTGCGTATACGACTGGTTTTTTATTATTAAACCTCGTAGGGAGACGTCTAAATCAAATAGACATGTTGGGGACTGTTGTGGTAGGTGTTGTTCCGATTAGGTTTGAGGGGGAAGGGTTAGGTGCTATAAGAGAGATAGCTTGTTTGGTTGAGTATTCAAAAGCACGGAAAAAAAGGCAAGAAAAGACTCTGAGTCTAACCCTCTACGGGATATCCTCTTCTCAGACGTAGAATACAAAGTTCTCCCCGTTACATTCAGGACCCGCTTCGCGAACGCCTACAACATATTCTTCTCCGCCTCCACTCTAAACCCATCTGTTTCACCCGTCGACGTTCCCACCCTTGCATTCTACGTCCAATTCAAACCCATCTTTGCAGATGAAAGGTTCCTTCCTGTCGGTAGAAAACTGACCATCGCATTATCGCTTATGAATACGTAAAATTTGTCTTCTGGTCCCGGAAACTGCTACTCAAGTATTCTCTGTGAGATGTTGAAATGGTCTGGTGTGGGGCTGCTGAGAATTGTTGAGGCGTTACCATTCAAATGAAGCTTGACGTCCGTGTGTGATGGGGATTGGACGTATTTTGACAACGCGACGGAGGGAGTGGGTGGTGAATTGTAAGTGAGCATACTAAGCATCTTGACTCTGAATCAGGAAGGTTAATTAAAACCAATTCGAGGGAATTGGAATCCGTTCCAAATGATGGATACGCCCCCGCAACCTTCGCTGACCTCTAAGGTGACACCAGGGAATTGACATCTGAGAGGCTTTTCACCGCTTCTTTATTTTCCTGCGTTCGGTTCAGGAGGGTGGATCCCTTGAAATATCTGACATTGGAGTGGGTGTGACTTCTATTCTATGGCTGGGATAGGTGGCCGGGATATTTAGGTAACTCGGAAGAGAAGGATAATTGAAAAACCCCGATCTACGGACACGAATGTTATGTTTTGTGCAGGGATTTTTGTTTGCTTTCACGGGGGAACTATAAGAGTTTGTTGCAATTATCCGAACAGTGTCACATACAGACTCACTTCCACCATGCATCTCACCTTTGCGAACCTGCCATCGCCCATCGAATCTAAGCTTCTTTACCTCTCCAATACAAAATCCTTCAAAAATGTCCGATGCCGATGCGAGACGCATACATCGTGGTGGGTGATGAGCCATCAACTTTCCCTTACTTATTAGATGTCAATAATACATGACGGCCTTTGGGATTGTATACCTTGAAATGTTCTACATGGCTAAAAACATCCTTAGCGACCCATGCTCCTGTGTTTTTGCTTCTTACCTCTAAACCAGTACAGCAGATCAACCAATATTCACCAATATCAGACGTGCCAACTCGCGAGAATTCGAATACTCGTGGGCCCTTGATAGACCAGATAACAATTTCTCGAACACTATGCAACGCCTGAACTCGCTGTGGCGCGTTGCAAATCCCCGGGCGCGCGATCCGTCCCGGAGCACTGGCACTGGTAGGCTTGCAAATCGCCATGGGAAGGTTGTGTAGATCGATGTTCAGGATTGCGGGGTACAACGGGCGGTGTGGGGTGATGGCCATGGCTGAGAATCGGTGATCGACTTATGGTGTGCGTCGTCGTGGAGAATTCACATGTACATTGTACTATGACTGATGAAGAGGCTTGATCAGTGGAGAAGCTAGCTATTTCAGGTGTGGTTTTGGAAAGTGTAGGAGGGGGAGTGAATTTATGTTAAATAAATGTCCGTGAAGTGAAATCCGCAAAGTAATAAGGGGACAGACGAAAATTTAAAGCAGCTAGATAGAGATAGGCTTAGGACTCATGGTTTTGCGAGTGATACAAATATATGTTGATTTGAATAGACAAGGAGAACATAAAATCTAGATCTAATGAGCCTTCACATGACTTCAAGCAGCTACATTGCGAGGTGCTTCCCCTACAGGCGGGACATGGATAACCAGCGCAACGGACGCGTACATTGTCCCAAGAGTTGCATCATTTCCATAACGAACATAATTTCCTGTCTTCGACTTCGAAGCTTGCGTAGGTAATCTTGCCCCTAAAGGAGGCAAAGAGCGTAAGTAATACTCCTCGTTCCTCTCGAAGGATACTCACATATAAGCTCAGGCTCAAACTTTGCGCCGAACAATTCTTTTGCAGTTTCCCCGTCCCCATCTTCCATCTGATAATCGAAGTCTTTGTATTCCAGCTTGTCGGATGTCAATATAACGAAATCTGCTCCCTCGTAGTAAGGTTGGATCGGGCCGAAGCCATCCTCTGGAACCTCACTCGCGCTCCTGTTTTTCAAGTAGAGGTTATTAAACCGACTATGCACTATATGTACGGTGCTTACCTTCTACCGAGGAGACTTTCCATCTGTCGGGCATAGTAGTGACCCTTCCAGACCTGCGCCACATCAAAGACAGCCTTTAGGGTTGATTTAAATCCCAATGATTTAATCACCCTGTAAAGCGCCGCGTCAACTCCTTTGAAGGAAAAATTAGACCCAGTGTTCTCAATATCTCCAGTCTCAGTATTCATAGGATACGAGTGAGAAAGAGTAATGGCTAATTGGCCACCCATGGGAAGAAAGGTTTTGTCCGAAAAAATTCCGACGATATCGTTGTATAACGGGAGAGTCTTCGCGTCAACAGACATGTTCACCGATGGCTGGGCATTAGGACTTCCAGTCGTTGCGAAAATATCATACACGACCGTTAAACGAACACCAGAAGTTACTGGGTAGATTTCATGCTCCACATCTGAAAAGAGAAAAGCCCAAGGGAGGATAATCTCGGAACTTTTCGACAAGACATCACCCCAATCGAACAGAATATCTTTACCATCATGACTAACCCGTAACGCACCACCCTGGAAAGCTGAAGGGAGTCCGACGACAACGGTTCCAATATGATTATCTGATTTTGGAGTGTCACGATGTGACTTAAAAAATCCTCCTGTCGTGTATGCGTTGACTTTGTAAAGTCTGGCTTCTACTCTCCCGTCGGGGTTCCGAGCAGAAGTTAAAGCTGCGATACTGGCGAGAATCCCACTTTGCTCGAAAAAGTCGGCGGTGAACGCGAATGTATCGGGTGGTAATTCCCGAGCAAGACGATAAGATTCATCGTAAACTGTTTCGTTACCGCGTCCATGCGGAGAAGGGATGCAGGTCTTCAGAAGCATTTCAAGTTTGGATGGATCGGATTCAGGGAATTGGATGCTACAATAATTTTATAGTGACGAAGGGAAATTAAATGTAATGTGTACTCACTATTTTGCTCCATCTTGGTTATCGGTTCTATATAGGAGACCTACCTCTCGGTCTAGCTTGATGTTGCCACCACAGTAAAACGGGAGGTCGGCATCCGAAAGTGTTGCCACAAGTTTCCTTATCTTCTCTTGATCAGTTAATGATAGAGGATACCTCGCCAATTGTACCATTTTTGAGTATTGTGGACGATGGGCTGAAAAAGTTCTGGAATGGCGCCTACGGCATTAGGTTCTTCGCACGGAGGAATGTCTCCCCCCATAGAAATTTTAGGCGCCTTACGTAATAACGTTCCGGCGCCCGTGCGCAGAAATGGTGAAAGCACGAAAATATTTTGTTTGCTACCCCTGCCTTCTCATTTAAGATATTTTATCTATATTAAATATAAATATAAAAATTAAAGGTTCTAAAGGAGTTTGGTAAAATATTTTAAAGAGGATCTCTCAGATATACTTGATTTGAGTTTTAACAGATGGGCACATAGGCTACAGTATTGTGATTTAGCTGTTGGTGGTTATAGAGTAGTTGCTAGAGTGTAGCACTTCATTAGGTTGTTCCTGTGAGCATAGATATGTCTGGTTCAATGCTTTTTTAAGTCACTTATTTCTCACTCTTACTTGGCTTTAAAACATTTATTAACAACATTTCTGACTCCTGAGCACATTTATTTTCTATACAGTCAACCTTCTCATAATGCATAACACTGGGAAGGGGTCCATTTTGATGCATTATGAGAGATATGCAATACGAGAATTAGGGTGACAGTGTGACATATGTGACAATCCTTATCATTTCTAAGCGCCTGCTGCCCAAAAGCCTTCCAATGTTGTCTGCTTCATATTCTGACACATCTCCGACCTCAAGTGGCTGCAAAACTGTTGCAGTTGATCCACCAAATCCAGGGAAGTCTCCACAGCTCCAAATCTGATGCATAAGACCTCCAACTCCTCACACATTTTCATCACATCATGACTGGTTTTCGGTAGTTCCTCCGGCTCTCCATTGTCGCTGTTGTCTGATTCTGGCTCTAAAATTTCATCCTTTTCAACTGCCATCTCATATCGAACCTTCTCCACAATCTGAGCATCACTACCTTCAAAAATATTTGGCTTCTTGCCAATCTCCATCTCTTCAATTGGATTGAGCATGTCCTCGAGGGTGAGTGGGTCACCTATGATTCTCTTTTGAGCCTTCAACTCCTTTACACACTCCATTAGGTCATTCTCTGCAGACACCAGTTGTGCAGGACAGTCTTGAAGCTGGGCTGTGGTGGGGGTTCTTGGGGCAGTAGTGGAGACTTTGGAGAGTTGGGAAATTGGCATGTTGAAAATTGGCATGGTGAGTTTGTCCAATGCATTCAATGCTTTGAAGGAATCATTTTCCGCATCCATTACAGCTTTAAATGTGCCTCTCCACTCCTCCTCTTTGTAGTTGCAGCCAAGGTATGCTCCAAGTTTATCTTTGGCTTGAGGGAGCCTCATTTCTGATGTCACAAACTCGTAGATTATTTCCCATGCTTTAACATCAGGTAAAGCAACTGCTGCTGATGGTGTGGCAGAGGCAGCTTGAGGCAGGAGGAATAGCCAGCATATCTCAGGGTGGCTGGATCTTTGTATGCATCCAGCAAGGGGCCATAGTTTCTGGTGTGACCTCATTCCAGGCCTTGGTAGCCATTAGCATAGCTTCCAATAGATCGATTTTGTAAATTTCACGAGCCCCCGCCTCTTCAAGGTCAAGTGTGCGCATGCAGAAAGCCTTTCAGTAGTGAGCCTTAAAGCACTGAATGATCCCAGCATCACAAGATTGGATGAACAGAGTCATGTTTGGCTCAAAGAACTCCACTTGAATATTCCAGGGCTCATAGGGAATGTAGTGCCCAGTAAAGTTGTCAAGCAAAAGCAGAATGTGTCAGTTTTTCTTGTGAAGCTCCAAGTCAAGATTCTTCATCCACCTGTCAAGATCTGGTCAGATCATTTGCTACACAGCAGGGGGTTATCAAATACTGTTCAAAAATATCCATTGTCATCCATGCCTTTTTATTGTTAAAATACTGAAACCCCATAGCTGCTGGAGTCTTTCCTTTGAAGCAGTGGGGTTTCATACTCTTCCCTATGAAACAAAGCGGCAGCTTCTCACTGCCATCAGCATTGCAGGCCATGTCTATAGTAATGTGGAACCTTTCAGCTTTCTTTCCACTCATTTTTTTTTTGTAGCAAGACCTCTATCAGGCAGAGCACTGTTCAAAACCATCAATGCAACAGCCAGTTGAAATCCCAGAGTACTTACAATGCAAAAAGGCTGGATTCATCAAAATTAAAGCAGTCCTTCACAGGGTATTTTGCCAGAAGTGCCTGTAAACATGCTCTTTCTGCTTTGACAGCAATCAGATCAACAGAACTGGCTTCACCATGCCTTTGATGTTCTTTGATATTGTATGCCTTGCAAAAAGAGAGCACCCATCCGTCTCCAATGAGCCTCTCCCCATGAGGCACATCAAATACCTCTTCAAATCTCATATGCTTTGCAACCAGCATTGGCCCAGTCACTGTCTCACCCTTCTCCTCCATACTCCTGACCCACAAAATCAGCGCCTTCTCTACATCGGGATGTGTCACAACACAAGGATGTTTTGATGACAGTGCATTGGGGTGATCATTTGCCCAGTCTTCAAGTTTTTTTCTGTCTCTTATTTTGCAAGAGAGTGTTGATTGGTCAAACTTAAGAACACCTTTGTGCCTTGTCTGGAAATATTTGACAATGTCATCCTGTGATAAGGTTGGATGGTCGTCAATGTAGGAAAAGACAGTCATCCAGTCAAAAGGTGTAAGGTTTTCCCTTTTCTTCTTTGTGATTGGTTTGGCTGTTGTTCTAGGGCCATCCTTCTTTTTCTCTGGCACACTGTGTTTGTACGGGGCAGTCACAGTGTGTGGTTTGCACTTCTCAGCACGTTAGACAGGCATGGGAACAGATCAGAGAAGGAGAAACTATCAGTTGATAAGGTTTTTGCAATAGCCAACCCTTTGGCAAGCACAAAATTGGCACAGATCACTTGTATTCAACTTAAATTTACCAAATAAAGAATAGTTCATAATGCATAATCTGCCCTAAATGTTGATGCATTATGCAATATGCATTTTCCCCTGCTAACATCCATGGGAGACACCCAAATCTGATGCATTATGAGAAGGTCAACTGTACCATTATCTCCACTTGTTTTTTTTTTTGAAGATAGCTCAACAACCACTTCACAGATGATAGAACAATACATGAGAGATATTTAATGCAAGTAACAACAAGAATTTTGGGCACAACACAACTTTGAGAAATTTATCATGAAAGGAGCAGGATAATTATTTATGTTCCCTACTAGCAACTAAGTCACTCCAGGATTTTTTTCAGTAATTGGGTGTGAACCTATTAGGGCATAGCACGCCCTTACCTGTGGGTGTGACTTGTCCCGAGACTGTCACCCCCATCTGTGACGGGTGGGGCCGCCATTGTTGCAGCGGACTTCTATTGACAGATAGGGACCGGATGCGGCCGAGACACGTCCTGGCGGCGTAATTTGTCGGATTCTATCCGAGATTCAACATATTCCAGTGAGTCACTATGCAGTGACGAGCCCCTCCGGTCGCACCTTTGAATGAAAAGAATTTACAAGTTCCTTCTTGCTCTGTGAGAAGCCACGCCATTTTCGTTCAGATTCCCAAATTGCCACATGGAAGTGATCAACACCTTCATTTCCCTTGCGGGAGACTATTTGGTCCTAAGACTGAGCAACTGGGTTTCGAACCTTGAAGTTGAGATAAAAGAAAGAAGCACCTAAATGCCCTAACGTATGGGTTGCCATTCATTGCAATGATGATAGATACCACCCCCTGCAATCGCATTAAACACAGGCTTCGACTTCGACTTCTTTGCCATGTTCCTGTAATTATAGCAAGCACACTTTCAAAGATTTTTTCATTTCTGTTTTGATGATGACTATTCCTGTCTCTCGACCCCGCAGTTCAAGATGCGTTTTAGAGTTATTTCCAACAACTTCCATAAAATCTGTGCATAGTTCTGTAGCGGAACATTGAGGAGGTGATCCTCACTTCGAAGGAAGGCCTGACGAACCTGGTTAAGCCTGACCAGGATTTTGGTGCGTCGGTCAGATTTTGTCTATGCGTTATTAACCTAAATATGACGACCTAATGGCTCCTGATCTATCTCTTCGACCAAATCAGGTTTGATTAGGGCGAATGGAATTTTGTGGCATATTTACCCATGAAGCCCGCCTCTTAGCCTTACATTCTGGTCGGAGGTGTCACCGAATTATTTTCTCGAAACCCCATAAACTGCATACCTGAAGTTTCAACGAAACGAATTCGATTCTACTTTGGTCTTCTTGGAAGCACAACCTTTTTGGACGGATAAATGTGGTGACTGTACTCTCAGTTTCTCACCTCTCTGATTTCATTTGGGTTATCAGAGAGGGAACTATTCTGAGATGCTGATTATCGACAAATGTCCAGAAGAGCGTTCCGCTTACGAATAAACTTGCAATTGCACAAGTAATACACGGAATATCCATCCACCGATAGATAGATATTATGATAGATCTCATTTGGTTCCGTCAGTAGTTCAGAAGCCGAGAAGGAATTCTACACACCTCAATCCTCACTTCTCCAACGAGTGGCTGTGACGACCGGGTACGCTAAGAAAATCATTAGGGGATATCACCCCGTGTTTCGAGGATGTTTCGTGGATGTTTTGAGCTTTTGTTTTTCGAACGGGAAAACACTGTGTTTTGCGGAACGGCTCAAGAAGTGTTTTCCAGAATCGTGTGTTTTGCACTTTGTTTCACGCGTGTGTTTTGCATATCTTTCTCCTCGCCGGAACAGCAGCAGACCTAGAAATTCTGGTAGTTGTACTTTGCAATAGAGACCCATAAAACGGCGCAACCGTACAGTTCTCACTTCTAAGTCCCCTCGACCATCATGTCACCCACATTTCTCGGTCATGTCGAGTAGCAGGCTGTCGAGCGCAGCCTGCCCCTCAGCACAGAGCTGTTGGGTGAAGAGGAGCAGGAGTTCTTCCGTTAACCGTTGT
>Ga0157379_10005050_pt1 | contig 11321 bp, 9 predicted proteins | sample S25metaG_FD_121802 | JGI IMG/M metagenome (GOLD analysis project Ga0157379, IMG submission 121802) | Switchgrass rhizosphere microbial communities from Kellogg Biological Station, Michigan, USA - S2-5 metaG | ecosystem: Host-associated > Plants > Roots > Rhizosphere > Soil | place: USA: Michigan... | reverse complement strand
GCAGCGCGAAGCGTTCGATGTCGACCGGCGGATGGATGACTTCGGCGTCGCGCCGGTAGGCCTTGCGGATGCGCCGCGCGATGAACTGCGAGTTGGCGACGAAGCGGTCGACGCCTGCCGACGAGCGCTGGTCCCAGCCGCGCAGGTAGTGCATCAGGCCACGCACCAGCGGCCCGAGCAGGGCTCCCTTGAGCCCGCGCGTCAGGCCGGACTCGGCCAGGTACTGGTGCTGCAGGTCCCAGGCCCAGCGCATCGGCGAATGCATGTAGCTCACGTGCAGCTGGCCCGGGCCGGTGATCACGCCTTTCGCGACCGCGTGGTTGGACGAGATCACCAGGTCATAGCCGGACAGGTCGAGCTGCTCCATCGCGAGCGGCATGAGCGGCAGGTAGGCGCGGAACTTGGTGCGCGCAAACGGCAGGCGCTGGATGAAGCTGGTGGTCGGGCGGCGCCCGCGCAGGAATTCGCGCTCGCCTTCGGGCAGCGTGTCGACGACCGCGAAGAGGTCGGCGTGCGGATAGATCTCGAGCAGCTGCTCGAGCACCCGTTCGCTGCCCGCGTAAGTGGAGAGCCATTCGTGGACGATCGCGGTCTTCATGGGTGCTGGGTCACGGGGTCGTTGGTCGGTGCGGCGGGTGCCACACCGCGTGTCGTCATCAGTGCGGCGAGCGCCGCCGCGCGCCGGTGCCAGCCATGGCGTTCGGCCAGCCCGGGTTCGAGCAGCGGCTCAAGTTGGACAGCGCGGCGCAGGCCCTCGCGCACGCCGTCGGGGCTGGCTTCGATCACGATCGCGTGTGCGCCGCCGGACTCGCGCAGCTCGGGCGAATCCGCCACGACCACACGCGTGCCGCAGGCGCGCGCTTCGAGCACCGGCATGCCGAAACCTTCATAACGCGACGGGAAGAGCAAGGCCCGGGCCTGCCCGTACAAGGCGGGCATCAGCGCATCGGGCACGAAGCCGGGCAGCACCACGCCGTCGGCATGCGCCGCGCGCAGTTCGGCGAGCAACGCCTCGTCCTGCCAGCCGCGTGCGCCGGCGAGAACGAGCTGGTGGCCCGCAAGCTCGCCGCGCCGCTTCAGTTCGACGAAGGTGCGAAACAACAGCGCGACGTTCTTGCGCGGTTCGAGCGTGGCCACGGACAGCAGGTAGGGCGGCGTGACGCCCAGGGCCCGCAGCGCGGCGCGCGCGGCGGGTTCTTCCGCTGCGTCGAGCGGCCGGTAACTTTCGGTCAGCCCCGGCGGCACGACAGCGTGCACCGGCAGCTTCAGCAGCTCGCGCACGCGCTGTGCCGTGCCCTGCGAATTGGCCACCACGCAGTCGGCGCGCGCCACGTCACCGTGCAGCCACAGACGATGCGACCAGCGCGTGATCGCCTCCATCGTGTCCGGCACGATCAGGTGGTTGAGATCGTGCACTGTGCACAGCGTGCGCACCGGCGCGGCCAGGCGCGGGTGCAAGGTGCGGCCGGCCCAGAACACATCGAGCCGGTCTTGCCGGCAGAGCGCCGCACCGCGTGTCTTCAGCCACAGGAACGAGGGCAGGCGTCGCAGCAGCGGCCGCGCTTCCCGACGCAGCGTCCAGCGCGCCGACGGCAGCGCGAGACGCTCGGCCGGCAGGCGCGCGTAGGCGAAGAACTGCGCATCGGGCAGCAGTTCCTCGAGCGCGCGGCACAGCTGCAGAACGTACTGGCCGACACCCGACAGCGGCAGGCGCAGCGCCTCGCCGTCGATGCCCACGCGCAGCGCGGCCATCAGGCACGCACGGTCTGCACCGTGGCCCCCGTGGTGGTTCTGGCCTCACCCGTCTTGCGCCAGCGCCGCGCGAGCGGCAGTTCGAAGTACCTGAAGGACAGCGATGCGAGCACCACCGTGATGGCCCAAGCCGCCGCGAAAGCCAGCAGGCGCTCAGGCACGGGCAGCGCCTTGAAGTTCAGGCCGAGGAGTTGCCCGAACGCCCACAGCACGAGCGCATGGAAGAGATAACCGCCGTACGAGACGCGGCCCACCCAGGCGAGCGGTGCCCAGGCGAGCCACGCCGTGCCGGGCCGGCGCAGCAGCACCTGCACGAGCGCCGCCAGCGCGAGCAGGTCCACCGCGACGTAGACGAAGACTTCGCGGCCCTGCCCGAACAGGTTGCCGGAGAACACGTTGCGCAGCAGATCGACACCCTGCGCACCGAGCTGATGATTGATGCCGACATAGGACACGGCATAAGCCAGCGCCACGAGGATGGCGAGCAGCGACATCGCCCGGCACGCGCGCGGGGACTCGCGCAGCCGCGGTTCGAGATGTGCAACGAGCGCGCCGAGCAGGAAGGCATCGAAATGGCAGATCGACGCGGCGTAGACCGAGAACGCGAGCCAGCCGACATCGCCGCCGTGGGCATTCAGCGCCGATTGCGCCCAGGCCCAGCGGATCAGCGGGCCGGCGGCGACGAGTGCGGCCATCACGCCGAGCTGCCAGCGCCGCGGCACCCCGAGCGCGAGCAGCGGGAACAGCAGGTAGAACTGCTGCTCCACGCTGAGGGTCCACAGGTGCCCGAACGGGCCCCAGTCGCTGGAGCCCGGCCAGAAGCCGAAGATCATGTGCCAGTTGAAACTGAAGCTCAGCAGGTAGGGCAGGTCGCCGAGCACACCCAGCTTGCCGATGCCGGCCAGCACGAGGCCGCAGGCCGCGAGATAGAGCAGGTAGACCGGCACGATGCGCACCGCGCGGCGTCGCATGAACACCCCGAACTGCTGGGCGAATCCGCGGCCCGGGTACTCGCCCGACCCGAAGCCGAGCGTGATCACGTAGCCGGAGATCACGAAGAACAGCCACACGCCGGTCCAGCCGAACGGCATCAGGTGGCAGTGCTGGGCGATCACCATCGTCATCGCGATGGCGCGCAGGCCGTCCACGCCGGCCAGCCGGTTGCGCCCGCTCATGAAGGTACCCGCTGCTGGAGCGGTCCTGCGGCAGACGCGCCGTGCTGCCGCAGCGTCCACGCAGATCCACGCGCCAGCTCGAGACGGATGGTCCAGTCGGGGTTCGCGGCACGCAGGCGCGCCAGGATCCAGAGTGTCGGGATCGATGCCAGCAGTTTGGTCAACCCCAACGAGGCCGGCAGCGGCTCACCGAGTGCCCGGTGGAGCGCAACGCGTGTCACGCCCTCCCAGAACGCGCGGCGCCGCAGCCAGTCGCGGCCCAGCCGCTCCGGCTCGATCCGGTGGTGCACGCCGAAGGAGCCGTCGTAACGGGCATCGAGCCCGTCCCGGTGCAGCCTCTGTACGACATAGGACTCTTCGCCGCTGATGAGCCGGGTGCCGATGCGCCCCAGGCCCTCGGGGAAGCCGCCGATCGCATCGAGTGCGTTCTTGCGCACCGCGAAGTTCGCACCGCAGATGTTCCAGCCATCGACCACCCGGCCCTGACCCGCGCGATCGACGCACGACAGCAGCAGCAGCCAGCGCGGCGTGACGTGGTGGTCCTCGCGCTTCACGCCATCGGGCCAGAGCGGATCGATGCGGCCGCCAAGCAGCGCCACGCTGTCGGGCTGCAGCCGGAGCAGGCGATCCAGCTGTTCGGCCCAGCCGGCGTGCGGGATCGCGTCGTCGTCGAGATAGGCGATCCAGCGCCCGCGTGCCAGCGCCGCGCCGCGGTTGCGGGCGCGCGAAAGCCCGGGTGTGTCGAGACGCTCGTAAGCCGCTCCATGCGCGGCGGCGTGGTGCACCAGTGCTTGCGCGTGCGGCGCGGACGAGGCGCTGTCGACCACCAGCAGGTCCCAGCCCAGGGCGCGTGCCTGCGGCGCCGCGGCGGCCAGGCAGCGGCCCAGGTCGTCGCTGCGCTCGTGGGTGCAGATCACCACCGAGATGAGCGGTGCAGAGCCGGTTTGCCGCGGGTCGCCGTTCATGCCTTCGCCTCCGCCCACATCGGCGTCACCCTGGGGAACGCGTCGCGCAGGGATTGTTCGTAGACGACGCGGTTCTTGCCGTAGGAGTTGTCGTGCATGCGCACCTCCTTGCCCAGCAGTGCGGACAGGATCGCGACGTGCAGGCGATCCGTGTGCACGGTCGGGTAGCGGTCGAGGAAGGCCAGCATGCGCCACGTGGCTTCCAGGGTCAGCGCGGGCGACATGTCGTCGGACACGAATTCGACGGAAACGTCGAGGTTCGCTTCGTTCAGCGCACGGCCGGGAAGGCCTTCGACGTCGGTGCGGAAGGCGAACAGTTCGCCGGGGTTCGACACGTTGCGCTGGTCGTAGCGCAGGGCGCGCCAGCGCCGCCGCAGGTTGCGCCGGGCCTGCGCGGGCGACGACACGAGCGGCAGGAACTGCTGGCGAGCCTTCGTGCGCAACGCTTCCACATTCAGGTGAAGGGCGACATCGTGTGATGCCTCGACTCGCGCGTTCGGTGCATGCTTGCGCACGTGCTCGAACGACGGGCGATCGCGGCACAGCAGCGTGACATGCTGGCCGAGCGCGCCCAGCAGATCTTCGTGGCCGCGCATGGTGGCCGGCAGCAGCACGAGTTGCCGGCAGCCGGCGTGGTGGCGCGCGACGAAGTGCCGCATGTCGCTGTAGAACGGCACGAGGTTGCCGCCGCCGGAACACACCACGACACGGCCGCGGGTCGTCGCGGCTTCCACGTCGTCGCCGACCACTTCGAACGCCAGTCCGAAACGGTCGAACAGCTGGTAGGTCGCTGCGTTGATCGCGCTGTCGCCGGCGTTGCCGGGCACGGGGTGGTACAGCAAGGGCTCCCGCAGTGCGGCCAGACCTTCGAGCACCGATGCAAGGGCCGTGTGGGCGAGCGGCAGAGCCCGATCGATGCCGGCAAGGGCAGACGCAGCGCCGGTTCGAGCAACTGAGTTCGGCATCGTGGCCGACTGGCGTTCGGCGTTCACGGCACGCTCCGGTCGAGTTCGGCCGCGATCAGGCGGTCCCATTGCTGCAGGAAATGCTCGCGTGTCGCGCCGCGGGCATGGTCGCGCAGCCGCTGCTGCCAGGCCAGGCGCGCCGCCGCGTCGAGCTGGTGCACCTGATGCATTGCGCGAGCGATGTCGTCGGGGCGCTGCGCATCGACGGGCAAGCCGAGTCCGCCGACGGCCTCGTTGAGCGCGCTGTCGCCCGAGATGATCGGGATCAGGCCATGCCGGGCCGCCTCGAGTGCCGGCATGCCGAAGCCTTCCAGCAGGCTCGGCAGCACGAAGGCGAGGGCCTGGCGATACAGCCAGCGCAGCTGTGCGTCCGACACGTAGCCGATCAGCCGCACGCCGCGCGTGCGCGCTACCCTCCGCTCGATCTCGGCCGTGGCGTCGCCGCGCGAGCCGCACAGGACCAGCGTCATGCCCGCGTCGGCCAGGCCGGACCGTTCGAACGCGTCGATCGTCGCCGTGTGGTTCTTGCGCCGCTCGAGCGCGCCCACCGACAGGAAGAACGGTGTCGCCAGTCCTGGAACGGGTTCCTCGGCGCCGCCCTCGGAGGCGCTGCGCACATACAGCGGGATCGCCCGCAGGAAGCGGAAATCGCTGCCGAAGCGAGCGACGAACGCGGCTTTCGACGTTTCGCTGACGAACACCAGCCCCGGGCGGCACTCGCGGATGCGCGCGTAGACGGTCTCGTACCAGTGCACGGTCTCCGGCAGGTACAGATCGGTGTGGGTCAGCGGCCCGATGTCATGGCACAGCACCACGTCGTCGGCGCTCAGCGCGCAGCGCATCACGTACAGCGGGTCCAGGAACAGCCGCAGCGTGCGGCCGCGCTCGGGCCAGCGCCAGCTCGCGCGAGCGCCCAGCCAGTGCATCTCGCGCAGCATCGCGCGGGCGAGCAGCTTGCGCGGCAGGTTCTGCGGCATGTCCGCACCGAAGACCCGCCAGCGCCGCACCAGCGCGCGTTCGCGGAAATGCGCGACCAGGTCCTTGGCGATGAAATGGGCGCCGGTGCGATTGATCAGAGACAGCGAGTCGTCGATCAGCAGGCGGCGCGGCGCCGCCAGCGTGCTGGCGGCCGACTCGCCCGCGACCGCACCGGCGGGCCGGCTTGCGCTCGACGGCGATTCAGGGAACTGGCGCAATTGACTGCTCATGCGTCACTCCAGCTGCAGCACACGGCGCGGGTCGAGCCGCCCGCGCAGCCAGTCGAGCGCGGCGACCAGATTGCCGCGCAGGCGCCCGCGGCGATCGACCCAGGGCTCGGGCCAGATCGACCGGGCCATGTTCTTCGCCACGTTCTTGCCGATGTGGCGCCAGGCGTAGCCGTGCGACATCGATCCCTTGCCGAGCAGGTACAGCGGGTTCGCGATCTGCGAATAGCCGAAGCGCAGGCCCGAGGTACGGCCGCGCTTGGTCGCCAGATGAACGCCGCGCAGCAGGTTGCATGCGACGACGCGGCCGTGCGGCGACATGCGCCGGCTGAAGTCGATGTCCTCGAGCCAGCCGTACAGCGGCAGGTTGGTGTCGAAGCGCACGCCGTGCGCATGCGCGGTGGCGACGCGGATCGACATGTTGCAGCCGTAGCCGCCGTAGGTGCTGCTGATGCGCGCCGGGCTCTCGCCCGGCGCCGGCAGCGCATCGATCAGGCGCACCGCCTCGTCGTGCGGGATGCCGGGGCCGGTGGCGCCGTCGCGCACCGGGTGGTTGGTGGCGACGACGATGTCGGGATGAGCGCCGAACAGCGCGGCGACCTGGCGCACGTAGTCGGGCGCCGGGTAGAAATCGTCGTCCATGAAGACCAGTACATCGGCATCGGCGCAGGCGTCGATGATGGTGTTGCGCTGCGAGGTCAGTCCACGCTGGCCGTGCACCACCTCGATCGGGCACCCGAGCACGGGCGCCGCCGCGGCGTCGTAGTCGTCCGGCCCGGCCGGGCAGACGACCACCCGCTGCGGCATCAGCTCCTGCGACGCGAACTGGGCGAGCGTCAATGGCATCTGCTCGCGCCGCCCCGCGGTCGCGATACCGATCACCACCTTCAACGCAGCGTTCATCCGGGACTCCATATCTTCTTCAGTAACTGCTTGCGGTGCAGGATCGCCACCATCGTCGAGGCCAGCACCACGTAGCTCAGCACCCGCGCCCAGGCCACGCCGTGACCGTCGTAGAGCTCGCCCAGCACGACGATCAGCAGCACCGTTGCGATGGCGCCGAACAGGCCGGTCAGCGAGACCAGCTTGTCGTAGCGCAGCGGGATCAGCACGTAGCCGGTGATGACCTGCGCCATGGCGGCGAACGGGAACATCAGGCTGAGCACGTGCAACATGCCCACGCTGGGCTCGAAGCCCGGGCCGAGGATGCGCGGTACGGCGAGGCCGGCGAACAGCGAGGTGCCGACCAGCATCACGCAGCCGAACCCGGTCATCACGATCAGCGCCAGGCGCATCAGGCGGAATGCAGCACCCTCGCTCTCCTTGGTGCTGACGTGGCGCGCCACGGTGCCGATCAGCACGTGGTTGGCCGGCTGCATCAGGCTCAGGCCGACCGTGGCCAGGCGCTCGGCAGCGCCGTACCAACCGACCTGCGACGCGCTCGAGAACAGGCTCAGCAGGTAGGTGGACGAGCTCGCCATCATCATCGAGAAGCCCTTGTGCGCGAACAGCGCGGTCGCCTCGCGCACGAGCCCCCAGCCGCCGCGCAGGCGGATCGCGGTGCGGTCCATCGCGCGCAGCGCGATCGCGTAGGCCGCGCCGGTGCACACCACGCTGGACGAGAGCAGCGTGGCCAGCACGATCCAGCTGTCGCCCGGCCCGTGCACGAGCAGCAGGATCAGCGGCAGGTTGATCGCGAAGCCGAACACCTCCAGCATCACCGAGGTGCGAAAGCGCAGCGTGCCCTGGAAGAACCAGCCGAGGTTGAAGGCCGCGAGCAGCCCGTTCGCGGTGGCCAGCACGCCCAGCAGCGGGTTCTCGCGCAGCACCGGCGAGAGCAGCGTGCCGCCCACGCCGATCGCCAGGCCAGGCAGTGCGAGCCAGAGGCGGCCCATCAGGTGGCGCCCGAACAGCTCGGCGATGCGCGCGCGGTCGGTGGTGGCGGCGGTGTCGCGCGCACCGACGACCGGGAAGCCGTACTCGGCCAGCATCCACACCACCTGGTAGAGCGACATCGCGGCGAGCAGCCGCCCGTATTCCTCGGCGCCGAGCACGCGCCCGTAGAACGGGATCAGCACCAGCAGGTAGGCGTAGCGGAACAGGTAGCCGGCGTAGACGAACACCAGCGCGCGTCCGGTGGAGATCGGGACGGTCGCGTCGGCTTTGCTACCGGCGTCGAATGGAGCGCTCATCGCTTGCGTGGCCATGGTCTTCTCGGCGGGTTCATGGGCAGACCACCTCGCGGATCGCGGCCAGGTTCAGCGCGGCCGAACGATCCCAGGAGAAAAATCCGAGCCGGCGTGTGCCGGCGGCACGCAGGCGTTCGCCCAGCGCGGCATCGGCGAACAGCTCGCGCAGCCGGTCGGCCAGTTGTTCGGGCCGGGCCGGGTCGAAGTACAGGGCCGCGTCGCCGCAGACCTCGCGCACCGCCGGCGCGGTCGACGCGATCACCGGGCAGCCGCAGGCCATGGCCTCGAGCGGCGGAATGCCGAAGCCCTCGTAGAACGACGGGAAGACGAAGCATGCGGCGTGGGCGTACAGCGCCTTCAGCTGCGCGTCGCTCACATAGCCGACGCGCAGCAGCGCGGCCTCGTTGGCAGCGCCGGCGCGGAACACCGTGGCGTCCGCGGCGCCCACCACCACGCAGCAGGGGGCGTCGGCGCCGAGCAGCGCGACGGCGCGCTCGATCGCGGCGAAGTTCTTGTTCGGCGTCGGGCTGCTGACCGCCAGCGCGTAAGGCCGGCCGCGCAGGCCGTGGTGGTCGAGCAGGCTCGGATCGGGCTCGACCCGCAGCAGGTGCTGCCAGCCTTCGGTGGTGACACGCAGGCGCTCGGCGGGTGCGCTGAAGCACTCGATCGCCTCGCTGGCGCTGAACTGCGAGACCGTCATCGTGCGCGGCGCACGCGCGGTGATGCGCCGCACCAGACGCTGGTAGCCATGGCGGAAGCCGGCGTTGAAGGTCTGCGGCATGCGCACCACGGCGGCGTCGTGCACGGTGATGATCTGGCGCCGCTTGAACAGCGGGCCGGTGAAGCCGAAGCTGAACAGCAGGCCTTCGCGCGCGCGCCAGGCGAGCTCGATCTGCTCCCACAGGTGGCCTTGCAGGCGGCCGAGCGTCTCGACGGCGAGGTGACGGAACGCCGGCAGCGGCGTGCCGCGCGGCACCAGCACGGTCCAGCGCATGCCGGCGCCGCTGTCGGCCGCGAGCAGGCGGTCGAGCGCGTCGAGCGTCTCGCGGGCATAGCGTTGCACGCCCGTGACCCGCTGGCCGAGGAAGCGTCCGTTGATGAACACCTGGGGGTCAGGCCGGGACATGCGAGACCTCGTGCAGGGGATGTGAATCGCGCGCGCGCTGGCCGGCCACGGCCGCCGCGGCGAAGGCATAGAACGCCAACCCGAGGTCGAACACCACGCCCGAGACCGTGACGGCGATGAGCGCGGCGAGCACCGCGTGACGGGACGCGCGGGTGATCGGTTGCACGTCCTCGGGCTCGTCCGCAGGCGCGACCAGCACGCGCGCGACGAAGGCGAGGAACAGCGCGGCGCCAAGCACACCGACGTTGGACAGCAGCACGAGCGGGAAGCTCGACGCACGCGCGCTGCCGAGGCCGACGCCGATGCCGTGCACGTCGAGGAAGTTGATCCAGGCCTGGGTGTTCCACGAGCCGCGTTCGATGCCCGACAGGCTGTCGAGCTTGCGCACCAGGGTGATGCCGAAGAAGTCGGACACCCGGTCGGCGAACTCCGGCATGAGCAGCAGCAGCAGGCAGGCGGCCACGGCGCAGCTCCACAGCAGCCAGCTGCCGATGCCCAGGCGCAGCGATTCGCGGCGCGTGAGGCCCTGCCAGGCCGCGGCCACCGCAACGAGGCCCGCGTACGCGCCGAGCGTGGCGTAGGCCGTCGACGAGGTCGACAGCAGCAGCAGCACCAGCGTGAGCAGTGCGATCGTTCCGCTGTAGCGCGGCCGCACACCGGCGCGCCACAGGCAGAAGCTGAAGGCGAGCAGCGGCAGCGTGAACGCGGACCACCCCGATGTCTCCGCGAACGTGCCGGAGATGCGCTGCAGGCCACCGATCTCGCCGCCGACCAGGATCGCGTAGCCCGCATTGCGCACGTATTCCAGCAGGCTCGGCAGGCCCAGGTGCAACTCGGCCAGGTTCAGCAGCGCTGCTGCCACGTTCAGGCTGGCCAGCAGCAGCACGGCGTCGCGAAAACGCGCCAGGCGGTCGGCGGGCTGCAGCAGGGCGCCCAGCGCCGCGAACGCGCCCAGGGCGGCGAGTGCATAGGCCGACTGCGTCAGGTTGGTCGACAGCGGCTGCAGCGGCAGCAGGCGCACGCCGTTCATCACGCCGCGGTCGGTGCCGAACAGCAGCGTCTGCCCGGCGAGCAGACGCGGCAGGAAATAGGCGCTGAGCACAGCCCAGACCACCAGCAGCAGCAGCCAGAAGCCGGCACGCGGGTAGGCGAGGGGGCGCATGCAGGCCTCCAGGCCTTCCTCGCGCAGGGCGCGCCAGAGCAGGAACGGCAGCAGCAGGATCGCCGGGGTGACCGGTGCGCCGCCGAGTGGGGGCAGTTCGATCGCGGCGGTTGCGCCGAACAGGCAGCACAGCATCAGCGTGCGCGGCATGTTGGCGCCCGACGAGACGAGCGCGGCGAGGATCACGAGCAGCGCGAAGGGGGTGGGGATCATCGCGGCTTCACCCCAGCCCGAGCGCGCGGGCGAGCCCGGCACGCAGCGCGAGCGCACGCAGCAGCAGCGGCGCGGCGATGCCGACGCTGCAGGCCACCAGCAGGATGACGATCGGCTGGTCGATGCCCAGCCCCTTGTGCAGCACGATGCGCACGCCCGCGACGAACAGCACGTGCAGCACGTAGATCGCCATCGAGGCCTGGCCGAGCCTCAGCCAGAACCGCGCGACGCCGCCGCGCACGAAGGTCGACAGCGCGAGCATCGCCAGCGTGCCGGCGAACGCGGCCGGCAACGCCGCGAAGCTCCAGTGGCTCAGCCCCGCGAGCCACACGGGCAGTGCCGCGATCGCCCAGACGAGCCCTGCAGCGGCGGCCAGTGCGCCGGCACGCGGCCGCGGCAGCGTCTGCGCGGCCTGGCGCAGCAGCGGCCCGGCCGCGACGCCGAGTGCATAGAACAGGCCGAAGCGTGCCGGCAGCGCGAGCAGGAACGGCAGTTCGACCGTTGCATCCACGCCGCGCGCGACCACCATCACCACCAGCAGCGTCGCCACGCCGGCGCGCGGCACGATC
>Ga0157379_10005043_pt1 | contig 11328 bp, 7 predicted proteins | sample S25metaG_FD_121802 | JGI IMG/M metagenome (GOLD analysis project Ga0157379, IMG submission 121802) | Switchgrass rhizosphere microbial communities from Kellogg Biological Station, Michigan, USA - S2-5 metaG | ecosystem: Host-associated > Plants > Roots > Rhizosphere > Soil | place: USA: Michigan... | reverse complement strand
GAGTGACTTGAAGCCGGCACCGTTCTCGTTCGTCCGACCGCAGGGCCTCCAGCACGCGCTGGAGGCCCTTGCGGCCGATCCTGGGGCGAAGGTGCTCGCCGGCGGACAGAGCCTCGTGCCGCTGCTGTCGATGCGGCTCGCGGCACCGTCGACACTCGTCGACATCAACGCGCTGCCCGACCTCGACCACGTCCGCGTGGACGACGCGGGCGTCCACGTCGGTGCGCTGGCGCGGCATGCGGACGTGCTCTCGTCGCACGACGTACGCCGGGTCCAGCCGCTGGTGTCGCTGGCGCTGTCCCAGGTCGCGCACGCGACCATCCGCAACCGCGGCACCACCGTCGGGTCGATCGTGCACGCGGACGCAGCCGCAGAGATGCCGATGGTCCTCGCGCTCCTCGCCGGGTCCGTGAGCGTCGCGTCGAGATCGGGCACCCGGACGATCCCGGCCGGCGAGCTCTACGCCGGGCCACTGGAGTCGACCCTGCACCACGACGAGATCGCGCTCGAGGCGACGTTCCCGGTGCTGGGGCCCGGCGAGGGCGTCGGCTTCGGGGAGATCGCCAGGCGGCACGGCGACTACGCCCTGGTCGGCGTCGGCGCCGTCGTCCGGGTGGACGGCGACGCGGTCGTCTCGGCGCGGGCGGGGTACCTGTCGGTCTCGGACGTGCCGACCGTCGTCGACGTGACGTCCGCGCTCGAGACGGGTATCTCCGAGGATTCGCTCGCGGCGGCCGGGGTGCTCGCGCTGGGCGAGCTCGACCCGGCCGACGACCTGCACGCGACCGCGGCGTACCGCGGCCAGCTGGTGAAAGTGCTCACCGCGCGCGTCCTGCGCGCGGCGTACGACGACGCGAGGAGCCGCTCGTGACCGAGGAGCTCCACGAGGTCCGCCTGGTCGTCAACGGCGTCGCTCATCAGGTGCGCGTGCCGGCGCGACGCCTGCTCTCCGACGCGCTGCGTCACGACCTCGGCCTGACCGGCACGCACGTCGGCTGCGAGCACGGCGTCTGCGGCGCCTGCACCGTGCTGGTCGACGGTCGGCCGATGCGGTCGTGCCTGATGCTCGCGGTGTCCGCCGTCGACGGCGAGATCACCACGGTCGAGGGGCTGACCGAGCGCGACGGCACTGCCGAGGGCCGACTGGGCCCGGTGCAGCAGGCCTTCGCGGAGTGCCACGGACTGCAGTGCGGCTTCTGCACGCCCGGCTTCCTGACCACGATCACCGCGAGCCTGCGCGACAACCCCGACCCCACCGAGGACGACGCGCGCGACATGATCGCCGGCAACCTGTGCCGTTGCACGGGCTACGCGAACATCGTCAGATCGGTGCTGCGGGCCGCCGAGATCGCGCGGGAGCAGGCATGACCACGAAGCTGTTCGGCGAGAAGATCCAGCGGGTCGAGGACCAGCGCTTCCTGCGCGGCAACGGACGGTACGTCGACGACGTGCTGGTCGGCCACGACGTGCTGCACGCCGCCGTCCTGCGCTCACCCCATGCCCACGCGCGGATCGTCGACATCGACGTCTCGGCGGTCCTCGACCTCGAGGGAGTTCACGTCGTCTGGACCCACGACGACCTCACCGGCGCGATGGCGGAGCCGCTGCCGCTGCTGATCCCGCACCCGCAGCTCACCCACGGCCGAACCCAGTACGCCCTGGCCAGGGACGAGGTCAACTACGTCGGCGAGGCGATCGCGTTCGTGGTGGCCGACGACCGCTACGTCGCCGAGGACGCCATCGGGCGGATCCGCGTCGACTACGAGTTCCTGCCTCCGGTCGTCGGCCTCGAGGCGGCGCGGGTCGCGGAGCACCTCGTGCACGCCGACGTGCCCGGCAACGTTGCCGCCCGTATGGAGCAGGAGAACGGCGACGCCCGCGCGGCGATCGCGTCCGCGCCCCACAGCCTGAGCCTCGACCTGACGATCGAGCGGAGCGCCTCGATGCCGATGGAGGGACGCGGCACCGTGGCGCGGTGGGACCCCGACACCGGACGGCTCACCGTGTGGACGTCGACCCAGACCTCGACCGGTGTGCGTGCGGCGGTGGCCGCCAAGCTCGGCCTGGACCTGGCACAGGTCGACGTGATCACGCCCGACGTCGGTGGCGGCTTCGGGGTGAAGATCAACCACCCGTGGCCCGAGGAGCTGCTCGTGCCGCTCGCCGCGAGGTCGCTGGGCCGGGTCGTGAAGTTCACCGAGGACCGCCGCGAGCACTTCATCTCCTCCGCCCACGAGCGCGGGCAGGTCCACCACGTCGAGGTCGGGTACGACGACGACGGCCGCGTGCTGGGGCTGGACGTGCAGTTCTGGCACGACAACGGCGCCTACACGCCGTACGGGCTGATCGTGCCCATCATCACCTCGACCCAGCTGCTCGGCCCCTACAAGCCGGGCAGCTACCGGGTGGTCTTCGAGAGCCTGTACACGAACACCGTGATGGTGACGCCGTACCGCGGCGCCGGGCGGCCGCAGGGCTGCTACGTCATGGAGCGCACGATGGACGCGATCGCGGCGGCGCTGGGGAAGGACCGCACCGAGGTGCGCTCGGTCAACTTCATCCAGCCCGACGAGTTCCCCTACGACCAGGGGCTGATCTTCCAGGACGGCCGCGAGCTCGAGTACGACTCCGGCGACTACCCGGCCAGCCTGGAGAAGCTGAAGGCACTGGTCGGCTGGGACGAGTTCCCGGCGTTCCGGGAGGAGATGGCGCGCGAGGGACGACGGGTCGGAATCGGACTGGCCTGCTACGTCGAGGGCACCGGGGTCGGGCCCTACGAGGGGGCGCACGTCCACATCGAGACCTCGGGCAGGGTGAAGGTCGCGATCGGCCTGACGACCCAGGGCCAGGCCACGCCACGGCCTTCGCCCAGATCGTCGCCGACACGCTCGGCGTACCGTTCGCGAACGTCGAGGTGGTCAGCGGCGACACCCGACGGATGCCCTACGCCGTGGGCACCTTCGCCTCGCGGGCCGCGGTGATGAGCGGATCCGCCGTGCACCTGGCCGCCCTGCGGGCGCGGGAGAAGGTGCTGCGGATCGCCGCCGACGCACTGGAGGCCTCCGAGGACGACCTCGAGATCGTCGACGGCGTCGTCTCGGTCCGAGGCACCGAGGCGTCGATCGACCTGGGGACCGTGGCGGTGCTGTCCAACCCGCTGCGGTACGCCTTCGACGAGGCGTCCAAGGCCGCCACCCAGTTCTCCGTGGGTGACCCGGGCAAGCCGCCGGTCGCCGAGGACGACGAGCCCGGACTGGAGGGCAAGGACTTCTACAGCCCCGAGCGCTCGACGTTCGCCAGCGGCATGCATGCCGTGATCGTGGAGACCGACCCGGACACCGCCGAGATCACGATCCTCACCTACGCCGTCGTCCACGACTGCGGCCGGCTGATCAACCCGATGATCGTCGAGGGCCAGATCCACGGCGGCGTCGCGCAGGGAGTGGGCGGGGCGCTGCTCGAGCGGATGGCGTACGACGAGTCCGGTCAGCTGGTCAACGCGTCGTTCATGGACTTCCTGATGCCCTACGTCACGGAGGTCCCGGCTCGGATCGACATCGACCACCTCGAGACCCCGTCACCGCTCAACCCGCTCGGGATCAAGGGTGCGGGCGAGGCCGGAGTCATCCCCTCGGCCGCGGTGTTCGCCTCGGCGATCGAGGATGCCGAAGGAATCCCGATCACCGCCATGCCGATCTCGCCGTCGGAGCTGTTCGGACTGCGCCTGTCCCACCCGTCGCCACCGGCGGCGACGCCCGCGAGGCGGCCGGCGCGACGACGTACCAGCACCCGCAAGGCCGGCACCCGCACGGCCGGCACCCGCACGGCCGGCACCCGCACGGCCGGGAAGCCCGCCCAGGAGGCGCCATGAAGATCAACGGCGACAACACGATCCCCTACCCGGTCGAGCAGGTCTGGGCCGCGCTGCTTGACCCGGCGGTGCTGGTGCGCACGATTCCCGGTTGCGAACGACTGGAGACCACCGGCGAGCACACCTACGCGATGACCGTCACCGCCGGCGTCGCGGCGATCCGCGGTACGTACGACGGCACCTGCGCCCTGTCGGACCTGGCGGAGCACGAGTCGCTGGTGATGCGGCTCCAGGGCGCGGGCGCCCCGGGCACGATCGACGCCACCGTGAACGTCGCCTTCGCGCCCGCGGGCGACGGCGCGACCCGGGTCACCTACGACGCGGACGCGGTCGTCGGTGGCATGGTCGGCGGCGTCGGGCAGCGGATGCTCGGCTCGGTGTCGAAGCGGATGGCCGGCGAGTTCTTCGGCAACGTGGCGAGCGCGATCGGAGGTGGGCCGGCGGTGCCCGGTGGCGCGCCGGGTGTCGTTCCGAGTGCCGGCCAGGGTGGCGACGAGGGTGTCGCCCGGCCCGCGGCCGGGGCGACCGGGGAGGTCGGGCAGGTCTTCACCGCACCCCCACGCCCCGCCTCGTCCCAGCAGGACTTCCTCAAGGGGGTCGCCGTCGGCGCCGGGCTCGTGCTCCTCGGGGTCATCGCGGGCGGCCTGTTCGGCCGTCGCCGCCGGTGAGCGCCGGGGTTGTCGGATTCACCGCCTACGCGGTGAAACCGGTGCTTCTTGGCCGTTGCAACGCCCAAGAAGCATCAGGAAAGGCCAATAACCCCCGGGGATCTGCCGATGACTGACCTGACCGTCGACTCGAGCGCGCGCGAGATGGCCGCCGCGGTGCTGGCGAGGCGGATCAGTGCCCGCGAGCTGCTGGACCTGCACCTGGCCCGGATCGCCGAGCGCAACCCGCAGCTCAACGCCATCGTGTCCCTCGACGAGGAGCGCGCGCGAGCGGCCGCGTCGGCCGCCGACGAGGCAACGGCGCGAGGTGAGGCGCTCGGGCCGCTGCACGGTCTGCCGTTCGCGTTCAAGGACACCCACGACGTCGCCGGCTGGCGTACGACGTACGGCTCGCCGCTGTTCGCCGAGCACGTGCCGGAGACCGACGACCTCGTCGTCGAGCGGATCCGCGCGGCCGGAGCGGTGACCATCGGCAAGACCAACGTGCCGGAGTTCGCGGCCGGGTCGCACACCTTCAACACGGTCTTCGGCACGACCCTCAACCCGATCGACCCCGCGCGTTCCGCCGGCGGATCCAGCGGCGGCGCGGCGTGCGCCGTACGGGCGGGGATGGTGCCGCTCGCCGACGGCTCGGACATGGGCGGCTCGCTGCGCAACCCCGCGTCGTTCTGCGGCGTCGTCGGGCTGCGTCCGTCGTTGGGACGCGGGCCATCCTGGCCGACCGACAACTACTGGGAGACGCTCTCGGTGAGCGGGCCGTTGGCGCGCGACGTCGACGACCTCGCACTGCTGCTCTCGGTCGTGGCCGGACCCGACCCGCGTGTACCGACGGCATTGGGTGAGGCGGGCTCGCTCTTCGCGCCCCCCCTCTCGGGAGGCCTGGCCGGGCTCCGGGTCGCGGTGAGCACCGACCTCGGCGGGCTGCTGGAGGTCGACGGCGAGGTCGCGCGCGTCGTGACGGAGACGGCGTCGGTCTTCGATGCGGCGGGAGCAACGGTCGACCCGGCCCACCCCGCCCTCGATCTCGCCGACGACACGTTCCGCACGCTGCGCGCCTGGCACTTCCAGGCAGCCCTGGGCGCCCTGCTCGGCGCGCACCCCGACTCGTTCAAGCAGTCGTTGGCCGACAACATCCGGGCCGGCGAGCCGCTCACCGGAGCCGACGTCGCACGCGCGTTCCGGCAGCGCACCACGCTGGCCGAGCGGATGCGGGTGTTCTTCGAGTCGTACGACGTGCTGCTGCTGCCGACGTCGCAGGTGCCGCCGTTCCCGGCCGACCAGGAGTTCCCCCCGTCGATCAACGGCCGCCCGATGGGGTCGTACCTGGACTGGATGCGCTCGGCGTACGTCATCACCGTCACCGGCTGCCCGGCGATCTCGGTGCCGGCGGGCGAGACCACCGACGGGCTGCCGGTCGGCGTCCAGATCGTGGCGCCGTTCGGTGCCGACCGGCGCCTGCTCGAGGTCGCGGCGGCCTTCGAACGCGCCCGCGACGGCGCCTAGGGCTCCCTGCGGCGACATGGACCGTTGCCAGGTGTCGGGAGGCGCCCGGTGTCCGAGGACGACGTCAGCGCCACGCAGACCATGGCGGTGCTGCCCCGATCCGGACGCCCGATCTCCACAGCTCGAGCCGGCGGCTGTGGAGATCAGGGGTCCGATCTGTGGAGGACCGGCCGTCGCTCTGTGGAGGACTCGCCGGAACTGGGAGTATGTGAAAGAAATGGCGCGAAAGCCCTTGTGGCGCTGGGCTCCGAGCCTCTAGAACTCTCCTCACGTTCTTCCTCCGGGGAGAGCGGGATCGGTCGGAGACGAAGATCCGTACAGTGCCTCGGCGGCTTGCCGGCGAGGGGCTGCGGTGGCCAGGTGACGGGGTCGCTGGGGTCGGAGGAGCCGGCTGGATCGACCGGGAGCGTCACCAGTACCGGTCAAGCGGTGAACCGTCGGGCCACGGACTTGTGCCGGGGCACGATGGGTCACCACCGAAGGGCCCTTGTAGCTCATACCTATGAGGGCCCTTCACCTATTTCCGAGCACGCCGGCGAACCCGGCGCGATCAGCCGTTCGGCCCGGCACCGGACCTGGTAGACGCGGCGCTGTTCGACCGGCCCGAGGCCCTCGCACCGTCCGCACTGGTCTGGACCACTCCTCAACAACCGGGCGTCGATCCTGTGGACAGCTGCCCGGAATCTGTGGACGGGTGGCGGCCGCGTTGTGGACCATCCTGAGGAAATCGCGAAAGCACGAAATCCACCCGCGGAACCCCTTGTGGTGGGGGGTCCCGGGGCAATAGAACTTCTCCCACGCACTCCCTCCGGGGAGAGCGGGATCGGTCGGAGAAGACGATCCGCACCACCACCGCCCGGCTTGCCGGGTGGGAGTGGCGGAGGCCGGGTGACGAGGCCGCCGGGATCGGAGGAGCCGACTGGATCGACCGGGAGCGTCACCAGTACCGGTCGAGTGGTGAACCGCCGGACCCCGGCCTCGTGCCGAGGCCCGACGGATCACCAACCGAAGGGCCCTTGTCGCTCATACCGACAGGGGCCCTTCAACTATTTCCCGAGCCCGCGAACGGAAACCTCCCCGGCGTAATCAAGTCGCATCTCCCCGACCACACGGGCAATGCTGGGTGTCGCCCACCCGACGACGAGGAGAACGCATGCCCGACGGCTCCCACGCCACCGACGACGAACGACGAGCCCTGCTCGCGGCGTACGACGCCCAGCTCCGCGGGGCGGCCGAGGTGCAGGGGTCGCTGCACTGGGACCGCTCCGGGCCGTTGTGGCGCGCGCGCGACCGCCGGGAGGGCTTCGTCAGCTACGAGTCGCTCGAGGAGGTCGGCGCTCCCGACGCCGTCGACGCGCTGATCGCGGAGACCGTCGCGTACTTCGCGGGTCAGCCCGAGGTCGAGGAGTTCGAGTGGAAGACCCGCGGGCACGACTGGCCGGCCGACCTCGACCAGCGGCTCCGTGCGCACGGCCTCGAGCCGGACGAGGTCGAGACCGTGATGGTCGGCGAGGCGTCGCACCTCGCGGTCGACGTGGCGCTCCCCGACGGGGTGACGGTACGTCGCGTCGACCAGCTCCCCGAGCGGCAGGCGCTGGTGACCGAGGCCAGCGAGGTCGCGGCACAGATCTTCGGCGACGGGCCCTCCGGCGAGGAGATGCTCGAGCGGCTCGATCGGACGCAGGGGCTCGAGCAGTTCTGGGTCGCGGAGGCCGCCACCGAGGAGGGTAGCCGGGTGGTCTGCTCGGGCCGGCTCGCCCGCGTCGAGGGAACCGAGTTCGCCGGCATCTGGGGCGGCTCGACCCTGCCCGAGTGGCGCGGGAAGGGCATCTACCGGGCGCTGACCGCGGCGCGGGCGAGAGCCGCGCTGGCCGACGGCGTGCGCTACATCAACAGCGACTGCACCGCGATGTCCCGCCCGATCCTGGAACGGTCGGGCCTGGTCGCGGTGACCACCACGACGCCGTACGTCTGGCGGCGCCCGGGGTCCTGACCCGGCCGGGACCGGCGCCGTCCGCTGCGCGGGGTGCGGCAAGATGAGCGCGTGCTCTACGGCGTCCTCCACCGGATCGTCCCGCCCCTGCTGCGCGCGGTCTGGCGGCCCCACGTCGAGGGCCTGGAGCACGTGCCGCGCACGGGCGCGCTGATCCTGGCCAGCAACCACCAGAGCTTCATCGACAGCGTGGTGATCCCCGCGGTGACACCGCGGCCGGTGAGCTTCCTGGCGAAGTCCGACTACTTCGCGGGCCGGGGGATCAAGGGCCGGCTGGTCAAGGCGTGGTTCGAGACGTTCGGCGCCCTGCCGGTCGACCGCGACGACTCCAAGGCGGCGCTGGCCAGTCTCGACACGGCGCTGTCGGTGCTGGCCGAGGGTGGGGCGTTCGGGATCTACCCCGAGGGCACCCGGTCACGCGACGGCCGGCTGTACCGGGGGCGCACCGGCGTCGCCCAGCTCGCCCTGACCTCCGGCGCACCGATCGTGCCGGTCGGGCTGCGCGACACCGACCGGCTCCAGCCGGTGGGCTCCAACCGGCCCCGACTGGTTCGGGTGACCGTGACCTTCGGTGAGCCGATCGACGTACGCGGCCGGTACGACGGGGTGCCGCCGGGCCGGGCACGGCGCGAGATCACCGACCGGGTGATGACCGAGATCCAGAAGCTGACCGGCCAGGAGGCCGCCGGGGTCTACAACGACCGCGCCCCCGACGCCTGACGGTTCGCGCGTGAGGTCCACGCCTGCCGTCGGCTCCGGTCCCGCCCCTGCTTGAATCGGGGGATGGAGACGCGCCGGATCAGGGTGGGGATCGACACCGGCGGCACGTTCACCGACGTGGTCGCGCTCGACGAGGACACCGGGCAGCTGGTCACCACGAAGACGCCCTCCACGCCGGCCAACCCGGCCGACGGGTTCCTGGCGGGCATCGACAAGGTGCTGGACCTGCTGGACAACCCCGGCGGCGAGTCCCTCTCGGCGGTCAGCCACGGCACCACCGTCGCCACCAACCAGCTGCTGGAGGGCAAGGTCGACCGGCTCGGCTTCGTCACCACCGAGGGGTACGACGCGATGCTCGAGATCGCGCGGCAGTCGGTGCCCGACGGCTACGGCAACTCCTACTTCTGGGTGAAGCCGCCGCGGATCGTGCCCCGCCACCTGGTCCGCTCGGTCGGTGGGCGGCTCGACTTCACCGGCGCCGAGGTTCGGCCGTTCGACGAGGGCGCCGCCCGGCTGGTCGCCCAATGGTTCCGCGACCGCGGCGTCGACACCCTGGGCGTCTGCTTCCTGCACGCCTACGCGAACCCGGTCCACGAGGAGCGGATGCGACAGATCCTCGCCGAGGAGCATCCCGATGCGGTCGTGAGCATCAGCAGCGAGGTGCTGCGCGAGTACCGCGAGTACGAGCGGGCGATGACCACGCTGGTCGACGCGGCGGTCAAGCCGCGGCTCTCGGCGTATGTCACGAACATCAGCCAGCGCCTCGCCGGCTACGTCGGCGGGGACGCCGGCGACCGCCGGGTGCCGTTCTACGTGATGAAGTCCAACGGCGGCGTGCTCAGCGCCGACGAGGTGGTGCACCAGCCGATCACCACCGTGCTCAGCGGGCCGGCCGCCGGGGCCCTCGGGGCCGCCCTGATCGCGAGGGTGGCGGGCTTCGACCGGGTGCTCACCTGCGACGGCGGCGGCACGTCGACCGACGTCTCGGTGGTGGTGGACGGCGAGCCGACCCTCACCACCGAGGGGACGGTCGGTGCCTTCCCCAGCAAGATCCCGATGATCGACGTGGTGACCGTCGGGGCCGGCGGCGGCTCGATCGCCTGGCTCTCGCCCGAGGGCGCGCTCAAGGTCGGACCGCAGTCGGCCGGCGCCGACCCCGGACCGCTCTGCTACGCCAAGGGCGGGACCGACGTGACCATCACCGACGCGCACGTCGTGCTCGGCCGGATCCCCCCGCATCTCCTGGGCGGCGAGATCCCCCTCGACGTCGCCGCCGCCCAACGGGGTGTCGAGGAGCTGGCGGGCAGGCTCGGCCTGTCGGTCGCGGCGGCGGCGGTCGGGGTGCTGGAGATCTCCGCCTGGAACCAGGCCAACGCGCTGCGCCAGGTCACGGTCAAGCGCGGCCTCGACGTCCGGGACTTCACGCTGACCACGTTCGGCGGGTCGGGGTCGCTGCTGCTGTGCCGGCTGATGGACATCCTCGGCATCCCGACCGTGCTGGTGCCGCCCGACCCCGGGAACGTGTCGGCGTTCGGGCTGCTCACGGTCGACGTGAAGAACGACTACGTCCAGACGCAGGTCGCGCTGGACGGCGCCCTCGACGTCGACGCCCTGCGCGCGTCGTACGACGGGCTGACGGCGCAGGCGCGCGACGCCTTGCTCCGTGAGGGGTTCGACGAACCCGATCACGTGTTCCAGCGCACCGCCGACCTGCGGTACTTCGGCCAGGCGTTCGAGGTGCGCGTGCCGGTGCCGGACGGCCCACTCGACCGGGCCGCGCTCGACGGTGTCGCCGCCGCATTCCACGCCGAGCACCGGGGCCTCTACGGCTACGACTTCGCCGGCGACCCGACCCAGCAGGTGGAGTGGGTGAACCTCCGGGTCAGCGGCATCGGTCCGATCACCCGCCCCGAGATCAGGCGGCGACCGCCGGTCGAGGAGGCCCCTGACGGCCCTCCTGGTCCAGGGGTCAGGAGGGTCTGCTTCGACGCCGACCAGGGGTACGTCGAGACCCCGGTGCGCTGGCGTGCGGACCTCGCGCCGGGGACGACCGTCGCGGGACCGGTGATCATCGAGGAGTACGGCTCCACGGTGCCGGTCCACCCCGGCTTCACGGCCACCGTCGACGACTTCGGCAACCTGCTGGTGCGGAGCGACCGATGAGCCGCCGCGTCCCGACCGCCTTCCCCTACGGGCACCTCACGACGGGCGCGGGAGCGGACGCCGACCCGGTGCTCGTCGAGATCGTCCAGGGCTCGCTGGCCAGCGTCGAGGCCGAGGTCGAGACGGCGATCGCACGGACCAGTCGCAGCCCGATGATCCGCGATGCCCACGACTTCCGCGCGGGCATCCACGACCGGCTGCTCCGCAAGCTCACGGGCCGGTCCTACTCCGCGCTCGTGCACCCGGTGGCCCGCGACTTCCCGCTCGCGGAGATGCGCGAGGGAGACGTCTTCTTCCACAACGACGTCTACCGCTCGGAAGGTGGCATCGGGCACCTGCCCGACCTCTGCGTGACCGTGCCGGTGTTCGCGGGCGCTGGGGACGATCGGCGGGTGGTGGCGTTCGTCCAG
>Ga0157379_10005042_pt1 | contig 11328 bp, 7 predicted proteins | sample S25metaG_FD_121802 | JGI IMG/M metagenome (GOLD analysis project Ga0157379, IMG submission 121802) | Switchgrass rhizosphere microbial communities from Kellogg Biological Station, Michigan, USA - S2-5 metaG | ecosystem: Host-associated > Plants > Roots > Rhizosphere > Soil | place: USA: Michigan... | reverse complement strand
GAAGGTTCCAGTAACTTTGGCGCGGTCACGTCAGCCTTTAACGGCCGGGAGTTCCAACTCGGCGTAAAGCTGATCTTCTAGACCGGATCGAGTGTCCCACACGCTGCCCCGTTTGCACTCAGTCATGAGTGCGAACGGGGCTTTTTTTTACGCTGACCAACTGCTAGGCTGAGCGGCAGCGATTGGATTACGTCGTCCCAGGTGAACTACACTTCTGGTGACCGGTGCAGATTGATCCTGAGAGAACCAGCCATTTCGCGCATGGGTAGCCGGAAAGCCAGACTGGCCGCGGTTTTGCTGCTGCTGTCCGCCCTTTCGATGGCACAAGCTTCGACCCCTGAGGAAGCCATCGCGCTCGAACAACAGGGAAAACTGGAAGAAGCGGCCCAGGCCTGGAAGGCGGTGACCGACAGTAATCCAGGTGATGCTGCGGCCTTCGCCAGCCTGGGCGTGGTTCGCTCCAGGCAGCAGAAGTATCCGGACGCGGCGGCTGCCTACAGGCGTGCCCTTGCACTCGATCCTAAGCTGCCCGGCATTGATCTCAACCTGGGTCTGGCTGAGTTCAAGCAAGGTCATTTTCCGGCGGCCGTGGCAGCTCTTCGTGCGGCTTTGGACGCTGACCCCTCCAGCACACAGGTGCAGACACTGCTTGGGCTGAGTTATTACGGCGCAAAGAACTTTGCCCTGGCCTCCAAATATCTCGAACCGGTGGCAAGGGCGGACCCCGCCAATGGCGGGCTTCAACAGACGCTGGCGCAGAGCTGCTTGTGGGCGAAGAAGTACGATTGCGCTCTGGAACAGTTTCAGAAGCTCATGGAGCAGGATCCCGATTCTGCCGCGACCCATGTCCTCACCGGCGAAGCATTGGACGGCCTGCGAAGGACTGCGGAGGCCATCGCCGAGTTCGAAACGGCCGCAAAGATTGCTCCGCGTGAACCCAACCTTCACTTCGGTCTGGGCTACCTCCTCTGGAAATCGCAACAGTATGACCGGGCAACGCAGGAATTCAAACGTGAGTTGTCGCTCGACCCCACACACGCCCAGGCACTGGCGTATCTGGGGGACATCGAATGGAAAAACAATCACCCAGACGCGGCACTCTCCTTGTTCAAGCGGGCGATGCAGGGCAATCAGGACCTGCGCATCGTCTACATCGATCTGGGCGCTCTCTACCTGCAGCAAAATCGCTACAGAGAGGCTCAGGCTGCGCTGATTCGCGCTGTGGCGCTAAATCCCGACCTGCCTGACGCCCATTACCAGTTAGGACGCTTGTATCAGGCAATCGGGAACACGGCTGAAGCGGAGAAAGAGCTTAGCAAGGTCCGAGAGCTCCATGACAACGCTGAGGAGAGCTTGGCGGGAAAGATGCCCGCTTCCCGGGTTCCACTGAATCCGGCAGAACATTGACACACTACGGCTAGCGCCAACGGGGTCTCGGCTTAGCAGCGATGCCAACGGGGTTTAGCGGGGCACCTCGCGACTCATGTGGCGATAGCTTTCCGGCGGGCCCAGGTAGCTAGGTTTCAAGCCGCCAGTGTTCACAACGATTTTCTGCAAGACCACTCCGGGATTGACCATCCAAAGCTTCAAAATGTGATATCCGGAAGTGGTTAGAGTGTGGGTCGATTGAATCTTGCGGACGCTGTCCTTGACCGACGTTTCCCAGTCCGTCTGCGAGTTGTGGGCCAGGATGTCGACAATCTGCGGCGGCTGGTTGTCGAACGCGATCGCGTATCTGAGGCCGCGTCCGGGCACGAAGTTCAATGTGGGGGCCAGAATTGTTTCTACCTGTACCGTACCCGGGTTGAACAAATACATCTGGTATTGCAGGCAGGGAGCATCCGGCGGCGCGAGACTGGAAGCGGTCACGGGGAATATTGTCATAGACGATAGAGTTCGCCCGTAATCCGCGATTTCGTCCCATCGGGCGGAAGGCGTGTCCGACTTTCTCGTATAGTGCGCGGCTTCGATTGAAACATAGCCGTCGGCCTCGACAAAGCCCTGAAGAGAAACCTTTGCGGTCTGGTCTGGATTGAATGTTCTCACTCTCACGGCGACCGAACGGGCTCCGGCGCCAGCCAAGGTCACCGTGCCGCTACCAGAACCCTTCGGAGCCTTGCGCCAGTTCACACTCACCCAAAGACGCTGATCGCTGCCGACGGTTCCGTGGGTTGCGCTCAGCACGATCCAGGGCTGGCTGGCGCTGGCGGTGAAGGCAAATGGCGTTCGGCCGCGATTGAAGATATCCATGTAGCGTCGTTGCTGATTGAAAACGTCCATTACTGGAAGTGAGGGCTCCGGCTCCGTTCCGTTTCCCGGCCACACCGAAGCCAAGCCTTCGACTGCGACACCCAACCCTGCCGGAGCTGAAATCTCTATCTCTTTTACTTCGGGCATGAGGTTGGCCGGCGGGTCGTGCCATCCGGTGTAGCCGATGCGGGGCTGATCCATCATGTGGCTCCACTTGCCGTGTGCGAGAGTGTGGTTGTATTCGCCGGACAAGTCGGCGTCTGCCTGAAATAGCGCACGAGATTTCGCGGCCAGGCCGTTCGTGCTGGCTCGTCCCTGGCTGGCATAAAGATGGTTCTTGCCGACAGTGATGTAAAGCTCGACGACCTGGGCGGAAGCTTTAACCGGATAGAGAACAAGTTGAAAAAAGGCGTCGCGCTCATTCTCCGGCAAGCTGCTGTAGATCTGTTCCGCCCGGCGGGTGATGGCTTGCCACTCGCCCAGCACTTTCTCCGCCTCTTGATAGTCGACGAGACTGAATGTGTCCGGCTCCAGCAACTCCGGTTTACGCCGCCCGTTGTATTTCGTGTATCGGGCAACGAGGGCGGCAATCTCTGGCGCATACTTCGGTCCGAATTCACGCTGCGCCCACATTCTCGAGTATTCCGAAATGCGCTCTTTCGGCCACTCCTTGGGATACCAAGCCAGGCTCAGGAAAAATTCGATGGGGAATTCCATTGGCTTCAAGTCGCCTACATTAACGATCCATATGCGATTCGCGCCGTACTGGTAGGCCAGATTCATCTGTTCCCACACCTTGGTGATGGGAATGGTGTTGAGCCATTTGTAGGAGCGTGGGTCGCCGACATAATCGAAGTGGTAGTAAATTCCGGCGCCGCCAGTTCGCTTGCGTTCCTCTGCCGTCGGCAGCCTTCGTATATTTCCCCAATTGTCGTCGCACCAGAGCAGCGTTACATCATCCGGAACGCGCATCCCTTTTTCGTAGTATTCCTGTACCTCTTTATATAGCGCCCAGTCCTGGGGAACGGCGGAGAGGTCCGGGTTCAAGTGGGTGCCAATTATCTTGCGCTGATCGGCCACAATCTTTTCGAGCAATGCGATGTTGGCGCCTTCAGTCATGGGAAGATCGCCGTCCCCCCTCATACCCAGGGTGGTAATGCTTTCGTAGTTTTTATTGCGCTCAATACCTTCAGTCCAAAACTTCTGCAGGACGGCGGAATTCAGCGAATAGTCCCAGGGGCCGGTGCCATGCCTTTTCCATTCCTGCTGCGCCCGCAACATGGGCTCGTGATGCGAGGTCCCCATCACGATGCCGTACATATCAGCGAGCTGCGGATTCAACGGATCGTCTTCGTTAAAGGCGTTGTTCCACATGGCGGGCCAGAGATAGTTGGCCTTGAGCCGGAGTAGAAGTTCAAAAACCTTCTCGTAGAACTGATGGTTGAAGTTCCCAAACTTTTCCTTTACCCAGCCGGATAACGCAGGCGCCTCATCGTTGAGGAAGATGCCGCGATATTTGACCCCGGGCGGTCCCTGGACGTGCCTGCCAGGCTTCACGAAGAGTGCATTCTGGTGTCGGGTGGGAACATCGGCCCACCAATACCACGGCGAGACCCCAATTTGTTCGGACAGATCGTAGATGCCATAAATCGTTCCACGCTTGTCGCTGCCTGCGATAATCAGTCCTTCGGCTACTCCGGGCAAAGGCTTGGGTACTACCTGGATCAGAAACGACTCCCACTTGCCGGTAATGGATGAGATATCAATTTTGTTTTCTCGGATGAGCCGGTCGACAAGAACGCTCTTCCCGATGGTGCCGATGATGATCAGGCCCGCGCCGGGACCGGTCTTGTTTGTAATCGCCGGCGTGTGTCCGGTGACCCGTCCAACATCCTGTCGCAGATCGCCAGCGGCGCGAACCACGCCGGCATGATCATTCGCGTCCACGTAGACTCGTGCGGACGATTCACCTTCAGCGATGGAGAAATCGTGGGGATGGCGAACGAACTCCACGTATTTCGCCTGGCCGAGAGCAAAGCTAGTACCCTGCCATGTGGTTAGAAAAAGTACGGCCACTGAACACGCGCGAGTTGTTCGCCTCAAACTCATTGTGCTACCCGTGAGATGCCGAAGTGCCGGTCGGCAAAGTTGAGAAACGTCCTTGTGCTGCCACCTTCTTTCCGTTGAGCAGGGGCAGCGGATCCGGCAGCGTATATTGCAGGACTTTCGCGTCGTCGTACTGCCCAGGCGGGTCGCGCAAGGGCTTCTGTTGCGCGACCCACAAGGGGTTGAGGCCAATACAAACGAGCGGCGCAAGAGCAAACAGTAAGCAGCGAATCGCGGATGATCGCCCGGGTGCGGTTGCAGGAGTGCCTGACAAACTCATGTCCAGAATCTAACGAGCCGCTACATTCAATTTTGTTTCGACTAAATCCACGGAATTGCCGCCGACCATGATCTTGAAACTGCCGGGTTCCAGGACGCGATGCATCTCACGGTCTAGAAATGACAACTCCTCCGGGCCGAGTATGAATGTTGCGGTTTGGGTTTTGCCGGGATCAAGCGCAAGTCGCCGGAATCCGCGGAGTTCCTTGACCGGACGCGTAACCGAGCTGACCTCGTCACGAATATAGAGTTGCGCGACTTCAGTCCCGCTTACCTTGCCGGTATTGGTCACATCCACCGAGACGGTCGTTGTCCCTTGCGGCCCGATGGTGTCTGGAGTTACGCGCAGGTTCTCATATTTAAAGCTGGTGTAGCTTAGACCCCATCCGAAAGGGAAGAGTGGTGTGATGGATGCGCCGAGGAATCCGCGCTTTGCCGATGGTTTCTGATAGTAATAGTCCGGCAACTGCCCCACCGACCGTGGGACGGTGATTGGAAGCCTTCCGCCGGGGTTGTAATCTCCGAAGAGCACATCGGCGATCGCGGCTCCGCCCTCCTGGCCAAGGTACCAGCCATCCAGAATCGCAGGGACATTCTCTGCAATGTAGTTTATGGAATTCGGACGGCCATGTTGCAGATAAACGATTGTGGGTTTTCCCGTAGCCAGGATCGCTTTGACCAGGTCATCCTGATTGCCCAGCAGATCCAGGTTATCGCGATCTCCAAGATGGTTGACGGCCCACGCCTCGCGCGAAGTTTGCTCGTTCTCGCCCAGAGCAAGAATGACGAGGTCGGATTTTTTGGCGCCGGCGACCGCCTCCTGAATTCGTTTCGCATTCAGAGCCGGATCGCCTAGCACAACCTTGTCGGCATCCCAGTCGGGAAATGTTTCCGTTATTTTGCAGCCCTCGGAGTACACCACTTCGGCGGAAGAGCCCACTTTGTCCTTCACTGCTTGCAAAATGCTGACTCCGCGCCCCGGCTTGTTGCTGTATCCGCCCAGGTGCAAATCGGCGGCATTGGGACCGATGACAGCGATTCGTTTGTACTTGGATTTGTCGAGTGGCAGCAGATTGTTTTGGTTCTTTAACAGAATGATGGCTTCGTGCGCCGCTTGCAGCGCCAATTGCTGATGTTCGGCATTGTTAACCAACCTCTCCGCATAATCGGGATCCACGTAAGGATTTTCGAAAAGCCCAGCCTCGAACTTTGCCCAAAGAAGATGCGCGACCGCCCGGTCAATACTTGATTCGGAAACTCTCCCCTGGTGAACCTGATCCACCAGGCTGGGGTAAGCGGCCTCAAACGGGAGTTCGATCTCGACGCCAGCCTCCACAGCCATCTTTCCAGCTTCCGCATTGGTGGCAACCACATGATGCAGAGTCACTAGGTCGGTAATGCCGAAGTAGTCCGAGACGATCACGCCGTCGAAACCCCATTCGTGGCGCAGAATATCGTCCAGCAAGTGTTTGTTGCTGTGCGATGGAATGCCGTCAATCTCGTTGTACGAGGCCATTACGGTCTGCACGTGGCCGTCCTTTACGGCAGTCTCGAAAGGCTTCAGGAAATATTCGCGGATAACGCGTTCGGAGTAGTTGCCGGGCGCAACGTTGGTTCCACCTTCGGGCTGTCCATGGGCCGCAAAATGTTTTGCCGTCGCCATAACGTGCGACCGATCTATCGCGCCTGTCCCCTGCAAGCCGAGGATGGCGGCGAGGCCGATGCGGGAGACCAGGTAGGGATCCTCGCCGTAGGTTTCTTCGGTGCGTCCCCAACGCGGGTCGCGAGCCAGATCGAGCACCGGCGCAAGGCAATGCTGCGCTCCCCGAGCGCGCACTTCGGCCGCGGTCGCGGCAAAAACACGTTGTACGAGCGCGGGGTCCCAGGTTGAAGACAAGGCAATGGCCTGGGGATACGAAGTGCCGCCGGGCGCGACATGTCCGTGCAGGCACTCATCGTGAAAGAGAACAGGGATTCCCAAACGCGTGTTTTCCTTTACCCACTTTTGCACTGTATTGGTGTAGATCGCCATTTGGCGCGGCCCGCGCTTCTCACTCGGACGGGATATCTCGCCCAAGCCGTTCTTGAGAAGGACCGCGGCGTTTTCTGGAATGAAGTTTCCATCCTGGTCCACGAAAAGCGTCTTGGAATCACTGAAAAACTGGCGATTCTCCCATGCGCCTTCCATCTGTGCCACTTTTTCTTCCAGCGTCATGCGGGAGAGCAGATCCGCCACACGTTGCTCGACCGGCAGTTTCGGGTCCCGATAGGGAAGTGCGTCCTGCGCCGAGGCGGCGGCAGATACGAAGAGAAATATCGTGAACAAACAGAAAACATCCAGCCGAGTGGGGGAAGTTCGAGGTGAGCATTTCACAGTGGGTCCATTGGTCCTTGTCACCGTTTGCCAGCGTTGCGCGTTTGTTACTATAGCACCGCCGTTAACGTTTACGGTTCAAGATTAAAGGCTCTTTAGGTTGGGCGGGTCGCCAGTTTCAAGCTTTCATAGTCGGTCCCAGAGGATTCAATCGCAGCGGTTGCGAAATGGAGAAGCCTAAATGGTAGCGCAGCTCCTATCGGGAAGATTGAGCGGCCATTTGGGCTTATTCATTCTTCTTGATCTGTTCACCGGCAATCTGAAATCCAGTATTGGCCGCTGGCACTCCCGCATAAACGGCGGTTTGCAACAGTACTTCCTTTAAATCGCACAGTTCCAGTTCACCGGCCAAACCAGCGCGCACATGGAGGGTAAACTCTTCCCATCTTCCCAGGGACGCCGTTATCGCCAGCACCAGGAGCCGCCGAGTGCGCCAGTCCAGTTCAGGACGAGACCAGATCGTCCCCCATGCGTAGCGCGTGATCAGCTCTTGAAAGTCGCGTGTAAATTCCGTTGTCGCAGCGACTGCCTTATCGACGTGTGCGTGGCCGAGTGCAGCGCGACGGGTTTCAAATCCAGTGGCCAAGGTGTCCACGCTCGGATCACGCCGCGGAAGTATGAACTCCAGCAATGCCGTCGTAAACGAGCGCGGCCGCTCGATGTTGGAAAGATGCGCTGCCTCTAGGTGAAGAACTTTCGCCCCGGGAATCTCCCGTGCCAGCCTTTCTCCGTGCCCGCTCCACGGAGTCGAGAGGTCGTGGTCCCCAACGATCACCAAACTCGGAGCTTGAATCTGTCGCAGCAAGTCTCCGTGATTGACATCGCGGAGAGCTGCACAACACCCCGTGTATCCAACCGGATCGGTGCCTAGCAGGACCGAGCGGATGGTAGCGGCGTGCGGATTTTTGTGGGCCAGCGTGTCCGGCAAGAACAACCGTGACATCGCAACCTCAACGATCGCCGACATTCCATGCTTACGCACGGCCGCGATTCGCGATTCCCAGTTGGAACGTGGCAGAAACTGAGGCGAGGTGTTGGCCAGCACAAGATGAGTGACGCGCTGCGGGGCGTGGGCAGCGATCCATTGCCCGATGGCGCCTCCCAAGGAGAGGCCGCAAAAAGCAAATTGCGAGATTCCTAAAGCATCTGCCAGGCCGAGAATGTCACCGGCCAATATCTCAATGGAATATTCGTTGGCAGGTGCATCCGACGCTCCGTGGCCTCGCGTGTCATATCGCAGAATCTGGAAGTGCGGCAGAAGGTCGGCAACCTGCAGGTCCCACATTGTGTGGTCGGTACCGATCGAGTGCGACAAAATCAGGACGTGCCGTCCCGCGTTTCCCTGGAGACGGTAATGTATCCGCGTATTGCGAACGGTTGCGAAGGGCAATCATTGCTCCTTGTCGTCGTTGTCGTTGTTTTTCGGGCCCGGCTCCGTTATCAGAGCTGTTCGAAAAGCCTCAGCGGACCCTAGATACTGTTCTGGTGTTTCCAACTCCTTCAAATCAGCGGCACTCAGATGCGCAGTCACGTCAGGAATGTCGGCCAGGACAGCAGCGAGATTCCGGCCCTCATGAACGCTTCTTCTTGCTGCCCCCTCGAGGATTTTGTGAGCGACATCCCGTCCGAGCTTCGGCCCGAGCAGCATCATGGCGCGCTCGGCAAAAATCAATCCATTCGTGATCTCGATATTGACACGCATCTTTTCCGTATCCACGGAGAGCCCTTCGGCCACTTCAGCCATCGAGGCGACGGCAACGCCGGTCAATTGGACCGTCGCCACTACCACCGGCCATTCCGCTTGTAATCCCCCGACTCCACGTTCGTGCTCCTGCACCATAGCGGAGAGAAACGAGGCGACCAATCCTGGCATCCGATACGCGGCCGCGAGGGTGAGCGAACACGCGGTGGGATTCCGCTTGTGGGGCATGGTTGAGGAGCCGCCGCGTCCCTCGCTTCCGGGTTCGCTTGCTTCCCCAACTTCGTTCTGCATGAGGAGAGAAACATCACGCGCCATCTTGCCCAGAGATCCAGTCAGCACGCCACAAGCACAGACCATGGTGGCCAGTTGATCGCGCTGAGTGTGCCAGGGCCCGGCGGACGGAGCTTTCAATCCAAGCTCGACGCTGAGAGCTTCAATCACAGCCGTTGCCCGGTCGCCGAGCGACGCCAACGTGCCGCTCGCTCCGCCAAACTGCAAGACCGCAGCGTCATCAAGCCCATTTTGCAGACGATGTCTTCCGCCACGGACCGAACCCAGCCATCCCGCGGCTTTGAGTCCAAGAGTTACCGGGGGAGCCGGCTGAAGTAGAGTCCTCCCAACCATGACGCTGTTTTTGTGACGCTCACTTACAGCTTTCAGCGCGTTCTCCAGTCGGAACAGATCGCTGATCAGAATCGGCTCTGCACGCTTGAGCAGGAGCGACATCGCGCTATCCATGACATCCTGGCTGGTCGCTCCCCAATGCACGAATCGCGCCGCATCTGCATTGGTCTTTCGTACTTGATCAGTGAGCGCCTTCACCAGGGGGATGGCGGGGGTTCCGGCTCGGAACGCGGCGACGGCGAGAGCCGGAACATCGAAGCTGCCGGGCTTCGCCAGGGCCTTGATCGTGTCCGCCGCATCCTTTGGGATGATTCCAACTCTAGCTTCGGCGCGCGCCAACGCCGCTTCAAAATCCAGCATGGCCCGAAGCACCGATTCATCGGAAAAAAGCTCGGCCAGGACAGGCGTGGTTGCCAGGCATTCCATCAGTCGCATGCTCATACTCGGCCTTGAGCTGGATCTTGGTTGATCGTGAGGAAGTGGTTACACATCGAAAAATACCGTCTCACCCTCGCCACGCAGTCGGATCTCCAATGTCCAACCGCCGGCGCGGGAGGGATCGGGTTGTGCCAACAAAGTCGCACGCCGACTTTCCGGCACCAACAGCAGTACAGGATCGTCGGCGTGCGCAGGATCTCCGGCAAAGTAGGCGCGCGTGGAGAGCCCCTTCAGTAGGCCTCTGGCGAAAACCAAAACATTGATGTGGGGGGCCTGGAGCGTTTTATCCGGCCCCGGTACGCGTCCCGGTCTGATGGTTTCAAAGGTGCACGATCCATCTTCCGCTGTTGCCAATCTTCCAAAGCCGCGGAAAGTTTCGCTTCCCGGCGGGGCGTCGTGATGCTGATAGTTTCCGTCGGAATCGGCCTGCCACAGTTCGATCATCGCATCTGGGACGGGAACGCCGTCTCCATCGAACACTCGAAAGGTGAGCCAGACGCGCTCGCCCTTTGCTCCCTCACCGGCGACGCAGCAAACACTTCGTGCATCCGTGAGCCCAAGGTGGAAGAAAGGCCCGGCGGTTTGTGAAGGAGTCGGTGTCAGGTCCATTCTTATCCTTCAAACGGCGTGGATTCATGGCCGCGCAAAACGATATCAAAGCGATAGCCGAGGGCCCACTCCGGCTTGCTTGTTTCCAGGTCAAATTTCGAGACCAGCCGCTGTCGCGCTCCTTCGTCAGGAATCGACTGCAGAATGGGATCATAGGGAAAGAGCGGATCGCCCGGAAAATACATTTGCGTGATCAAGCGCGTGACGAAGGCGGGCCCAAACAAAGAAAAGTGAATGTGCGCCGGGCGCCACGCGTTGTCGTGATTACGCCAGGGATAGGCGCCCGGCTTGATCGTCACAAAGCTGTAGAATCCGTTCTGGTCGGTCAGCGTCCTTCCTGCCCCGGTGAAGTTCGGATCGAGGGGCGCGGTGTGGTTGTCTTTAGAGTGCGCGTATCGTCCCGCCGCATTTGCCTGCCAGATCTCAATTAAGCTATTCGAGACGGCATGCCCGTCACCGTCCACGACTCGTCCGCGCACGATAATGCGCTCTCCCATCGGCTCCGCGGAATGCTGGAGAGTGAGATCAGAGTCGCTCGGATGAACATCGGAATGGCCAAACACGGGCCCTGTCACCTCGGAACGGCTGTGTGGCAGGAAAATCAACGGTTGCGATGGCGCCCGCAACCTCGTCGCACGATACGCGGGGTAAAGATAGTCCGGCTGCGTCCCCGGCTCATGACGCCGGAAAGCGGTGACCGTGTCCCTGGGACCCTTGGTCTTGTCCGGGATGAGCGAAGAGGACATATCTCTCTCACCTAACGATTGATGATCCTAGTGGAAGCGGTTCGGCCCCCCCGATGCCACTGATGATACATGGGTTCAGTTCTTTGCTTCAGCTCATAGGAAGACCAACATAGTTTTCGGCGAACGCTTGCGCCGCGGCGCGCGAACTGGTCAGGTAATCCAGATCGGCTAACTGCCGATGCTCTTCGAAGCTGTCGCTG
>Ga0157379_10005039_pt1 | contig 11332 bp, 10 predicted proteins | sample S25metaG_FD_121802 | JGI IMG/M metagenome (GOLD analysis project Ga0157379, IMG submission 121802) | Switchgrass rhizosphere microbial communities from Kellogg Biological Station, Michigan, USA - S2-5 metaG | ecosystem: Host-associated > Plants > Roots > Rhizosphere > Soil | place: USA... | reverse complement strand
TGGTCGTGCCCTTCGTTTGCACTACGGGCTCAAGCGTCTGCGGCCAATAATTTAGGCCGCATCTCGCCGAGTCGGTGCTGCACTAAATGCGGGGAGCCTAATCATTTCTCAATAGTGTCGGCAGAAACTCGGGAGCATGACGCGCGCCGAGCTACAGCGAGTTCTTGACTGGGCTAACGACAAGCTCGCAACGGGAGCCGAGCCTCCCTGGGCGTGGTATAAGTACATGAAGCTGCGTGAGACGCTCGAGGCAATCCTCGCCGGACTCGATACCACTAGCCCGCAAACGGAGAGTTCACCGCAGTCGGAAGCACCTTCGGCGGGCGGTCTACGACTAGTGGTTTCCAATGCTCAACCAGATAGCGCTCAACGCCCTCCATCTGGTCAGGCGGTACCGCTGCCCATGTGACCCTGAGCGTGCCGAAGCCGCTATAGGCCAACACCTCGGGATCTTCCTGGTGGTAATGAAGGCACTCGCTGATTCTGCCGTGTCCGATGCGCACGACGCGGCTCGGGTTACCCTCGTGCCAAATGACATAGACGCCGACCGTGTCGACCACGGACGGCCACGGCAATGCGAGCGGCAGCCATCCGTCTCTAGCCTTGGCCCATCGCAAGTGGATCATGGCCTCTCGTCCCTCTGAAGGCGAATCGTCCCCTCAAGAACGCTAGCTGATTCGAGTCGCGCTGTGTAAGCGCGGGGCCAGCTGTCCAAAATCCATCAAATCATCGCCAAAACGCGCGGGCGCTTAACGGCTCGTTAACCGAAATCGCCATCTTATTAACCATTCCTAATTCACGGCCATCCTCATGACAGCAGTCGCTCAGCCAGCATCCTTCCAGTTCTGTGGTCGCTCCTTCCTCGCATTCGTGCTGAAGCCCAAGATGCCCACCTCCGAATGGATCGCCGAAGCCGATAAATGGCTCTGCCGCTCGCCGGGATTCTTCTCAGGCAAGCCGGTGGTGGTGGACGTCTCGGAGCTGTTGCTCAGCAAGGACGAGGCTGCCGGTCTGATTGCCGATCTCGGGATGCGCAACATCCGAGTCATGGGAATGCTCGGCACCGATGACCGCCTCGCCGATCCCGCTCTCCCGCCTCTGCTGTCGCCAGTGGGAAAGACCGAATTTCAGGTACCGAGCGAGACGCCCGACGCGCAACCTCTGCCGGCTAGGGTGGGGGCCGCTGCATCCTCGCTGTTGATCGATTCGCCCGTGCGCTCAGGCCAGTCGCTGTTCCACGAGGGTGACGTGACCGTCATCGGCTCGGTCTCGTCCGGCGCGGAGATCGTCGCGAGCGGCTCGATCCACATCTATGGAACGCTGCGTGGCCGGGTGCTGGCTGGCGCTGACGGCAATGCCAAGGCGCACATTTTCTGCCGCCGGCTTGAGGCCGAGCTCATCGCAATCGACGGCTACTACCGCATGGCCGACGACATTTCCTCGTTTCTCGGCAAAGCCGTCCACGCGTGGCTGGACGACGGCGCACTCACCATCAAGGCACTCGACTGAGGCACAAAAGGAGACAGGCAATGGCGCAGGTGCTCGTAGTGACATCCGGAAAGGGCGGAGTCGGCAAGACAACGACGACTGCCGCGCTCGGCGCTGCTCTCGCGCAGCACGGTCAGCGCGTGGTGGTCGTCGATTTCGACGTGGGCTTGCGCAATCTCGACTTGGTGATGGGCGCCGAGCGCCGCGTCGTCTACGACCTCACCTATGTGGCGCAGGGCAATGTGCGGCTGCATCAGGCGCTCATCAGAGACCGGCGCATCGAGACGTTATTTCTGCTCGCCGCCTCGCAAACGAGAGACAAGGACGCACTGAGCGAAGAGGGCGTGGAGCGCGTGATCAAAGAGCTGCGCGCCTCCTTCGACTGGGTGATCTGCGACAGCCCTGCCGGCATCGAGCGTGGGGCTACGCTTGCCATGCGCTTCGCCGACCTCGCAGTGGTCGTGACCAATCCTGAAGTGTCCTCGGTGCGCGACTCCGACCGCATCATCGGCCTGCTCGACGCCAAGACCGAGAAGGCTGCCCGCGGCGAGCGCATGGACAAGCATCTCCTGCTCACCCGCTACGATCCGATTCGCGCCGGACGAGGGGACATGCTGAGGATCGAGGATGTCATGGATATCCTGTCGATTCCGCTGCTCGCCGTCATTCCCGAGAGCGAGGACGTGCTCCGGGCCTCCAATCTCGGCTCGCCGATCACGTTGGCGAGCCCGAAGAGCGCTCCGGCCCGCGCCTATGATGAGGCGGCGCAGCGGCTGATGGGCGTCGACAAGCCGGTCTCCATTCCCAACGGGCGCAATGGCTTCCTCACCAAGCTGTTTGGACGGAGGGCGGCATGAGCTGGCTCTCGCTATTCTCGAGACGAAAATCAGCCTCGGTCGCGCGAGAGCGTCTCCAGATCCTGCTGACGCACGAGCGCGTGGCGACCAGCCAATCGGACCTAATCCCAACCCTGCGCGAGGAGATTCTGGCCGTGGTCGCGAAGCACGTGGCAGTTGATCCCGAGAGGGTGGAGGTGAAGATCGATCGCGGCAAGGCCGTGTCGCTGCTCGAGATTGACATCGAGATCCCGGCGACCGCAGGCGCCAAAATCTTCTCCGCTCTTCCCCAGGCGACGAAGGGCGCCAGCGGCCGGCTCCAGGAGATGGCGGCGAAGCCTGCTTAGACATCAGCGGCGCAAGCTTCGGAAGGTGATCGCCGTTATCCGGCGGAACATCCGCCAAATTTTGGGCCGCGTGTTACTGACCCTTGCAGATCGGCGTCGGTCCTGGCGGCGGTGCCGGATGATCCTTCCTATATTGAACGAGGATCGGCTCGAGCGTCTCTTTTGGCCAAAATTTCGGGACGCCGATCTCTCTCAAGCAGGAGGCATTCCAATATAGTCCGGCGCGCGACGGCGACCGGCCAGCCTTCACTGCTTGCGCGACGGCGGCGATGTCGCTCGATTCAGGATAAATATAAAGCGTCGTCGGCTCCTTCATCATCGGGATGACTTGCCCGGCGTCCGAGCGCGACCAACTGGTGCAGCCGTTGCTGCGGCCGCCGGCGTAGTCCACCAGTTTTCCGAAAGGAACGTAACCGTCTTGGTTTGCGTAAGGGCTGTCCGGATCTTTTCGAAGACACATGCCCCTCCATACGACAGCAGGGTGTCCCCCGATGGCGCGGGGTCTCGCATTTGCGGTGTCGCCCTCACCGTCAAACTGCACGAACGACCGGGTGAAAGCCACGTACTGTCCCGCTGAGTCGCGGTAGTACCCTTTGAACGATGTGACCGTCTCGTCAGTCACATATGGGCCGCCCGTTGTCAGCTTGGAGTCCATCGCATTGCTGAAGTTCTTTGCGCACTGGATTCCGTTTGCGAAATTCGCGATGCCTGTCAAATTGCGGCCGCTGCCGTGACCCGATGGAATCGCGCGAAACGACCGGTCGGCTTCACAGATAATGTAAAACCGGCGGCCAAATCCGCCGGGTCGCGTGGAGTCCATGGCGAAGTAGCAGGGATTTTTCACTGCGCCATCGCTCACTTTTTTTAAGTAAAGCGCGCGCGCCCTCTGCAACACCACTTGCGCGATTTGACCTTCGCCTTCGCCGATATGGACCCGCAGCCATGCCGGAATGTCCGGCGGTTGCTCCACGGCAAAAGTTCGGGGCGCGCCCAACAGGGCGACCACGGTGATGAGACTGACGATTGCTGGAAGGAGCGATCTCAGCTGCAACGGATCAATTCTCCCGTTGACGCATTGCAATTGGCAAGATGGTTGCGTCGACCCAACCCGGACAATGTGGACGGCCCCCGTCCCCTTCAAATATGCAGAAGCCCCCTCGTCTATTTTAGCCGATACAGCCCCGGCGTAAAAAGCGGACATTTAGCACACGCGGGCCCTCCTTCCACTCGATGGTGCCCAGGCTTCAAACTAAATCCATGCTCGTTGGTTATAGCACCGGTGGAATCTTTGGGCTGGCGCCGAGAATCCCAGGCAGAAACCCTAAAGCCCAGTTTTTCGCATGGTTGATCTCAAGGACAAGGTGGCCATCGTAACGGGTGCGAGCGCCGGCATCGGGCGGGCGTCCGCGAAGCTGTTTGCTCGCGCGGGCACCAAAGTAGTCGTCGCCTCTCGGCGCAAGGCGGAGCTGGATTCTCTTGTGCGAGAGATCGCCGGCGAGGGAGGAGACGCCCTCGCGCTTGCCGGCGCCTTCGCCAAAGAGCTGGTAGAGCGTGCCGAGCAGAGCTATGGCCGCCTTGATGTCGGCTTCAACAATGCCGGCATACTCGGCGAACAGGGGCCGACCACGGGCATTTCGCTCGAAGGCTGGAACGGAACTCTCAAGGTCAATCTGACGAGCGCCTTCCTCGCCGCCAAGCACCAGATCCCGGCTATGCTGAAGCAGGGCAAGGGCTCGATCATTTTCACGAGCACATTTGTCGGCTACACGGTGGGCTTTCCCGGTTTCGTGGCCTATGCGGCGAGCAAATCCGGACTGATCGGTCTGAGGAGGCCCTCGCCGCCGAATACGGGCCGCAGAACATTCGGGTCAACGCTCTCCTCCCCGGCGCGGTCGAGACGGCGATGTACGAAGCCGCCAATGACACCGCCGAGAAGCGGGCCTATCTCACGAACCTACATGCGTTGAAGCGCGTTGCCTCACCCGATGAGCTGGCGCAGGCGGCCCTCTATCTCGCCTCCGACGCGTCAAGCTTCCAATCAGGGACCGCCATGCTGGTGGACGGCGGCCTCTCCATCACGCGAACGTGAGAATCACTCCCACTCGATGGTGCCGGGCGGCTTGGAGGTGATGTCATAGACGACTCGGTTGATGCCGCGCACCTCGTTGATGATGCGCCTGGCCGCGCGCCCAAGGAACTCGTGGGAGAAGTCGTAATAGTCGGCGGTCATGCCATCGGTCGAGGTCACGGCGCGGAGCGCACAGGCATAATCGTAGGTGCGTGCATCCCCCATCACGCCGACGGTGCGCACCGGCAGCAGTACGGCGAAAGCTTGCCAGATCTTATCGTAGAGCCCCGCCTTCCTGATCTCGTCGAGATAAATTGCGTCGGCCTTGCGCAGAATGGCGAGCTTCTCCTCGGTCACCTCGCCGGGCACGCGGATGGCAAGACCGGGCCCGGGGAAAGGATGCCGGTTGACGAAGGCAGGCCGAAGCCCGAGCTCGCGGCCTAGCGCGCGCACCTCGTCTTTGAACAGCTCGCGCAGCGGTTCGATCAGCTTTAGCCGCATGCGTTCGGGCAGCCCGCCGACATTATGATGCGATTTGATGGTGGCCGATGGGCCGCCGCGCGCGGAAGTGCTCTCTATCACGTCGGGATAGAGCGTGCCTTGCGCCAGGAAATCGACGTGGCCGATCTTGTCAGCCTCCGCCTCGAACACATCGACGAACAGCTTGCCGATCATCTTGCGCTTGACCTCGGGGTCGGTGACTCCTTGCAGCGCATCGAGGAACTTCGCCGAGGCATCAACGGCGACGAGCGGGATGTTGTAGTGGCCGCGGAAGAGATCGACGACCTCCTTCGCCTCGCCTTCGCGGAGCAGGCCGTGGTCCACGAAGATGCAGGTAAGTTGGTCGCCGATTGACTCGTGGATGAGAAGCGCGGCGACCGCGGAGTCGACGCCTCCGGAGAGCCCGCAGATGACATGTCCCTCGCCCGCCTGCTTCCGGATGCGCGCGACCTCGCTGTCGCGGAAATGCGCCATGGTCCAGTCGCCAGGGCATCCGGCGATCCTGTGGACGAAATTGGCGAGAAGCTGCGCGCCCTTCGGGGTGTGGACCACCTCGGGGTGGAACTGGAAGCCATAAAGCCTCCGCGAATCGTCGGCGATGGCCGCGAACGGCGCGCCGGTCGAGATGCCGACGGCGCGGAAGCCCGGCGGCAGCCGCGTCACGCGGTCGCCGTGGCTCATCCACACTTGCGCCCGCTCGCCCTCCTTGAACACGCCCTCGAACAGCGGCGTCTCGTCGATGATCTGAAGCTCGGCGCGGCCGAACTCGCGGTCATGCCCGCCCTCGACCTGGCCGCCGAGCGCAGCCACCATGGCCTGCTCGCCGTAACAGATGCCAAGCACCGGCACGCCGGCGGTGAACAACGCTTGCGGCGCCTGCGGCGTGCCGGTCTCGTGCACGCTGGCCGGCCCGCCTGACAAGATGATGGCGCGTGGCCGGTGCGCCGCGATCGCAGCCTCTGCTTGGTCGAAGGGGACGATCTCCGAATAGACGCCCGCCTCGCGCACGCGGCGCGCGATGAGCTGCGTCACCTGGCTGCCGAAATCGACGATGAGGACGCGGATCTGCTCGGGCTCGCGTGCCGCGCCGTCCTGCGCGGCGCTTGGCGGCGCCGGAGCGGGCGCTGGATCTGCCGTTTCGTTCATCATGGCGGGTGCTTATAGCAGCGTCTTCGAGTCGGCAATGACCTCAAATTGGCTTATGCAGAGCATAGATAATCATCGAGGCGGGCGGATGGCCGGGGCTGAGCAAGACGATCTCGAAGCGCGGATCCGCCGCTCGATCGACGCCTATCACGAGGCGGCGCTCGTCTATGCGGCGGTGAAGCTCGGCCTCCCCGAAAAGATGGGGATGCAAAGCTGGACCGCGGAAAGTCTTGTAGCGGAGCTTGGCCTGTCCCCGCCCAATGTTGCTCGCTTCCTGCGCGGCCTCGCGACCCTTGGCATCTGCGCTGAGGGCGGCGACGGCAGCTTCACGTTAACGTCCGGCGGACAGTCGCTGCGCGCCGATTCGCCCTCCCGCCTCGCCAAGAAGGTTCAGATCGTCGTCGAACAATATTGGATGCCCTGGACCAATCTCGTCGGCTCACTGCAAACCGGGAAGCCCGCCTTCGATCAGGTGTTCGGCATAAACGTACGCGACTGGCGGCGCGATCATGGCCAGCAAGGCGCGATGTTCGAGTTCTACCTGACGGCCGAGACCTTCGATCAGGCAGGTTCGATCATCGAAGTGCTGGAATGTGCCGGAGAAGTAAAGAAGGTCGCCGACATCGGCGGGGGATGTGGTGCGCTTCTCGCCCCGCTCCTGATCGCGTTCCCGCATCTCTCCGGCGTTTTGTTTGACAAGCCGGACTTGATCGAGATGGCGAAACCGTTCCTGCAAGTCTTTGCCCAATTTCGCCTGCCCGAACGTATCGAACTCGTCGCGGGCGATATCCTTTCCGGCATCCCGGTCAAAGCGGACGTCTATTTGCTGAAGGGCGTGCTCCAGCAATGGGACGACGCCGAGGCGCTGGCGATTCTTCGCAATTGCCGCGCGGCTATGCCTGATGGCACGCGGCTCGCCATCATCGAGCGCCTCATGCCGGAGCGCGCCGCGGACGACCCAGCGGCGGTCATGCTCGATCTGCACATGATGACCATCACCGGCGGACGCGTGCGCAGCCTCGCCGAGTCCGAGGCGCTGCTCGGTCAAGCGGGACTCAGTCTATCGAAAGTGAATCCGACGCAGTCGGGCCTCACAATCATCGAGGCGGTTCCGGCCTGATCTCGCTGATCTGGGAAGCACCGGCAGCGAGTTCCTTCGCGTAGATCACCTTGCCGTCGCCAGGACCGTAAAAATCCGGAAGCCGCGCCTCCTCGACAAAGCCCATGCGCTGATAGAAGCCGCGCGTCGCCGCATAGCGGTCAGACGAGGAGGTGTCGACATAGATGTGCTTGGCACCGGCCTTGCGCAGGGCCGCCTCGGCGCGGGCATAGACATGCATGCCGAGCCCCCTGCCCTGCTCCTCGGGCGCGACCACGATCCAATAGAGATCGAAGGAGCCTTGCGTGCCTTCGATCAGCCCATAGCAGGCATAGCCGACGAGCCTCGCGCCCCTCTCGGCCAGCACGAAGTGATAGCCGGAGCGGATGCCTTTGGTGAGGCGCTCGGTCACGAGATCTGCGGCGATGTCGACCTCCGCGGTCGAGAACATTCCGGTGCTTGCCACGAGCGAGCGGACGCGGCCGACATCGTGTGGCATGACCGCGCTCCGCCAATCGAGCCCGTTACGGTGACCAGTCCGCGCCGCCCTAGCGCTTCGATTGAGCGCAGGCGCCACCTGCCGCGCCGACGATCGTCCCGTGACCAGGCCGTTGAAGAAGCTCCGCACATTGGCGCCGAGCGTGCGCACGCGATAACCGCCCTCCTGCACCACAAGCGTGGAATAGCCCTGCTCGCCGATCATGCGCCCGAGTTGCTCGAAATCCTTTGCCCGGTTAGGCCAGGTCCCCGTGGGATCGCCGCGCGCGGTGTCGAAGCCCGCGCACACCACGAGAAAGGCTGGCGCGAACCGCCTGATGCGCCGCAAGCCCTCAGCCACAGCGTTTCGGTGCTGCTCGGGAGTGATGTGCTCCGGCAGCGGGATGTTGAGATTGAAGCCCGCGCCTTCACCGATGCCGGTCTCGTCGCGGAAGCCGGAGAAATAGGGATAAGCGAAGCTTGGATGGCCGTGGACCGACACGGTCAGCACATCGGCACGGTTATAGAAGATCTCCTGCTGGCCGTTCCCGTGATGGTAGTCGATGTCGAGGATCGCGACCTTGCCGTAGCGCGCGAGAAGGTTCGCCGCGATCGCGCCGTTGTTGAAATAACAAAAGCCGCCGAAGGTGCGCGTCTCGGCGTGATGGCCTGGCGGTCGTACCAACGCATAGGCGAGATCGGTGCCCTCGAGCACCTTCTCTGCCGCCGTCAGCGCGCAGTCTACGGCTGAGCGCGCGGCGAGATAGGCGTTCTGATTGAGCGGCGTGAAGGTGTCGATGCAGTAATAGCCGGCGAGCACCGTCTCGTCTTTCGGCGGCCGGGCCGGGTTCCGCGTCGGGAAGACATAGGGATAGATCGACTTCTTGGGGCCCGCCATCAAGCTCGCCTTGCGGATGTAGTCGACGAGGCGTCCGTCATGGACAGCTCGGATGTGGCGATCGGAATAGCGCGTGGCCGGCATCCTCTCGAACAAACCAGACGCATTCAGTTCTGCCAGGATCGAGCGAATGCGGACCGGCGCCTCGACATAGCCGCGGTCCTGCACGTGATGGATGGTGTGCTCGTCGTTGAGTACGAGGGCGATGCGCGGCTCGCTCGTCGCCCGCTCCACGTCCTTTTGCGCAGCCCTTGGCCGCGTGTAACGTGGCTCGCGCAATTTGATGGGGTCGTCCTTGATCGACTCGACCACCATCTGCACGTAATCGCCGGAGAGCCCGTATTTCCGCTCGAGGATCGCCCGCACCACCTTCCTCACCTTGTCGCGGCTCGGCAGATCGTTGGAGCCAAGGGGGTCGAGCAAGAGGTAAGGCGGATCGACGGCACCCGGCGTGAGCGGCGTCTCATAGAATGTGTTGATGATCGGCCGCGCGCCGTAGCGCTCGTAGAATTTGAGCCGCGCCGCATTGCGCGCACGGATCTCGGGATTGGGGCTGAGGGCCGGATCGTCGGGAAGGCTCTCGAAATAGAGCTGGGTGCCGAGCGCGCGCGCCTCTTCGCGGACGCGCTCATAGAGCGTGGCGCCGATGCCGTAGCCGGTGCGGCCTGGCGCCGCCGAAATGAGCTCCAGATAAGAGAATCCGATATCGGGGGCATGCAGCAGGAGCGCCACGCCGAGCGTCTGGTCGCGCGCGTTCTCGGCCACGAACAGCCGCGTCACGAAGCGATGCTTGAGAGGGTTGGCGAGCTGCTCCGGGAGCTTGTCGATATCGTAAGCCGGCATCGCCGGGAATTGCTCGCGCATTATCTTCTGCGCCGCCTCGATGGCCGAGCGGTTGGCCGCTGTGGTGCCGTCGGCCACTTTGCGGATGCGAAGCATGGCCTAAATGCGAAGCACGTCAGGCCGTGGCGCGCAAGGCTCCAAGCGAGGACTCGACGATGCGGCCGACCATGGCGTCGTAGCCGAGCCCAGCCGCGGCGGCCGCGGCGGCAAAGCCTGCGTCGGGGCTAAGGCAGGGATTCACGTTGACTTCGAGGATGAAGGGCTGGTCCTCAGCATCGACACGGAAGTCGACTCGGGCATAACCGGAAAGGCCGAACAGGCGCCAGCAGGAGAGCGCAAGCTGCCTGAGCCGAACCGCGAGTTCGGGCTCGTCGCACTCAAGGCCAAAGCGCCTCGGCGTGCCAATATAGGCCTCGCTGTCCGGCGCCCACTTGGCCTCATAACCCACAATCTGCGGGGTTTGCACGGCGAACCTCTCGAAAACGATCTCCGCGATCGGCAGCACTTCGACGCCCGATGTCCCCTCGATGAGAGCGAGGTTGAACTCTCGTCCCTCTATGAAGCTCTCAGCGAAATGCTCGGTGCCCCATCTGGAATTCCGGACCTGTATGGCCACGGCGCCCTCGGAGCCGCGCACCACCGAGCTTTCATCGAGGCCGAGCGAGCCGTGCTCCCACACAGGCTTGACGATGACGCGCACGTCGGGATCGAGCCCGGCGCCATCCTCAGACCAGGAGGGTGTTGGCAGGCCGGCTTGAGCAAGCTTGAGCTTCGTGCCGATCTTGGAGAGCGTCTCGAGCCAGGCGCTGGTGCCACATCCAGTGTAACGCAAGCCAAGCGCATCGAGTCGCGCCGAGACCGAAGGCGCGAGCCTTCCATCCCCATTTACCGCATCGACGAGATTAAACACGGCGAGCGGATGAAGGGATCGCAGGCGCTCAAGCTCAGCGAGATCTGACCCAAGAGCGACGATGCGGGTGGCGAAGCCGAGCCGTTTCAGCGCAGAGGCCACGGCCTCGGCGGCAACGATCGTGTCGATCTCGTCTGGACGGTCTTCGGTCGCGGCGTGGACAACCGGAACGAAGCTCCGGCTTCCAGACATCAGGCGCTCTTTCGCCGCCGCTCCTCACCAGGCAGGGCAAGGCCGTAGCGCGCGAGGCCGGCATCGAGAATGAGGCCGATCAGCGCCACGAAGTCGACACCGTTCTGCGCGGCAAGGATCGGCAGGTCGGAGTGCCAGGGATTTAGACCGGCGAGTGGGTTGGCCTCGAGGAAATAGGGCTCGCCTTCGGCGTCGGAACGGAAATCGATGCGGGCGGCATCGCGACATTCCAGCGCGCGATAAGCCTCTAGCGCGCGCGTGCCGGCGAGCCGTGCCTCCGCATCATCGGCATGCGCATAGATGACGAGGTCCTCGCACAGCTCCTTGTTGTGGAGCGAGTAGATATTGGCCGTGGCATGCTCTTTCAGAAGGATCTCGCACACGCCGAGCACGCGCGTGCCATCGCCATTGCCAACGATGCCAACGGTGAACTCGCGGCTAGGAAGATATTGCTCGACCAACGCCGGCTGCTTGTAGCGCTCGATAACCCGCGTCACGGCGGCCTCAAGCTCCGCAGGCGTGTGCAC
>Ga0157379_10005038_pt1 | contig 11332 bp, 15 predicted proteins | sample S25metaG_FD_121802 | JGI IMG/M metagenome (GOLD analysis project Ga0157379, IMG submission 121802) | Switchgrass rhizosphere microbial communities from Kellogg Biological Station, Michigan, USA - S2-5 metaG | ecosystem: Host-associated > Plants > Roots > Rhizosphere > Soil | place: USA... | reverse complement strand
CGGCCGTGTCGGTGACGGTCATGGCATGCTGCGGATGCCGTACATCACGCACGCATACCGCGCGAAAAAACCTGCTAATCGTTGACCGCGTGCGGCATGATGTGAGCCGGGGGAGCGACCAAGGAGCCCCGATGACGACCAGGCATGTGCGCGTCGCGATCATCGGCGCCGGGTTCTCGGGTCTCGGGATGGCGGCGCAGCTCACGCGGCACGGTATCCACGACTTCCTCGTGGTGGAGCGCGCGCACGAAGTGGGCGGCACCTGGCGCGACAACACCTACCCGGGAGCGGCCTGCGACATCCGCAGCGATCTGTACTCGTTCTCGTTCGCGCCGAATCCCGGCTGGACGCACCGCTACGGCCGCCAGCGCGAGATCCTCGAGTACCTCAAAGGCGTCGCCGACCGGTACGAGCTGCGGCCGCGCATCCTGTTCGGCGCCGAGCTGCTGCGGGCGGACTGGGATGACGACGCCGCGGTCTGGCGCATCACGACCAGCGTCGAGACCTTCACCGCCGACATCCTGGTTTCCGGGAACGGCCCGCTGATCGACCCGAAGTGGCCGGCGATTCCGGGCCTCGAGACCTTCGCCGGTCCGCGCTTCCACTCGGCGCGCTGGCGCCACGACGCCTACCTCGCCGGCAAGCGCATCGCGGTGATCGGCACGGGTGCCTCGGCGATCCAGTTCGTGCCCGAGTTGCAGAAGATCGCGGGTCGGCTGACCATCTTCCAGCGCACACCTCCGTGGATCATCCCGCGCGCCGACGGCCCGACCCGCGATCGTCGCAGACGGTGGTTCGCCAGGTTGCCGGCCGTGCAACGTCTGGCGCGTGCCGCCATCTTCGCGTCGGCCGAGGCGCGCTTCCTGGGGTTCCGGTTCAAGCCGATCGGCCGGGTCTTCGAGGCGGTGTCGCGGCGGTACCTGCGCTCCCAGGTGGCCGACCCGGGCCTGCGCGCCAAGCTGACCCCCGATTACCGGATCGGCTGCAAGCGCATCCTGATCTCGAGTGACTACTACGCGGCGCTCACCAAACCGTGCGTCGAGCTGGTGACGGATGCCATTGCGTCCATCGAGGGCCACGAGATCGTGACCGCAGACGGTACCCGACGCCGGTTCGATGTGCTGATCTCGGGCACGGGCTTTGACGCGACGCATCCCTCCATCGCGCCCCTGGTGCACGGACGCGACGGCGCCTCGCTCGCCGACCGCTGGTCGGTGCGTGGGTCGGGGCACATGTCGGCGCTGCGGGGCACGGCGGTGCACGGCTTCCCAAATCTGTTCCTGCTGATCGGGCCGAACACCGCGCTCGGCCACAACAGCATGATCTACGTCATCGAGGCTCAGCTCGACTATGTGCTGCAGGCGCTGCGATTCATGGATGCCACCGGCACCCGGGTGATCGAGGCCCGGGCCGCCGCGCAGACGGCCTACAACGAGCGCGTCCAGCGCGACTTTCGCGGCTCGGTGTGGACTGCCGGCGGATGCCGCAGCTACTACCTCGACGACTCCGGCCGCAACACGACGCTGTGGCCGCATCGGGCGGGGGCCTTCCGCAGGGCGGTGCGGCGGTTCGATCCGGCGGAGTACGTGCTGAGCGATGCGCCGGCAACCTCCGCTCCCGCGCAGAGCGTGCTCTCGTAGGATCGAAGCGTGCCCGAACTGCTCGCCGTCTGCGTCGTCCATGAGCTGCACGCCGACGCGGGCCTGGTCGGCACGACGGCCATCGACAAGCGCCCGGTGCAGCACGCGGTCAAGATCGGCCGCTACGGCGCGCGCGGTGATGTGCAGGCCGATCGGAAGGATCACGGCGGTCTCGAGGCGGCGCTCTACGCCTACGCCGACGAGGATGCCGTCTGGTGGGCCGCCCAGCTGCTCGAGCGGTTGGGGGAGCGGGCGCCCGACGAGCTCGAGCCGGGCTGGTTCGGCGAGAACCTGCGCCTGACCGGCGTCGACGTCAGCGGCGCGCGGATCGGCGAGCGCTGGCGCATCGGGTCGGGCGAGCACGCGGTCGAGGTCGAGGTAATGTCGCCGCGCCGTCCGTGCCAGACCTTCGCGCGCTGGGTCGCCCACCAGTACGGCGCCGATCTCGAGCGCGGCTGGGTCAAGGGGTTTCAGGATGCGGGGCGGCCCGGCGCTTACCTGAGCGTGGTGCGCACTGGCAGCATCCGGGCCGGGGACCCCGTCGAGATCCTGTCGCGGCCGGACGACGCGCCGACGATCGCCGAGGTCTACCGCGACGGCGAAATCGCGCGCGCGATCCGCCCGTGAGCCGACCGATGGATGCCGACGCGGCATCCGTGCGCCTCGCGAGCCGGTAACATGGCTCACTGTGCCGGGCAACCGGCGCAAGCCACGGGCTGTGGCGCAGCTTGGTAGCGCACCTGACTGGGGGTCAGGGGGTCGCAAGTTCAAATCTTGTCAGCCCGACCAGAAAGCCCCGATGGAAGCAAGGTTTCGTCGGGGCTTCTTTCTGAGGTCCGTCAATCTCTCCAGAGCCTCCCATCGGTATAGTTCCCGGGTGCCCTCCGTAGTCGTTCTTCAGCCAGCGGCGTGGTGCTTCATTCCTCTCCAAGACACCGATCTCGTCGTTGACCCGGCCCAAAGTAACCCGCCCCGATATGCCGATGATGGTCGACTCGACTGGAGGGCTATAGCAAGCGGAGTAGTCGATGCGGTCCAGTTCGCGCAGCATGCGATTACGGACCCGTTTGTCCCGAGCCTCTCCATCGAGATCGATGCGCTACCCAGGCGCGAGTGGTACGTGGTTGCTGAATGGTTGGCCGCGCGACCACCAGAGTTCGAGCCAAGCGTCGGCCTGGTGACCGACGGTCGACACCGCACATGGCACTGTCGCAAGGCGGGCGCGACCGAAGTACCGGCTCTCAACTCGCCGGTTTCCGACGCGGTGCGGGCCTGGAACGATACCGACGAGTCTTACTCGCGACCAGACGACTTGACGCTGTCGGCGTGGCGTGAGGAGCGCCGTTGGTGGGACGATTCAGCGGCTTCACCGTGGTCTGGCCGTAACCGGACGCATCTGCGTCTTTGGGACCAGGCGTTGGCGAAGTGGGCGGCTCGGGTCTAATTCGTCCACAGATCAGCATGAAAGCCGTCAACTTTCAAGCAGTACTCAAAAGATCTTCCTGCACACATCGTGGGCTTTGAAAGAGTTGCTGATCAGAAGGACAAACTGCGAACTACAGAGGTGCAACTAGGCCGTTCTCCACAACTTCTTCCACACCTTTTCCACATAGCTGTCGGCGTGTCCTGGTAGTTGTCTACAGGGTTGTCCACAGGGGGACCTGCCGTAGTTGGTCGGGGCGGCGTAGCTTCACCTCGTCTTCTCCACCTACTAGAAGCAGGGAGCCATGACCGACCCGAATCAGATTTCCGACTTGTTCGAGGGTTCCAGCCCGAGCCCGCAGCCGGTGCTTACGATCCCCGAGATCAAGATCCTGCTGCAGCAGCAGGCCAACACCATCGTCAGCACCGGTACCGGGGGCCCATCGTTCGACTCGGAGAACCCCGGCTACAAGAAGAAGGATGCCCGGCTCAACGCGGCGTTTGCGCGGCTCGGATTGCCGAAGCCCTTCCCGTGGCGGAGCCTCTGGGACTGGCACGGGTACTACGCGATGGAACTTCCCCGCTACCAGGATCGGCGACAGCATATCCGGGACCTCGTCGCGGCTGGGTTGGAGCAGCTTGCCATCGTTGAGGCGACCGCGAATATCGTCGATCCCGGCCCCGAGGATCCAGACCCGACCTGGGAAGGAGTCAACATCCGGGTGACCGGCCTGGTGGCGGAGATCAGCTCCGCCAGGGACAAGGACACGTGGCAGGACGTGGGGCGGCGCAGTCGTGAGATCCTGATCGACCTGGGCATGCTGATCGCGGACCCCGGCCTGGTGTCTGACGGGAACCCTGTGCCAAAGGGAGCCGATGCCAACGCCTGGTTCGACCTACTCCTCACACAGCGCGCTGCGGGGAACGGAAAGAAGGAACTCCGAGCGACAATGCGCGCGACTTGGGACCTCGCGCAGAAGGTCACGCACGGCGACATCGACCACGTGGATGCATTCGCCAGCGCACAGGCGACGATCCTCCTGGTGAGGACCGCGCAGATGTTGTTCAATCAGGAAGACTGACCGCATGACCGTCTCCGCGTGCCGGGCCGAAGTTCGCGACCGTACTCGTATCAACGAAATCACGCCTCAGGGCGATCTCAGCGCCACTACGTCTCAAGCTGCCCTTCGAGGGCGTCCTTCCGATCGGGTACTGGTGTGAAGCCCTCGCAGCAATGGCAGCATGACGAAGACCACCTTCTGGCCTTTCGCGAGGCGTTCATAGCTTTGATCAATGCCTCGGAGCTCACCGGAGACTGGATGGACCACCAGTACATCCCCAAGGGTGACCGCAAGGAATGGTCTCGACTGCGAAGCGAGGTCGCGATCGCGGCGGGCGTGGCCACGCACGCCTACCTGCGAGCAGGCGGTGGGACCTACACGCTCAAGAACGCCGCATACATCATGAACAACGTAAACCCGGTCTCGAACTGGGAGATGGCTCTCAAGGACCCGGAGCAGATGCCGCCCGAGACCGTAATCGGATCCATTGAGACAGCTCTCGGTGTTGCGAGCACTGAGAAAGACTTGGCCAAATCTCGTGAGCGAGGCCTCATCGGCTTGATCGCTGCGTTCTTGCGTTGGCCTCAAGACTTGCGCGAGGCAGTTGGGCCGAATCGAGGCCAGCGACGTGCGGCGAGCGCCATCGGGGTTTTTGGGCAGATCGCGGTCGCGACAATCGGAGGGGCACTTGCTGTCGGTGTCGCCGCGGGCGCGGTCGCGTTATGGCAGCTCGTTTTCAAGTGACACCTCCATCCGCGCTATTGGCGGGAGTCACGCGGAGCCCCCGCCGCGACTCGATGCAACCTCCTGATTCGTAATTTCTTGCAAGGCCGTGTCGGGTCTCACGGTCTGTTCATCGTCGCGCTCGCGCTCACCTTTCCCCAGCGGTCGCGGCAGCGCGCCCACAAGCTGACGGAGGAGGTCGCGCCGGCGTGAGTTGTCGCCTCGGGTCGTCAAACGGTCCCGAGGTAGCGCGGCTCGGTTCCGCGTCCGAGGATGGGGCGGAACCGCTGCCGCGGCGAATCGGGGTCGCGCGGGCGGCCGGCGTCGTTGTCGTCCTGGATGGCCCACTCGGCATCCACCCGCTTGACGTGCGCGCCGAGGTCGCAGCCGTCGAGCGCGGTCGCCTCCCAGAACTCGCGGCCGTCGCGCCCGATGCGCACCAGTCGGACCGTGCCGATCTGCCGCCCTCGACCGTCGTAGATCGAAAACGTCGCGCGCCCTGCTCTGTCCACCGGACCTCCCTGACTCGGAGCGTCCGGCCGACACTCGACCTCGAACATACCTTCGAATGCTACGACGCGCCAGAGCTGGCCGGCGGTGGGCCATCTTGACCCGCACGTAAGCATCCGCTAACGTAAGTGAAAACTTACCGAAGGAGAAGATCGTGGGACAGCCGGTTGCCATGTTCGAAATCGTGAGCCCCGACCTGGAGCGCGCGCAGCGGTTCTATTCGAGCCTCTTCGACTGGAAGATCGACGCGGATCCGTCGATGGGCGGCTACGGCCTGGTCGACGCCGGCGCCGAAGGATCCCTGCCGGGCGGAATCGGCCCGTCGATGACGCCGGGGGATGCCGGGGTCAAGGTCTACGTGCGGGTCGACGACCTCGCGGCCTACCTTGACCGAGCCGAGCAGCTCGGCGGGCGTCGGCTGGTCGAGCCGACCGAGCTGCCGGGCGACTACGGTTGGTTCGCCGTCTTCGCCGACCCGGACGGCAACCAGGTCGGCCTGTGGGCCTGAGCGCCCGGGCCGAGGATCGCGCCGACGCGGCCCTGCGCGCTCTTGCCGAGCCGCGGCGCCGGGCTATTCTGCGACTGGTGTCGGATCACGAGCGCTCGGCCGGCGAGATCGCAGCCGAGTTCGACGTCAGCCGCCCGGCGATCAGCCAGCACCTCGCGGTGCTCAAGGAGGCGGAGTTGGTGACCGAGAGACGAGACGGAGCGCGTCGCCTGTACCTCGCGCGCCGAGAGGGTCTTCAGGCGCTGCGCGAGTTGCTCAACGACCTCTGGGGTTCGGGCCTGGTGCGCGCCGCGGCTCTCGCGGAGGCCGAGCCCGATCGGGATGCCACGCCGGGGCGGGCGCGATGAGCGAGTCACTGCGCACCAACGTGGTGCCGATGCAGCGCCCTCCGATCCGCCAGTCGATCGTCGTGCACCAGCAGCGCGACCGCACCTTCTGGACCTTCGTCCGCCGCCTCGGCGACTGGTGGCCGCTGACCCCGTTCTCATGGGGCGCCGAGCGAGTGGCACGCGTCGAGTTCGAAGAGAAACTCTCGGGTCGGGTCTACGAGGTCTGGGCTGACGGCACCGAACACGACTGGGGTCAGGTGATCGCCTGGCAGCCTGCCGAGCTCTTCGTGATGACCTGGAACATCACCGGCGAGCCGACCGATGTCGAGTTGCGGTTCACCGCGATCGACGAGGGCACCACCCGGGTCGACCTCGAACACCGGGGCTGGGAGCGGCTCACCGAGGCGCAACTCGGCGAAGATTGCGCGCTGCCCGGCGGTTACCTGGGCGGCTCGTTCGATCGTGGATGGTGCACGATCCTGGGATTGTTCATCACGGCAGCAGAACAGGACGAGCGATGACCCTTGCGGTGAGCTTCTACGACGAACTGAGTTCCGGCGGGATGGCACGAGCCCGGGAGGTGTTCCCGAGGCACTCGGCCTACGCCGAGGAGTTCGGCAAGACGGGAGATCTGCTGCTGATTGGAACGTTCGCCGACCCGGTGGCCGACGGTTCGATGGGAATCTTCCGAAGCCGCGAGGCGGCCGAGCGCTTCGTGGCGAACGATCCTTTCATCGTCGAGGGCGTGGTCGCGCGCTGGCGCATCCTCGACTGGAACGGGGAGCCGCCGAAGACGATGCCGGGCTAGCGGGTGCTCTTCGGCCGCCGCAAGGCGACCAGCAGCAGCACGACCCCGACGAACGCCAGCACCAGCCCGATGTAGAACCAGGTGCGGTCGCCGGTCATGAAGCTGCCCGGGATCAGGCCGAGGCCCTGGCCTCCGAAGACGACTCCGATGAGCAGGGCGATCACTCCGACGACGATCATGACGGTTCGAACCACGCGGTTGTTCACCATGCCACGGTACCTGCGTGCACACTGGTGCGATGCACATCCGACCTTCTTCGGCGACATCGTGAGCTCGCGCCTCGAAGAACTGGACTACCAGCAGACCCCGATGGGCGAGCTGACCCTGCGACGCCGGCACGATCCGCTGGTCGACGCCGAGGTCTACGAGGTCAAACTCGGCGACGAGTACCTGATGTCGAGCCTGTTCACGCTGGCCGAAGAAGAGCTGGCCAGGCTCGGTCTGGATGCCGTGTCCGGCGATGAGCTGAAGGTGCTGGTCGGCGGGCTGGGCCTCGGCTACACGGCGGTGACCGCCCTCGACGACGCGCGGGTCGCATCCATGACGGTCGTGGATGCCCTGCCGGCCGTGATCGACTGGCACCAGCGCCTGCTGCTGCCGGTGTCGGCCCGGCTGGTCCGCGATCCGCGCACCCGACTCGCTCTCGGCGACTTCTTTGCCTGGATGCGGGATGACACCGCGCCCACCTACGACGCGATCCTGCTCGACGTCGACCACTCGCCCCGCCACCAGCTCGACCCGAGCCACGCCGATCTCTACACGGTCGATGGACTCCGTCGGCTGCGCGCCCACCTCACCGACCGCGGGGTCTTCGCCCTCTGGTCGGACGATCCGCCCGACGACGATTTCATGGCGATCCTCGGCACAGTCTTTCCGGGCGCGCGGGCGCAGGTGGTGCGTTTCGACAACCCGCTCACTGGCGGGGTGTCGTCGAACACCGTCTACGTCGCGGGCGTCTCGCCGACGATCCGGTAGTCGACCAGCAGGTGGCCGCCGCTCGAGACCGAGCAGCGGATCGGTTCGAGCACGATCGGCGGCAGCCCCTCGAGCAGCCGCCGGCCGCTGCCCGCGATCTTCGGCGCGATGACGAGCTTGAGCTCGTCGACCACGCCGGCCGCCAGCAGGGTTCTGGCCAGCGAGATGCTGGCATGGACGCCGATCTCGCCGCCATCCTGCGCCTTCAACTCGCGCACGAACTCGACCGGGTCGCCGTCGATGACGGTCGTGTTCGTCCACTCGCGGGCGAGCGGAGTCGAGGTGGCCACATATTTTGCGACCGGGTTGATGAAGTCCGAGAAAGGCTGGATGTCTTTGCCCGGCCAGTATGCCGACCAGTCGTCGTAGCTGCGCCGACCAAGGATGACGGCGTCCTGCGTTGCGATGACCTCGCCGAGCCGGGCATCCATCTCGGCGTCCCAGTCGTCGATGAACTCATCGGGATCCTGCGCGACGCCATCGAGCGACAGCAGCTCGTAGACGACGACCGCGCGGGTCATGCCGGCTGCCACGGGGTGGTGCAGCGCCAGCAGGGCACGCCGCGCGAGCCCTCGATCAGTGCGCCGCAGTTGTCACAGACCCGGCCGAGCCAGCACGCCGGATCGCCACCCTGCTCGATGGAGGCAGCGCGGGCGGGCTCGAGGACCTCAGCCACGGCGCGCGCGGCGTCATCCCGCGGAGCTGCGTCGGCCGACATGGCTCCAGGGTAGGCCGATCGGGCGCCGATTCACACCGTCGTCATGCCGTCGCGACCGGGCGCCCGACCAGCATCGACTCGAGCAAAGCCGGCGCGAAGGCGTCGGCGGTCTCGACGTCGAGTTGGGCGCCGAGCCCGTCCAGAACCCGGGTGAAGAACGAGCGCGCCGCGACGGCGAAGACGACGTTGGCGACGTCGGTGTCGGTCAGACCGTGCGCGCGCAGCGCGTCGACATCCGCTTGCCGGGTCGCTGCGGCGTCGGTCGCGACCCGGGTGGCGAACTCGAACACCGCTCGATCCTGCGCGCTGAGGCCGGCTCCGGTCGGGTCGTCGGCGATCCGCTCCAGCGTCGCTTCGTCACCGCAGACATCGCGCAGGAACTTGGAGTGCGCGACCGTGCAGTAAGTGGAATGCAGGGCGCGAGCGGCGGCGATGGTGGCGATCTCGAACATCCGCCGGTCGATGCCGCCGCGGATGGCCAGGTTGAGCCGGTTCCACGCCTCGGCGACGTCCGGTCGGCTGGAGAACAGGCGCGCGTAGTTGGGCAGGAAGCCCCACGACTCGTGCTGGTGACGGTAGTAGTCCGCGACGTCGCCGGTGGCGGCATCCTCGGGGATCGTGTCGATGAACATGACAGGGAAGATACCGCGAGCGGCGTCGGGATGCCGCTGCCGCGGTCAGTCCGGATCGCTCGGGTCCAGCGGCGCATGGTGGTCGAGGTTGACCACGCCGCGCCGCCAATAGCCCGACGCCGACACCTGCTCGGCCGGCAGGCCCAGCTCGTGCCGGAGGTAGCGGCGCAGCGGCACCAGGATGTCGGCCTCGCCCGCCAGGAACACGAACGTCGCGTCGCCGATCCGGCCCAGTGACCGCAGGGACTCCTCGAGCTGGAGGTGACCGTCGGCGTGCGTGATCCACTCGGCGTCTATCCGGGTGGCGATCGCGGGGTCGAAGTAGCTCTCGACCGACTCGTCGGCCACGTAGAGCAGCGCCGTGACCGGCACCGTGGCGGGCAGCAGCTCGAGCCAACGGCCGGTGGCCGGCAGCGCGGTCTCGTCGGCGACGATCAGCAGTCGCTCGACGCCCTCCGGCACCAGCCGGGAGCCGCGCGGCCCGGCAACCGCCAGGTCGTCGCCGACCTGCGCCAGTTCGGCCCACGCCGAGGCCGGACCGTCGACCCCGTGGGTCACGATGTCGAGGTCCAGTTCGCCGTGTTCGCCGCCGTGTTCGACGCCGTGGCCGCCTCCGTGGGCCGTGGGGCGGAACGCGCGCGGCGTGTAGTCGCGCGAGATCACGACGCCCTCGGCACCGCGGCGGATGCCGTCCGGTCCGACCTCGGGCAGCGTCAGGATGCCGGTGGCCGGGTCGGGGAAGAACACCTTCAGGTGGTCGGCCGGCCCGGTGCTGGTGAATCCCGCCAGCTCGGATCCGTTCAATGTCACGCGCACGATGTTCGGCACAACGCGGTGCACGGCGCTCACGTACAGACGACGCAGGACGAGGGGATGGCGGACGTGCTCGCGTGTGAAGGCCACGCCTCCACGGTAGCCTCAGACCCTCCTGCCGGTCTCCAGTACCTCGTGAATGGTCAGATCCGGGTGGTGCAGGAAGACCCGCCCCTCGTCGTCGATCTCGATCCGGTGCTCACCCATGGGGTAGTGGCAGATCGGGCACGGCCGGACCGGCTCGGGAGGATCGGCCGGCTCACCGAAGGGACCCAGGTCGGGCGGGCCGAGAGCGGGCTCGAGCTTCTCGTTCAGCCACTCGGTTGCGCGATCGATCAGAGGCTCTCGCTTGGGCGGTTCCTCGCTGCTCATCTCCTTCATCCGATCACTCCGCCACGCTCGCCGCAACCTTCGATAGCGTGTCAGCGATGACCTCTCTGCCAAACCGTGCGGCTGACTCCGACGCCGGCCGCACGCTGTGGGCACGCAGCCTGTCGGCCCAACTGGCCCGCTTCTTGCGCACCGAATCCGGCAGCTCGGGCGTGCTGCTGTTCGCGATCGTGGCGGCCTTGGTCTGGGCGAACGTGAACTTCGCGAGCTATCAGGCGCTCTGGCGCACGGACCTCTCGATCCGGATCGGCAGCCTCGCACTCGGCATGGATCTGCGGTCGTGGGTCGGCTCCGGTCTGATGACCCTGTTCTTCCTGGTGGTCGGGCTCGAGGCGCGCCGCGAGCTCGACCTGGGCGAGTTGCGCGACCGCCGCCGCCTCGTCATCCCGTTCGCCGCCGGGCTGGTCGGCATGGCGATCCCGGTGCTGATCTTCGTGCTGATCAATGCGGGTGGCGCCGGTCTGCACGGCTGGGGCGTGGCGATGTCCACCGACACCGCGCTCGCACTCGGCCTGCTGACGCTGCTCGGCCGGCGGTTGCCCGAACGATTGCGCGGGTTCGTGGTCACGGTGTTCATCGTCGACGACGTGGTGGCGTTGATCGTGATCGCGGTGGTCTACAGCACGCACATCCAGTGGATTCCGCTGGTCGTCGCGATCGCGGCCGTCGCGCTGTTCCCGCTGGCGATCCGGTTCACGCGGCTGCCCGCGCCGTTCTACGTCGCCGCCGGACTGGTGGCCTGGGGCTCGCTGATGTTCAGCGGCGTGGATGCCGGGGTGGCCGGCCTCGCGATCGGCCTGGTG
>Ga0157379_10005036_pt1 | contig 11333 bp, 13 predicted proteins | sample S25metaG_FD_121802 | JGI IMG/M metagenome (GOLD analysis project Ga0157379, IMG submission 121802) | Switchgrass rhizosphere microbial communities from Kellogg Biological Station, Michigan, USA - S2-5 metaG | ecosystem: Host-associated > Plants > Roots > Rhizosphere > Soil | place: USA... | reverse complement strand
ATCGACTCTAGAGTGGTCGACCAATGCCACACCTTGTTGTTATTGCTGGAAATTTAAGATGCGATCACCTTGGTGGCTATGGCCAAAGAGGTCCAGCCCGACGTCTTCATCAGCGTGGGTGGCGGGAGTACGCATGACACCACGAAGGCCATGGCCACCCTGCTCGCCGAGGGCGGCGACCTGCGCGACTACGCCATTCGCTTCGAGCCGCCCGACCGCGTGATTGTGCCCCCAACGCCTGCCCCCAAGCTGCCGATCCTCTGCGTGCCCACCACCATGGGGTGCGCCGAGTTCAGTCGCGGTGGCGGCGGGATTACCGATCATCACCTGGGACGCAAGCTGAGCATAGCCGGGGAGGGCGTGACCCCGCGCACCGTGTTCATCGACGGCCAGGCCCTCGCCACCACGCCGTGGAAGATCCTGGTCTCGACCGCTATCGGCCAGTTGCGGATCGCCATTGAGACGGTCTACGCCACCGGGCACAACCCTATAGGCGACGGCCTGGCCCTGCATGCCATCCGCCTGCTCTTTCAGCACTTACCCCAGTGCCACGACGGCGCTCTCGACACGCTGTTGACCCTCAAGACCGCCTGTGTGATGGCCTCGCTGGCGTCGTTCGGCGGGCTGGGGCTGAATACGGCCACCTGCCACCACGTGGGCGGGCTGTATAACGTGCCCCATGGTGAGGCCAACGCCATCCTGTTACCCCACACGATGCGGTACAATCTCGACGCCTGTGCTGACCGCCAACGGCTCATCGCCGAGGCGATCGGGGTCGCCACGCCCGGTATGAGCGACACCGAAGCCGGGCTGGCCGCGGCCGCGGCCGTCGACGGGTTGTGTCGCGCGCTGGCCCTGCCACGGACCCTGCGGGAGGTGGATGTACCCGAGGAAGGCCTGGCGGCCATCGCCGCCGCCACCTTGCACGACCGCAGTCTCAGCACGAACCCCAAACCCATCACCGATGCCGGCCCCATCATGGCCGTGCTCCAGGCGGCGTATTAACGGGAGCGGTCGACCATCGCCATGGGTCAGGCCGGCCATCGACGGCATTGCAGGCCAGGATGCTCTGCACCTGACACCTGGAGCCCTGCCCGCCGGCCCCTCTCGGCCTGCTGTCGCGGTGAGGTCTACCCTCCTGGGACATGGGGACTGAGACAGTTCACCTGTCTCAATAGGGTTGTGTCGAGCATTCTGATATGCTATGGTCTCCAGGTCTAAAGCTCAATGAGACAGGAGCAGCAGCATGGCCCTCTACGGGTATGCCCGTGTGTCCACAGCCGAGCAGGATTGCACCCTCCAGGAACAGGCCCTCCGGGCGGCGGGGTGCACGATCATCCGGGCGGAGAAAGTCTCGGGCAGCCGGCGCGCGGGACGGACGGAACTGGCGCTGCTCTTGGAATTTCTGCGGCCGGGGGATACGCTGGTGGTCACGCGGGTGGACCGCCTGGCGCGTAGCATCAAAGACCTCCAGGACATTGTCTCTTTCTTGAAGGAGCGCGGGGTGGCTCTGCGGGCGACGGAACAGCCGATCGATACCCAGAGTGCGGCTGGGAAAGCCTTTCTGGATATGCTGGGGGTGTTCGCGGAATTTGAAACCAACCTGCGCCGCGAGCGGCAACTCGAAGGCATCGCCGCCGCCAAGGCCCGGGGCGTCTATCGCGGCCGTAAGCCGTCCATTGATCCCGCCGAGATTGGGCGTCTGCACCGCGAGGAACACTTAGGGGCGTCAGCGATCGCGCGGCAGCTGGGGATCGGACGGGCCTCGGTGTACCGGGCGCTGGCCCGCCAAGCGAGCGAGGCCGGGAGAGGCACCAGGCCGTGACTGGCCGCGACGACGAGGATGATGGCGACGACGTGTGTGCCGTGCCTGTCAAGACCAGGGCAGGGGTATGGTCGCGGTGGCGCCGTTGGCCACGTCCGCCTCGAGGCATGGCCCCCTGGCCCAGGAGCAGCTCCCACACGCTCTGGGGGCTTCGCTGTGGGCACCACGGGCGCCAGTGAGGCGACGCGTGACGTGGGACGCGCAGAGTGTGCCTCGTCTCATCCGCGCACGACTCCCAAGCAGCGCATGTTATGAGGGGACAGCGTGATGCAGCCATTTCGTTTTGGTGTGAACCTCTGGCATGCCCCCTCACGGGCTGCCTGGCGGGACAAAGCGCAGCAAGTGGAAGCGCTCGGCTATGCCGTGCTCAATGTGCCAGATCACCTGGAGCATTTTCTCGCGCCCCTGCCGGCGTTGGTGAGTGCGGCCGACGCCACGACCCATCTGCGAATTGGTACCAATGTCCTGAACAACGATTTCCGGCATCCGGTACTGGTGGCACGGGAGGCCGCCACCGTTGATCTCTTGACCGATGGTCGCCTCCAGCTCGGCCTGGGGGCGGGGTTCATGCAAGCCGAGTACGACCAGATGGGAGTCCGCTTTGACCCCGGCGGGCGCCGAGTCGAACGCCTCGCTGAAGCCGTGCGTTTGCTCAAGGGGCTGTTTACGGGCCAGCCCATCACATTTGTCGGCCAGCACTATCACGTGACGCGGCACCAGCTCCAATTGCTTCCCGTGCAGCGTCCGCATCCGCCGGTGCTCATCGGGGGGAACGGGCGACGGCTCCTGACCCTGGCGGCGCAGGAAGCCGATATCGTGGGCTTGACGGGGATCACCTTTCGCCCTGGCAACCAAGGGCCTGAACTCTCGGGGTGGACCGTCGCTGGGCTGGAGGCACGGTTGCAGCGCATCCGCGAGGCGGTGGGCGCGCGCTATGAGCGCCTCGAACTGAACGCCTTAGTGCAGCGGGTGGAGGTGACGGACCATCGCTATACGGCGGCGGAAGACCTAGCGGGCCGGTGGCCCCAGCTCAGCGCTGCCGAGATCCTCCAGAGTCCGTACGTCCTCATCGGCACGGTGGACCAGATCGTGGAGGATCTCCAGAGCCGCCGGGAGCGCTGGGGGATGTCGTACTACGTCGTCTTTGAGCGGGATATGGACGCCTTTGCCCCGGTCGTCGCCCGCCTGGCGGGCACCTAGCCCCAACACCGTGCCCCCGGCCACCAGGGGGCCTGGCCTGGGAGGGATGACTGCGGGGGCGAGCACGCTTGGCCTGCCGGGAGCACGTCACGGGACAGGGACGGTCGGCGCATGCAGAGCAGACAGGGGACATACCAACAACGGCTGTGTCGACACCCAGGGCGTGAGCCCGCCCGTGGCGTCCGACGCCTCGTGTCTCCGGCTCCAGCGCATGGTGGTCAACCCCCTTTCCCCTGGCGTCCTCAGAGGCGCTAGCTTGTGCAGACGGACCTTGGTGAGCCCGGCCCTCGTTACCAGGTGTCGTGTGTGGCCAGGGATGGGACGGACATGGCCCCGCGTGGACGCCTGTGGGGCCAGCACGGTGGTCCGTCCCCGCTGACGTGCCCTGGCTCTTCTATGCTCATGAAAGGGGGGTCGCCTACGGTCGCAGACCGTGGGGAGAGGGTCCAACACCACAGCTATGATGCCCGCGGGTCTTCGCTACCCCATCGGCGGAAACATCCGCGGTGGCCTCGCGTCGATTGATCCGTTGTTTTTTCCCCAGTCCGAAGCACCATACTTCACGCGTGGTGCGACGTGACCCGGTCGCCGCTGGCGTGTGGCGCTTGCACGGCTCTCCGGCTTGCCAAGGCACGGGCACATTGGGTACAACAAGCCAACAGCGGCTCCACAGGGGAAGGAGGCGCGGGCTTTTCCTGGAGGAAGTTGTATGTCACACCCATGGTACGCGAGTGCCGAGATTGTCCAACGCGGGCAGACGTTGTATGACCAGCAGATCCGAGCGCAGGTAGAGCCCCAGCACGCGGGTGACTTCCTCATTCTGGATGTCGAGACCGGCGACTATGAAATTGATGCCGAGGACGTGCAGGCCTTGCAACGGGCAAAGGCCAAGCATCCGGACGGCGCTTTTTATATAACTGGTTGCGAGTTTTGCTGAGTGGCGTATCCTCTTGAAATGTGAGGAGAAAATGCTTGATGATGTGGCTTGTCCATCGCTGGGGTGCACGAGCAAAACACGCAGTCCTCATGCGCATGTCATCCAACATGTTGCCTCAGTGTGCCACGTACTTTTCTGACGGCCCCATATGCTACCACCGCTCTTGGCCTACCCCGCGGCCAAGACGGACAGAGTTGGCTATCCTGAAAACTCGCAACCGGTTAGTTCTGAATGCGCACCAGCGTAACGGCCATGTTCCAACTCCTTTTGGGTCATAATGTTCAGGTCAGCTAGCCTTATAGCTCAAATGAGGGAAGTTGGCAACCACGCCCCAGGAATCCAGTAAGAGCGTAAAGTTTATGGTCTGCGGTGCCTCCACGGCAAGGAGTCACCCCGTATGGCCTGTGTGCGATGCACAGAGGTGCAGGCCCGTCCCACGGAGTGCCTGGATGTGACCAGCGTGACGCGTGACGAGTTTCAGCAGCTCGTCCCACCTGTTGAGGCGGTGTTCCAAGCGCCTATGGCCGCATGATGACCATAGGGAGGGCTATCCGTCCTCGTCGCGTTACTCTTCACCCAACACCGCCGCACGCTACAGCACATACGGCTCTCTATGCCCACAACCGGCTCTCGGGCTAAGGCGCCGCCGCTGCTATCAGAGACGTTCGGCAACGCGGTACGGCACGACACCGTAGGCGATCGTTCCAGAAAGGGACCCCACCACCATGCCAATGCACCTGGGAGATATCGTGGCGCCGGTCGTCGTCGCCACGCTCTTCATTAGTGCGACCTCTGCGTTCAAGGAGCCACAGCGCAGGCACTTCAATGCCATCATGATCGCTGGCGCGGGTGCCGCCTATCTCAATGGTGGGCTGGGCGTCTGGGAGTTTGCGTTCACGGCTATAGTCACCTATTGCGCCTACAAAGGCCTCAATGCCTACCGCTTTATCGGCCTCGGCTGGCTCCTCCATACTGGCTGGGACGTCATGCACCACCTCTATGGGAATCCCATTGTGCCGTTCGTCCCAATGTCCTCCTTGGGATGCGCCATTTGTGACCCCATTATTGCGGCATGGTGTTTTGCGGGTGCGCCTTCCGTGTACGGCTTGGTCACCCGGAGCAAGCGCACCACCAGCGGCTCTGGGCTCGGAGCAGCGTGAACAGAGGAGGAAGCGATGGACATACGCCTCGACGATGTGAGCGGACCGGAGATCACGGCGTTATTACAAGAACATCTGCGTGACATGCATCGGGTGTCGCCGCCAGAAAGTGTGCATGCCTTAGACCTTGAGGGGCTGCGCACGCCTGACATCACCGTGTGGACCATATGGGAGGCGGGCGTCTTAGCTGGGTGTGGTGCCCTCAAAGCCCTCGACCCGCAGCACGCTGAAATCAAGTCGATGCGCACGGCCTCATCGCACCGGCGCCAGGGCGTGGCGAAACGGCTGCTCCAGCATCTCCTGGAGGAAGCCAAGCAGCGTGGCTACACGCGGGTGAGTCTTGAAACGGGCTCGATGGATTTTTTTCTGCCGGCACGTACCTTGTATGCCAGTTTTGGGTTTGCACCGTGTCCACCGTTTGCCGACTATCGTGCAGATCCCAATAGCGTCTTTATGACGAAAGCACTGTGAGGGATCGCCGTGATGCCCAGCCCGAGGCCTCCTCGCGCAGGCCCCAGGGATGAGAGAGGGAGAATCTCACGCGCTCCAAAGTCGATGCAGCCCGCCCCTGCCCTTGAACATGGGATAGGTACAGAAAAACAGGGAAACACGTCCCTGTGCGTGGCCGCGAATGATACGAATCGCCCAACTCCGTCGCACCAGACCACACACTTGGCTCTCCACCGCTGTGCTTCCTGCCGCATTCACCTGGTCACTTATGCTATGATGGAATCGCGTCTACGCATGGAGGCCAAGCACCAGGGAGGCCCAGTGAGAACGAAGCTGCTCCCAGCGGCAATGGAGCGCTATGGAGCTCTACAACAAGGGCTTCATGCCCAGGGGTAGCCTGAGTGCCAGCGTTCAACATAGCTGTGCCACAACTTGGGTGATGGACCACCCGTTGACACGTTGAGACTGGCACGGCTTAGGGCACAGCATTTCACCCCTTGTAACCACGACATGAAGGGGTATGGAGCAGCAAGCCAGGAATGCAGGTGGGGGGCACGTCTTGGGGGATATGACCATAGTGTGCCGCGTATGACACGTTCGTTCTCACTGGGCCGGGGAGTCTGTGTGGTGTTTCTGTCATCGATACAAAGGTCCCAACGTGGGCTTGTGTGATCCAGAGACAGGACGTTTGGTGCCCTTTTTTCCTCCACGGACCCAAGCTTGGACGGCCCACTTGGCCTGGGAAGGCGCCACCATCCAGCCGTTGACCCCGGAAGGGCGAGTCACAGTGACGATTGCGCGCCTGAACGATGCTGACCGTATCGCTGAGCGCCAACGCTTGCTGGCCGCAGGTCTCTATGGGCGAGCCAGGAAACGGCTCACCGAAGCTATTGCAGCGTCGTAGCGTCAGTTGATTCATTGCAACACGACGGGGTCGAGCCGTGATGACGTTTCATCGCCGCGACTTTCTCCGCCTGCATACGGAGATAGCAGCACACGCAGGTATGGTCGTGTGCATGCGTGCCGACGATGTGGCAGCGCTGGCTGACCGTAGGCATCAGCAGCTCCAGAGCACCCCGACATGACAGGGACAGTTGCTACGGATCACCCGTCCCAGTGCATACGAGGTGTGGAGTCGGGTATGGCCGCCCTGCGCAGCGTTGCGTGCAAATATTGTGACCATACGGCGTGAACACGATCGTGCATGAGAGAAGGAGACGCTCATGGTCCGTATCATCGACATGGAATGTAACATGCCGCCTCAGGCCCCAGGCGAGGCTGAGCCTCGCCTGGCCACGCCTGGGAGTGCCTCGGAGCGGCCGGCGGGCTACGGGATGGCGAACTACGGCCGCATTTTCCGCAGTCGCCGCGACGGCGACGACCGCCCCAAAATGGCCATGGACGCCTTTGTGGACAGGCTCAGTACCCTGGGGATTGAGCGGGCTGTGCCGTTTGGCATCTCGAACGACGAAATCGCCGTCCTGCTGCACACCTATCCCGAGCGCTTCCTGGGCCTGGCGCGCATCAGCTGCTTGCAAGGCATGCGTGGGGTGCGTGAGCTCGAACACCGGGTGCGCCAGGAGGGCTTTCATGCCCTCGGCGTGTCAGCCCTGGTGGACTGTCTGCCAGCCAGCGACCGACGCTATTATCCGCTGTATGCCAAGGCGGCAGAGCTCGGTATCCCGGTGCGCATTTATTCGTCGATGAATTATGCCACGGACCGGCCGTATGACCTCGGGCATCCCAGACATCTCGACCAGGTGGCCATGGACTTTCCGGAACTCACCATTATCGGCGGCCTGGGCGGCTGGCCGTGGGTCAACGAGATGGTGGCGCTGGTACGCCGCCATCCCAATCTGCACGTGGACACCTCCGCCCATCGTGCCAAATACCTCGGCCAGCCAGGCTCTGGCTGGGAAATGCTCATGCAGTTCGGCAACACGCTCATCCAGGACAAGGTGCTGATCGGCATCTCGGCAGGGCTGGTGGGCCAGCCGTACGAGACGCTGATCCAGGAGTATCTCACCTTGCCGCTCAAGGACAGCGTTAAGGAAAAGTGGCTGTACCGCAACGCGGCGCGGATATTTGGTCTCGCCTGACGCCGGGTCAGCCGCACTGCGACGCTGGCGAGGCCGTGGCCAAGCAAGGAGTGCAATGCATCATGACCAACACACAGCCTGTGCAGCACGTGGCGAGCCTCCCTGGCTTGCCGGACGCCGACCGGGGCGGCACGCTCGATGGGATCGTGGTGATCGAGCTCACTACGACCCTGGCCGGTGAGTTCGCCGGGGGTTTGCTCGCAGACCTGGGAGCAACCGTGATCAAAATTGAGCCGCCGGCCGGGTCGCCGCTGCGGCGCCGCGGCCCGGCTATTGCCGGTGAAGATGCGCTCTATTTCCAGTCGGAAAACCGCGGCAAGTACTCCGTGTGCGCGGATGTACACGCGCTGAGGCAGCAACCATGGTTTGCACGGCTGCTCGTGGCGGCCGACGCCATGGTCGAGGATCTGGGGCCGGGGCGGCTCGAGGCCGCAGCCTTGTCGCCGGAGGCGCTGCAGCAGTGTCAGCCGCGCCTGTGCTGCCTGCGGATCTCGCCATTCGGCCACACCGGACCGCTGGCCAGGGAGTGCGGCGACGATCGCATTGCCCAGGCGTTTGCGAACGTGCAATTTACCACCGGCTTCCCCGACCGGCCGCCCATTCCTGTCACTGTCCCCCTGGCCGACTACTGGACCGGTGTGCACGGTGTGAATGGTCTGCTGATGGCGATGTGGCACGCGCGCCGGAGCGGCTGTGGTCAGGTCGTGGACCTGGCGCTCTACGAAACCGCCTTGCGTGTGCAGGAAGCTGTGGTTGTCCAGTTCGACCAGACCGGGACGGTCGCCGCACGGTTTGGCACGCAGAATCCTGGGGTGTCTCCCGCCAACATTTACCCGACCCGAGACGGCAAATGGATCGCCCTTTCCGGGGCTGGCGACCAGCCATTTGTCCGGCTCTGCGAGGCGATTGAGGCGCCCGAGGCGCCGCACGACCCACGGTTTGCCACCATGGCGGCGCGCTTGCAACATCGGCAGGCGATCGACGATGTGGTCAGGGCCTGGGTGGCCAGGCACGATCTCGCCGACGTTGAGGCGCGCTTTTTCGCCGTGGGTGTGGCTGGCACGGCTATCCAGTCGGTCGACGACATCCTGGTGGACGCGCACGTGCAGGCGCGCCAGGCTGTCCTGACGCTGCGGTCGCAGTCGGGACACGATTTTCTCGCCCCAGCGCCTGTGCCGAAATTTTCGCGCACACCGGCACGCTCGCCGCTGGGTGCCCCCAGGCTTGGCGAGCACACAAGCGCTGTGCGGACCAGCATCGAGACGATGACCACGCATCCATGGCGCGAGGGGCCTACCGAGGTGGGTGACCCCTCTGCAGGGCCGCTTCACGGTCTGCGGGTCCTTGATCTGTCGCAGTGGCTCGCCGGTCCGGCGGCAGCCACCCTCTTGGCGGATTTTGGCGCCGAGGTCATCATGGTCGAGTTGCCGGCGGATCGCCCGCCGCCGCGGCCGTTGGGGACGCATGATCTGGGCTTCCTGGTGACCAACCGCAATAAACGCAGCGTGACGCTCGACGTGCGCACGCCGGCAGGTCGGGCGGTCTTTCTTGACCTGCTGCGCGTCAGCGATGTGATCGTGGAGAACTTCCGACCAGGCACGCTAGAACGCTGGAACCTCGGTCCGGGCACGCTGCTCGACCTCAATCCGCGGCTCGTGCTGCTCCGGGCCTCCGGGTTTGGGCAGAGCGGTCCGTACAGCAGGCGCTCCGCCTTCAACCCGGTTGGGCTGGCCTTTGGTGGCATGACCTATTTGAATGGCTGGCCAGATCGCCCGCCCCTGCGCGACGGGGTCCTGGCGGGTGATTACGGCACGGCCCTGTTTAACGTCCTGGGCGTGCTCGCCGCCCTGCTGCGCCGCGACCGCGATGGCCAGGGGCAAGTCGTCGATGTGGCGATGTACGAGGCCGTCTTGCGCATGACCGGCGACATGCTGGCCGTACGGAGTGCACTCGGCATACGCCGGGAACGGGCCGGCGGCGCGTGGCCTGTGTATCCGAGCAGTCTGACCGCGGCGGCGGCCGACGGACGCTTCGTCGCCGTCTCGAGTGCAACGTGGGAGGAGGTTTTCGCAGCGCTGGAGCGACTCGGAAGGCCACGATCTGCGGAGGCCGCACACGCGCGCCAGGAGATGGTGCGGGTGGTCGGAGCTCTCCCAGCCGAGGAGGCGGTGAGCGCCCTGCGCCGGGCCGGGCTGTCAGCGAGTCTTGTGCACTCGATCGCCGACTTGGTCCGGGAACCGCACCTGTGGAGTCGAGGCAATCTGGTGCGACTCTTTGACCCGCAGCGCGGTGCGATCGTGACGCAGGGGGTGGTGCCACGGCTGTCGCGTACCCCTGGCCGCATCACCGGCTGGTCACGCTACCCCGGCTCTGACAACGCGGCCGTGCTCGGCGGCATCCTGGGCTACACACCGCAGCACATACGCCGTGTGACAGAGCCCGTCCAGTCCGGTGTGCCGTGTTAAAGCACTCCTGATGACGGGCGAGCCCTCTGCAGGGCTGGGTGTAGCAGCGGCATCTCACCGCTCTCGTGCAGTTGATCAGGAGAACATACAGGAGACCAGGACAAAGCGGGGGCTACGCCGCGTGCTGCGCAGGCCCCTCACCGGTCTGCATGCCAGGTTACGCCCTCACGGTCGTGTACCAGTTGGCTGCGGGTCATTCCCCCGAGCCAAGCATCCGGTACCATAGCCCTCTATTGACACGAGGAGCGGCTGGTCTCCCAGGCTGATCCATGGGGTGAGATCGTCGAGGAAGCTTTGCAGTGCCTGCCGGTGCGCCTGAGCGGTCGGGCAGTCCAGCGTGCGCGGGAGTACGCACCAACACCGTGGAAGACCAGGGTATGATGGGGGGCGTGCTCTGCGACCATGGCCCGGCTCCCCATGGAGGTGGTCGTGTCCTGCGTCTGTTCTCGAGCACACGTGCGCCCACGCTGTATGGTTGTTGGTGTCCATAGGCTGCCATCTCGCGTGGTCTGCTCGGACGATACAGGCCAGCGACGCTGGACGTGCTGTGCTGCGTCCTCACACCGACAACACCGCTGGCTGGTTCGTGGGGGATATGACCTCTCGTGCTCTCGGGGAGAGCTAGAGGGGACTCCTGCTGACCGAACAAGTGCTCGCATGGCTCCGAGAAGGGCGCAGAGGACGGCAAGCGGTTCGTGGGATGAATCACACGGGCCCTGGTTCCATGTAATATCATACGCTTCACGAGCACAATATTTCTGGACGTTATGGCTGGAGAGAGTCAAGATCCTCCCACGAGGAACATCCTTGTCATCTGGGAGGGAACGCATGCCATGAACGCAGATACGATGCGCGTATTGTGGTTGTAAGAATATTGAGAGCTATAGAACCTATGCCACCAAAGGTGGGGCGCTCAATTTATAGGAGTTTGTAGCAGCGCAAAAACGTGCGAAATAGATGAGAATCTCCAGTTCGTTTCCGACCCAATCTGACGATTACAGGAGAGGCTCATTCATGCCGGTGCTCTCATACGTCCACCAACTCTTCAACGCTGACCAGTGTCACGCCTACATCCATACTTTACGATGGAAAGATCGGCCCCTCCAATGTCCTCGGTGTCAGAGCCACAACGTCGGTCCGTGGTGCGCCTACCACTACCAGCCCCGCCTGCAACGCTACCGCTGTAAGGAGAAGACT
>Ga0157379_10005035_pt1 | contig 11334 bp, 8 predicted proteins | sample S25metaG_FD_121802 | JGI IMG/M metagenome (GOLD analysis project Ga0157379, IMG submission 121802) | Switchgrass rhizosphere microbial communities from Kellogg Biological Station, Michigan, USA - S2-5 metaG | ecosystem: Host-associated > Plants > Roots > Rhizosphere > Soil | place: USA: Michigan... | reverse complement strand
ATCAGGCGTCGGGTCGCGCGAGTCCGCAGCTCGTGGCGCCATCGTTATGCAATCTACTGGGCAGGGCGCAATGCACAGCTCACATCCGGTACAAAGGTCTGCGATGACCGTGTGCGTCTGCCGGCGGGCGCCAATGATCGCGTCAACGGGACAGGGGGGAAGACATTTGACGCACCCGATGCAACGGTCCTCGTCGATAACGGCAACCAGGGCCGGTCCTTCAACACCGTTGGCCGGATTGAGCGGAAGCGTTTCGCGATCGAGCAAGCGCGCGAGTGCAGATATCGTCACACTGCCGCCGGGTGGGCACTGATTGATCGGCGCAGCACCGCTGGCGATTGCCGCCGAATACGGGCGGCACCCGTCGTAACCACAGCGTGTGCACTGGGTCTGCGGAAGAAGGGCGTCAATGTCGTCCGCGAGTGCCATCACATCACGAGCGCAACATAACTAGCTGATCCTCATCCCCGGCTTGGCCCCACTGTCAGGCGACAGCAAGTACAACCCGGGCTCGTCGCCGCTGGCAGCGAGCACCATCCCTTGCGACACACCGAACTTCATCTTCCGCGGCGCAAGGTTCGCCACAACAACGGTCAAGCGGCCGATCAGTAGTGCCGGATCGTAGGCTGACTTGATCCCCGCAAACACCGTACGGGTCTGCGACCCCAGGTCCAGCGTCAACTTCAACAGTTTGTCTGCTCCCTCGACGTGCTCGGCGTTCGCAATTTTCGCCACCCGCAGCTCGACGCGCTTGAACTCATCGATCGAGATTGTGGCTTCCGCGGAGGCGTCCTCCGGGGTAGCGCCAGGCGTATCGGCGGCAGCTTTCGCAGCCGCAGGTGGGGCCTTTGCTCGAGCCGCGGGTTTGGCTCCGTTCTCCACTTCAAACAATGCATCCAGCTGCTTCGGATCCACCCGGGTCATCAGGTGTTGGTACGGACGAATCCGTTCCGGCAGCAGGTCGGCATCGCGCCACGTGAACGCCCGGTCCATGCCAAACAGTTCCCGCGCAACCCGGCCCGCAACCTCAGGTAACACAGGCGCAATGAGAACAGTCAGCAGGCGGAAACCCTGCAACGCGCGCGAGCATGCGTCCTGCAACTCGGGCCGATTGGCCGGGTCCTTGGCGAGCACCCACGGCTGGTGGGCGTCGAAGTCGTGGTTGATCCGATCCGCGAGCGCCATGATCTCCCGCATGGCCTTGCCGAACTCCCGCGCCTCGTAGTGAGCGGCGATCGCGGCCGCAATACCGCGCGCTTCGCGCGCCAGCAGCTCAGTGTCGCCGCCGTACCTGAGCTCGCCGTCGAAATGGCGGCTGATGAAATTAGCCGCCCGGCTCGCGATGTTGACCTACTTGCCGACCAGGTCGCTGTTGACCCGTGCGATGAAGTCATCCGGATTGAAATCGATGTCCTCGACGTTCGAATTCAACTTGGCGGCAATGTAATAACGCAGCCACTCCGGGTTCATGCCGATGTCCAGGTAGCGCAGCGGGCTGATGCCCGTGCCGCGCGACTTCGACATCTTCTCGCCCGAAACCGTGATGAATCCGTGCGCATACACGTGATCGGGCACCTTGTAAGGCGGGCCCGCAAACTTCAGCATCGCCGGCCAGAACAACGTGTGGAAGTAGATGATGTCCTTGCCGATGAAATGCAGCTGCTCGGTGTCGGCAGCCGCGAGGAATTCCTCGAACGAGAGCGGCTCGCCGCGGGCGCGCGCCTTGCCGGAGTCGAAGTAGCTCTTCAGGGCGGCGAGGTAGCCGATCGGCGCATCCAGCCAGACATAGAAATACTTTCCCGGTGCCTCCGGAATGGGAATGCCGAAGTAGGGCGCATCCCGGGAGATGTCCCAGTCACCGAGGGCCTCGTCGCCCTTGCCGGTCAGCCACTCGCGCGCCTTGTTGACCACCTGCGGCTGCAGGCGCTCCGGCGTACCCAACCAGGCGCGCAGGAACTCGACACACCGCTCGTCCGACAAGCGGAAGAAGTAGTGGTCGGACGTCCTCATCACCGGCTTCGCGCCCGAGAGCGTCGAATAAGGATTGATGAGGTCAGTTGGCGTGTTGACGATGCTGCACGCTTCGCAGGCATCGGCGTACTGGTCCCTCGTGTGACAGTTCGGACACTCGCCCTTGATGTAGCGGTCCGCCAGGAACATTCCCTTCACCGGGTCGTAGAACTGCTCGACCGGCTTCACGTAGATCAGCCCAGCCGCTTTCAGGCGGCGGTAGATATCCTGTGACAACGCCGTATTTTCGGGCGAATCCGTCGAATGCCAGTGATCGAACCCGAGGTGAAAGCCGTTGAGATACTTCGGCCGGTCGGCAGCGATCCGGGCCACCAGCTCCTGCGGCGTTATCCCCTCGGATTCGGCCTTGAGCATGATCGGCGCGCCGTGCGCATCGTCGGCGCAGACGAAATGCACCACGTTGCCCAGCATCCGCTGAAATCGCACCCAGATATCGGCCTGGATGTACTCCATGATGTGCCCGATGTGAAACGGGCCATTGGAGTAGGGTAGAGCGGTCGTGACGAAGAATTTGCGGGCCATCCCGCGATTCTATAGCAGTGCCGGCGTTTCACCAGCCGGGGCGGCTACCCCGCATCCTTCACCGCCTCGAATTTGGCCTTATGGATGCCTTTTTTGTACGCCTCTTTGCCCGTCACCTGGCGCGCGTCCAGCAGCTGTTGGATCGCGGTATCCATGGTGCGCATTCCGAACGCGCCGCCGGCCTGCATGACGTTCTCGAGCTGGTCGAGCTTGCCCTGACGGATCAGGTTTTGCGCGGCCGGCGTGTTCACGAGGATTTCCAGGGCCGCAACCCGGCCCTGCTTGTCGAACCGCTGCAGCAGCTGTTGCGACACTACTCCACGCAGTGATGTGGACAGCATCGTTCGTACGTGCGACTGCTTGTCGGACGGAAACACGTTGATCATACGGTCTACGGTAGCTGCAGCGCCGTTCGTATGCAGCGTCCCCATGACCAGAATACCCATCTCGGCTGCGGTGACCGCGATGCTCATCGTTTCCAGGTCGCGCAACTCACCGACCAGGATGACATCCGGATCCTCGCGCAAGGCAGAATGCAGCGCTGCCGCAAAGCTCGGGCTGTGCACGCCGATCTCGCGCTGGCTGATGAGGCAGCTCTTGCGCTGATGCACGAATTCGATCGGGTCCTCGATCGTGAGGATGTGACCCTTAACTCGCGAGTTGATGTCATCGATCATCGCGGCGAGCGTCGTGGACTTTCCCGAGCCTGTCTTGCCGGTCACCAGGATGAGTCCATTGTTGGCGCGGCACATGTGTCGCACCGCATCCGGCATTTTCAAGTCATCGAGCGACAGTGCCTTGGACGGGATCGCGCGGAACACGGCGCCCATGCCGTTCAGCTGCCGCATCACATTCACGCGAAAGCGGCCTTTATCGGCAAACGTGTAGGCAAAGTCAGCGCCATCCTTCGCTTCGAAGCGATCGACTGCCGGCTTGGGCATGATTTCGAACAGCGCCTGCTTCACGTACTCCGGCGCAAGCTTATCCGGGCGCAGCGCGGTGAGGTCACCGAACAGCCGCACGCGGGCCGGATCACCGGCGATGAAGTGCAGATCCGAGCCGCGCCGCTCGAGAATCTCGGTGAGATAGCCGTCAATCTCCGCCATATCTCAAGCTCACGCGGATGCCGGCGAAGTTGGTTTCTGGGTGGGGCTCGGGCCCGTCAGATCCACCTTCGGCAACATGCTGGTGTCCGTTACATACTTTTGGAATGCCTTCTTCTCGAGAGCATACGCATAGGCATCATCCGGATCGATCTCGCGCGCGCTGATGGCGGTGAGCAGCGATTGATCGAGCAGCGACATCCCCAGGTCGCGGCCCATTTGCATCTGCGTTGGAATCTGGTGCGACTGCTCCGCCTGGATGAGCTTCGCGATGGCCTTCGTCATCATCAACACTTCGCAGATTGCCTTGCGGCCACGCCCGTCGACGGTCTTCACCAGCACCTGGGTGACGACCGCCAGCAGGCTCTGCGCCAGAAAGCTCTTGGTCTGCTCGCGTTCCTCGACGGGCAGAGCGTCGATGATGCGGTCGATCGTCTTTACGGCGCTCGTCGTGTGCAGCGTGCCGAGAACCAGGTGCCCGGTTTCGGCGGCGGTCATCGCCATGGTGATCGTTTCGGCATCACGCAACTCACCAACGAGGACCACGTCAGGGTCTTCGCGCATCGCAGCGCGTACGCCTTCCGCAAAGCTCGGAATGTGTGTACCGAGCTCGCGCTGGATCACCTGGCTGTTCTTGCTCCGGTGCACGAACTCGATGGGATCCTCCAGGCTGATGATGTTGAGTCGCCGGGTCTGGTTGAGATAATCGATCATTGCCGCGAGCGTCGTCGACTTCCCGGTACCGGTGGAACCGGTGACGAGGATCATTCCCTGGTGAAAATCACACAGCTTGGTCACGATGGGCGGCAGTGCGAGCTTCTCGAGAGTCGGCACTTCCTGCGGGATGGAGCGGAAGGTCGCCCCCATACCCGTTTCCTTGCGGAATACGTTGACGCGGAACCGGCCACCCTCGGTGGAGACGTATGAGAAGTCGAGATCGTTGCCCTTGGCGAGCACGTCGGCCTGCGACCGCGTGAGGATCTCACTGATATAGCCTTCGAGCTCGCCCGGGCGAAGATCGCGGAATTTGATGGGTAGCAGGTCGCCATGCATCCTGAGCATTGGCGGCACACCCACCGCTAAATGCACGTCGGAGCACCCTTGCTGCGTGCCCAGCTTCAGAAACGCGTCTATGCGCGCCAAGGCGACCACCCTCGATTCAATGATTCAAGGCAAACTGTCGGCGCATACGCGCCGCGTATCGGCTGTCAAGTTGCCCGGAGCGGGCCGCGGAATCAATGTTGCGTGCGTCAAAATTTGACGTAATCCACGTACTTTGCCAAAGGTGCACAGGCGCAGCCGGTAAAAACCGCGCTTTTTGCCCGGCCCGCGTAGGCGGCGGGCGAGCCAGATGTCCGCTGAAAGCGCCGCAGGCTGCGCGCCCCGGGCGACTTTCAGCCAAATGGACAACAGGGCTATAGACACTTCTCCAGGGCGGCCCGCAGCTCTTCCATCGACTGATGGCGCTTGCTCTTGTCCACCGACATGGCTTTGGCCACCAGGTCAGACAACCCCTGAGGCAGTGCGGGGTTGATTTCACGGGGGACACGCGCCTTGCCCTGGACGTGCTGGTACATCACCGACATGTGATCACCGCGGGAGTAGGGCGGCACGCCGGTCACCATTTCATACATGATGACACCCAACGCGTAGATGTCCGCGCGCTCGTCGACCTTCTTGCCGAGAATCTGCTCCGGTGCCATGTACTTCGGCGAGCCGATGACATAACCCGTCTTCGTCAGCTGCGTGTCGCCTTCGCGATGCGCGGCCGCCACACCGAAGTCCACGATCTTCAGGAGTCCTTCCTGGTTGATCAGCACGTTCGCCGGCTTCAGATCCCGGTGCACGATACCCACGTGATGCGCAACAGTCATTCCGTTGCACATGTCGATACCAAATTGAATGGCGCGCCGCAGCTCGAGAGGCTTCTCGTTCACGACCTCGCTGCCCAAGGTATGCGACGGGAAATACTCCATGGAGATGGCGTAATTACCCTGCATGTACAGGAAGTCATAGATGCGGATGACATTCTTGTGCGTGATCTTGCGCGAGTAACGTAACTCGTGGACGAAGCGCTTCATCACCTCTTCGTCATTCGACACGTTGGGGTTCAGGAACTTCAGGATCAGCCGCTCGTCAACGACCGTATCCTCCATGAGCAGTACGGTGCCGAACGCGCCACGGCCGATCCGGTCGATGTACTTGTAGCGGCCCTCGATGACATCACCCGGTTTCAGCGTGCCGATATCCAGCCTTGCCGCTGCTTCCGCCTGTTTGGCGGCCGCCGATACGGCCGTCTCTGACATCAACATCGTCTTGGCTTGCTCCGCCGGCGGTAACGGTGGCCGCAGCGTTGGCGGGGGCGCAATGTGTGCGGTGCCGGTCGAGATACCCGAACCCGTCGGTGATACGGCGCCAATACGATTGTCGAGCTCTGCCATGGCGGAGGCCGCCATGCGTGCGATGGTCTGATCGGCCGAAGCGGCCTGGTTTTGCAACTCGGCGCGCAGCTGCTCGACGCGTCTCTCGTCCACGAGCTTCGCCAGCGCCTGGATTGCTTCGATCCGCACCTCGCGCTCGGCCCCCGACACCAACGGCAGCAAGGTATCGACAAACTTGGTATCACCGAGCTTGCCGATGGCGCGGACCACGATGGGCATCGCCTTCGGATTGGCGGACTGCAGCATCTCCGCAAGCCGTGGCAGCGCGCGCTTGCTGCCGATTTCGGCCAGTGCGTCCACGGCGCGCTCGCTCACCCACCAGTCACTGTCGTGCGTGGCCTGGATCAACGAGTCAACCGCCCGCTCATCCTTGGTCTGATTGAGAATTTCGATGGCGGCGCGCCGGATGTCATCATCCTTGTCGCGCACCAGTTGCAACACGGCCTCGATTACGCGCGGGCCGCCGATCTTGCCGAGCGCATCGGCCGCACGGCTGCGCACCCACCAGTCGCTGTCCTTCAGCGCCTCGAGCAGGTACTTCACCGATTTCGCATTGCCGACTTCGTTCAGCACCTCGACCGCAGCGCGCCGGGCGTTCTCGTTCTCGTCCTTCAGGATCTCGATCAGGTAGCGGATCGTGTCCGGGTGATTGGCCTTGATGACGACATCGATCGCCTTGTTCTGCACGTCGATCTCGGGATCTTTGAGCAGGGAGCAGATGCGCTCGATGTCGATCGGGCCGTCCATCCTCTGCAGTGCGGAGAGCGTGGCACCGCGGATCAGTTTGTTGGGATCCTTCAGCTGCGTCTGCAGCGCGGTCTGTACCTCAGGTGTGTTGAAGCGCGCCAGGAGGTTGATGATGTGCACGCGCGCGATCGGGTCCTTGCCCCCGATTCGCCCTATGAGCTCCGGGACCGCGTTCGCAGTCGCGATCTCGCCGATGATCCGGAACAATGCGGCCTTCTCGTTCGGTTCCTGCTGATACGCCGCGGTCAGCAGCTCGCGTACGCCGAAACGATCCTTCTGTACAGAGATGACTTCGAGAATCGCCGGCTTCGAGATTCCCGGTGTGGCGAGTGCCTCGATGAGCAGGTGCGGCGGGTAATTGCGGTTGCTGGTGAGCGCCCAGGAAATGCCCTGGATGACGCGCGCGCTTCCCTCGACCAGCCCGCGGACGAACTGCGGAAAGGTCTTTTGACTCACGAGGCCCGTCAGCACCTCGATGAAGGCAACGGTGGCGGTCTTGCTCGCATCCGGCAAGGCGGCAAACACGGGCTCGATTGCACCCGGCCCCAGGTCCTTGAGCCTCGCTACGGCCTTCTGCGTGACCGGGCTCTCCTGGTCGGTCGTTGACCGGATCTCCGTGATCAGCCGGTCGGCGCGCAAATTCGTGAAAAAGCTCATTCAGCCTTTAGAGGTCCGGGGTGTTCCCGCGCGCGATTCTCCGTCGGACGCCGCGGTAGTCTGACGCCCTCCACAAGGTTAGCGCGGGTATGGGCGCAGTGCGCGGCAGCTCGTCGAATGCGCGCGCTGCGACAGCCGGATTATGCCACAGCCTTGGCTGAGGCCGGGGAGAGACGAGGCGCGGGCCTGGGCGCGCGGCGCCGCCACCAAGCGCGCGATCGTCGCAGCCACTACAATCCAAACCCTTTATCCCTCCCGGCTTTCAACATGACCGATGACTCCACTCTAAACGCTTTGCGGGCGGCTTTGGACTCGTACGCGGACCCCTATTTAGGGGAGTCCCTCGGAGCAGCACAAGCCGTGCAGGAACTTACGGCCACTTCCGGAGGCGCTGCGGTACGTATCCGTCTGGGCTTCCCGGTGGGCGGTTATCGCGACGAGCTGGCCGCAGGGCTGAAAACGCACCTGGCCCAGGCCGGTATCGACACCCCCCTCACGCTCGAGCTGGCAGCCGACATTCGCTCGCATGCCGTGCAAAGAAACTTGAAGCCCATCGAGCAGATCAAGAACGTCGTAGCCGTTGCCTCGGGCAAGGGCGGCGTCGGGAAATCGACGGTGGCCGTCAATCTCGCGCTCGCGTGGGCCGCCCAGGGCGCGCGCGTCGGCCTGCTGGATGCCGACATCTACGGGCCGAGCCAGCCCCTGATGCTGGGCTTGGAGGGACAGCGTCCCTCGGCGCCTGACGGCAAGCACTTGCAGCCGCTGCCCGCTCACGGCGTGGTCGCGATGTCCATCGGCTTTCTGGTCGACGCCGAGCAGCCGATGGTATGGCGCGGTCCGATGGTGACCCAGGCGCTGACCCAGCTTCTGTCCGAGACGAATTGGGGCACCCTCGATTATCTGGTGGTGGACATGCCACCGGGCACCGGTGATATCCAGCTCACGCTCGCACAGCGCGTCCCAGTGGCCGGTGCAGTGATCGTGACGACGCCCCAGGACATTGCCCTCGCGGACGCCCGCAAGGGGCTGAAGATGTTCGAGAAGGTTTCCGTGCCCGTGCTCGGCATCGTTGAGAACATGAGCATTCACGTGTGCTCGAACTGCGGCCATGCAGAGCACATTTTTGGTGCAGGCGGCGGCGCGAAGATGGCCGAGCAGTATGGGGTCGCCCTGCTCGGCGAGTTACCCCTCGATGCACGCATCCGAGAGGAAGCGGACGGTGGCCGGCCTACCGTCGTCGCGGCGCCGGATTCGCCCCGTGCCAAGGCGTATTTCGAAATGGCTCGCCGCTCAGCCGCTGCCCTGTCGCGCCGCGCGCGGGATCGCAGCAGCGTATTTCCAAAAATAGTCGTCGAAGAAAGCTGAGCGCGCCTCAGCACGAGGCGCCGGACGCAGTGTTGCCGGAGCGAGAGTTAGAGCACGGGCGGCTTGAACTGCTTCGCGAGCTTCAGCTCCTGACCCTGATAGTTGGAAGCGATCTCGCGGCCGTATAGAGCCTGGGGGCGCTCCGCCATTCGCTCGTAACGTAGCCACCCCACCCGTTGTCCATGTTCCAGGACAAACGGCACCTCGTGGGAGCGGACCTCCAGGACACCGCGGCTGCTGCCGGCCTTTCTGGAGATGGGATCCCAGCCAAAACCCGGATCGAAGAACCCGGCGTAGTGAACCCGGAACTCGCCGGCCCGCGTGTCATACGGCAGCATCTCCGCGGCGAAGTCGGGCGGTACGGCGATCGCCTCCTTGGTCATCAGGATATAGAACTCATCGGGGTCGAGGACCAGCGCTGCGTTGCGCTGAAAGCGGATGGGTTCCCAAAACTCGAACGGATCATAGTTGCGCCGATCGAGGTCGATCCGCCGCGTGTGCTTCTTGGCGCGCCAGCCGATCAAACAGCCATCCACGCCGGTACCCACCAGATCGATCGAGAACGGCAGATGGCCGGTCTTGTCGTTGACATCCGAGGTGTTGGCGACCTGCCCTTCATTCAACATCTGTTTCCAGTCGGCGGAAGTGATGGCTCTGGGTTCCGCGCCGCGCGTGCTGCGGCGGAAGCGCAGCTGATTCAACCGGGTACCGGTCCTGACTACGACACTGAAGGTCCGCGGTGCGACTTCCAGATACAGCTGGCCTTCGTACCCTTCCTCCACCTGGTCGAAGAGCGTGGCCTCATCAGCAATGAGCCGTGTCAGGATGTCCAACCGGCCCGTCGAGCTCTTGGGGTTGGCAAACGCCGCCACGTCGCTGCGCAGGCGGATGGATTCCCGCAGCGGTATGACATACAGGCGGCCCCGCTCCAGAACCGCGCCCTTTCTCAGATCCATGCCGAAGCTCTCGAAATCGGCATCGAGCGCGCGCATTTTGTCCCAGACTTTCGTGCCTTTGCCGGGCAGGAAGCTGGCGTCCACGGGATAGGCGAAATCGCCGAGGCACAGATCGATGCTCGCCGGTTGTATCTGATCCTGCTGTATCCGCTCATCGCCCGACAGAATCGGGACGGACGCAATTTCACCGGTGGCCACCATCTCCGTGATTTTTTGGCACGGAAGAATGCCCGTGTAGACCGGCGCCCGGCTCGGCGTTTCATGCAAACTGACGACTTCCATACTGACTTCTTCCGCTTGGTGAACGCTAATCACGCTTTACGGACTGGACCTGCATGGTCCACTGCACATCGTCACCCTTCGTCTGCTCGATGCGAACGGGAATGTACCCGCGCGAGGGGGCGCACCAGAAGCGTGTCACCCGCGGCGAACCGGTTTTCCAGCTCCGGAAGATGACGGTGTCGACCTTGCCCAAAGGCGTGTCCAGGGCGTCCGTGCCTTCACGCGCGTAGTTATACTCGCGAACCGTATTCTTATCGATCAACAAGAACTGGTCAGCTGTACGTCCTGCAAGTAACGCAACCATCAGGGCGATCTGCACGGACAGGTCATCCTGAGTGTTGGGCCGCAGCGGCATATCCACCCGGACGCCCTCGTAGATGCCCGTCGCCCGATTGTGGTCCCAATCGAATTGCACGTCCGCATCGCGCTTGGTTGACGACGTGCCGTCGTCTGCCGTGTAGTGCAGAGGGCGGACGCCAGTCGCGGTGACCTGGAGAGTGCTCTGCTGAGTCGGCCGTTCGGAGAACATGCGCCCGATTCCGCGAGGATTGCTCTTCGAGGCATACACCCAGGTATCTCCATTCTGCTGAAGCCGCGCGAGCTTCAGAGTCGAGGCCGCGACGGTTGTGCCATGCCAGATCCAGGTGTAAGAGGCCTCGAAGGACTTCAGCGCGTCAGCTTGGGTGGACTGGCTGACCGCCAACGTCGAGCCGAGAGAGAGCGCGAACGCGAGGGCGAGACGGAGCGAAGAGCCGCGCGGCGGCCTAATCGGCATCGAAATACTCCACCACCGGGTTGCGCAACAGCTTATCGTCCAACAAGGGCTGACCTTCATTCCATTCGAGGCGGCCAGCCGCGATCCACTCAATCACTCGCGGATAGATCACGTGCTCGGTGGCCTGAACCCGCGCAGCTAACGTCACCTCCGTGTCGCCTGCTTTCACCGGCACCTGCGATTGTAGGATCACCGGGCCTCCGTCGAGTTTCGGGGTCACGAAGTGAACGCTTGCGCCGTGCGTCGTGTCACCTGCCTCGAGGACCCGGCGGTGGGTGTGTAGTCCTGTGTACTTCGGCAGCAGCGAAGGATGGATGTTGAGCATGCGTCCAGCGTACCGTTCGACGAACGGTCCGGAAAGCACACGCATGAAACCCGCAAGCACCACTAGGTCGGGAGCGTGTGTCTCGATGCACCGACCCAGCGTAAGCTCGAACGCTGCCCGGGCTGGAGGT
>Ga0157379_10005030_pt1 | contig 11340 bp, 10 predicted proteins | sample S25metaG_FD_121802 | JGI IMG/M metagenome (GOLD analysis project Ga0157379, IMG submission 121802) | Switchgrass rhizosphere microbial communities from Kellogg Biological Station, Michigan, USA - S2-5 metaG | ecosystem: Host-associated > Plants > Roots > Rhizosphere > Soil | place: USA... | reverse complement strand
GGGCTCGCTCTACCCGGCGCTCTACCGGCTGGAACATCAAGGACTGATCACGGCGGAATGGGGTGAGAGCGATAACAAGCGGAAAGCCAAGTACTACACGGTGACAGCAGCAGGCCGGCGGCGGCTTCGGGAAGAGACGGACGGATGGAAGCGCCTGGCGACAGCGATGGCGGCCGCGCTCGACACGACGCCCGACGAGGTCTGACATGGTGAACCGCCTGCGATCGCTTGGGGCCGTGCTGTTGCGCCGCGACCGCTTCGAGGACGCGATGCGCGACGAGTTGCAGTTCCACATCGACGCCTACGCGGACGATCTGGTCGCGGCCGGCGTGCCTCGTGCCGAAGCCGAGCGGCGCGCGCGCGTCGAGTTCGGCGGCAGCGAGCGCGTCAAGGAGGAGTGTCGGCAGGCGCGTGGAGTGCGGCTCCTCGACGAGATCCGTCAGGACGTGCGCTACGCCGTCCGATCGATGGCGAAAACGCGAGCGTTCACCGCCGCGGCGGTGCTGTCGATCGCGCTGGGCATCGGTGCGAACACCGCGATCTTCAGCCTGATGGATGCGGTGCTGCTTCGGGCGATGCCAATCAAAGACCCGCAGCAACTCTACTTTCTCGGGCACGACCCGGGCGAACGAATCAGCACCAGCGCGAACTATCCGATGTTCGAGCGCTATCACGACATGGACGTCTTCAGTGGCGTCACCGTCTACAGCACGAACGCGCAGGGGTTTCGAGTGGTCACCGCGGATGGCACGGAAACCCTCGATGGACAGTTCGTCAGCGGCAATTACCACGGCGTGCTCGGCGTGCCCTTCGTGTTGGGGAACGGTTTCACGTCCGAACCGGACCGGTCCGGTTCACCGAACCTGATCGCCGTGATCAGCGACAGTTACTGGGCGCGACGGTTCGGACGAAGTCCCGACGTGCTGGGCAAGACCCTGACGATCCGCGGCCGCGCCTTCACCATCGTCGGCGTCACGGCGCCGGCGTTCTACAGCCTCGAGCCGGGCCTGCGCGTCGACGTCACTCTGCCGATGTCGATCCGTGCGCTCGACCAGCCCGGGTTCCTGGACGACCACGGCGGTTTCATCAGCCTGAAGATCGTCGGCCGGCTGCGCGCCGGCGTCGGCGAAGCCCAGGCAGCCGCCGCGCTCGATACGGTGTTCCGCCAGTACATGTCAGAGCCCGCGCAGCAGTGGGTGTACGAGGGATCGTCGAAGTACTTTCAGGCCGCGGCTCTGCTGCCGGCGGCGCGCGGTTCGGACGATCTGCGCAGGCAGTACGCGAAGCCACTCAACGTGCTGATGGCGATGGTGGGTGTCGTGCTCCTGATCGCTTGCGCGAACGTTGCCAACCTGCTGCTCGCGCGCGCCGCCGCGCGCACGAGGGAGGTGGCCGTCCGAATGGGCGTCGGCGCCGGCCGCGCTCGCCTCGTACGACAGTTCCTCACCGAAAGCCTCCTGCTGGCTCTCGCCGGCGGTGCGCTCGGATTGCTGCTGGCGTTCCCGGCCACCTCGGCGATCCTGTCGCTGTTCAACGCCGGACCGATCTCCGTGCTGCTCGACGTCAGCCCGAATATCACGGTCCTCGCGTTCACGACGATTGCCTCGATCGCCACCGGCGTGGCGTTCGGGTTGGTCCCGGCCTTGCGGGCGACGCGCGTGAACCTGACGCCGGCACTCAAGGACGGCGGCAGTGGTCTCATTGGGGGCCACCGCTGGACGACCGGCACAGTGCTGGTGGCCTCCCAGCTGGCGCTGTGTGTGGTCGTCATCGCCGCGGCCGGCCTCCTGGTCCGCACGCTGCAGAACCTGAGGACGCTCGACGCCGGGTTCCGGAAGGAGAACGTCCTGCTGTTCAATGTGGACACGACTGCCGTCGGATTTCCTGCCGAGCAGCGGCCCGCTTTCTACGCGGACCTGGTCGAACGCCTGCGGGCGCGGCCAGGCGTCCTGTCGGTGTCCCTCTCCAGGCGCACGCCGATCGACTTCAGCAACGAGCTCCGGCGGATCGAGGTGCCCGGGTTTCAGGGGCAGGGGGTTCAGGGTGTGTCGACAAACGTCGTCACGCCCGAATACTTCGCAACGTTCGGCATCGGTCTCATGCGCGGGCGCGGCTTCACGCCGCAGGACCACAGGAACGCGCCCAGGGTCGCGCTGGTGAGCGACGCGATGGCGCGCTTCTTCTTTGGAGAAAGCGATCCGATCGGCCGGTCGTTCCGTCTGGGTGGAGGCAGCCAGCAGGAGACGTGGACGATTGTCGGGATGGTTCAGGATGTCCGGCAGGAGCGTTTGCGGACAGATGCGCCGACACGGATGGTCTATACGCCGCTGATGCAGGCGCCGCGCGGGCCCGACGCGCGATCGGATACGCTGTCGCGGCTGACCGTGGAGATTCGTAGCGGCGGCGCCGTGGCGGTGTTGACCGCGCTGGCGGCGTCAGTGCGCGAGGAAGCGCGCGCCGTGCGCAAGGATGCCGTCGTGTCCTACGTCCGCACGATGGACGAACAGCTTGATGCGTCGCTGATTCGTGAACGCGTGCTGGCGACGCTCTCGACTGCGTTCAGCGCGCTGGCGCTCGTGCTGTCGGGCGTTGGTTTGTACGGCGTGATGGCCTACACGGTCGCGCGCCGCAGCCGGGAGATTGGCATCAAGCTGGCGCTTGGCGCGGCGCGGACGTCGGTGCTCCTGCAGGTGCTGCGCGACACGTTGACGGTGTCCGCCACCGGGATCGCGGTCGGCGTGTTCGCTGCCGTCGTCCTGGCGGAAGGCGTCTCCGCGTTTCTGTTCGGTCTCGCGCCGCGCGATCCGTTGACGCTGGTGGGCAGCGCGGCGGTCCTGCTGGTCACGACGCTGGTGGCGGGCTATCTACCGGCCCGGAAGGCGGCGGCCGTCGATCCGATGCAAGCATTGCGAACGGAATAGCGCGGGCCTTCAGGCCCGCGTTGCGACCCCGAAAGGGTCGCGCTACACAACCACTCGACCACTCACCCTACCGAGCCTGCCCCGTCCACGCCGGGTAGAGCTCGTGCTCGAAGCCGAGCGCCGACAGAATCTTGCCCGCCATGAAATCCGCCAGGTCGTCGAGCGATTTCGGCTGCTGATAGAACGCCGGCATCGCCGGCAGGATCATCGCGCCGGCTTCCGCGCACAGCACCATGTTGCGCAGCTGCGGCAGGCTCATCGGCGTCTCGCGCGGCACGATGACGAGGCGCCGCTGCTCTTTCATCATCACGTCGGCGGCACGCTCGATAAGGTTCCGCGACAGGCCATGCGCGACGGCCGCCAGCGTTTTCATCGAGCACGGCACGATCGCCATCCCGCGACAGCCATGGCTCCCGCTCGCCAGCGTCGCTCCCTGATCGCGATTATTGTGGACCGTCAGCGATCCTGCGGCGACACCGGCGCCGTAGCGCTCGGTCAGGTAGGGCATCAGACGATCGACCGACGCCGCGTCCCCGAGTTCGTCTCGGAGCAGCCGCCGGCCGTAGTCGGAAACGATCAGTTCGACGTGCACCGCACGCTCGAGCAGCGCCGCGAGAGTACGGGTGGCGTAGATCGCGCCGCTGGCGCCGGTGATCCCGACCGCGATTGAGACGCGTGCTTCAACGCGGCCAGGGGCCATACAAGGACACGACGATGACGATCAGGTACAGGATGCCGACGTAGCCGTTGAGGTCGAACGCGCGCTTGACCTGCGACAGGTCGTCCGCGCGCACCAGCGACTGCTCGTACATGAGCATCATGGCCACCGCCGTCACGCCCACGAAGTAGACCGCCCCGAGGGGAGCCACGAAACCGAGCGCCGCGAGACACGCGATCGCGACGACGTGCATCGCGCGGGAGATGGCCAGCGATCCGGCGATGCCGAAACGCACCGGAATCGACCGCAGGCCATGAGCGCGATCGAAGTCCACGTCCTGACAGGCGTACAGGACATCGAAGCCGCCGACCCATGTGCCGATCGCGGCCGCGAGCAGCCACGGCTCCCATCCGCCCCGGCCGCCGACTGCCAGCCATCCGCCGACCGGCGCGACCGCCATCGCCAGACCGAGGAACAGCTGGGTCCACGTGGTGTACCGCTTCGCCAGGGAATACCAGAACACGATGGCGAGCGCCACCGGCGAGAGCGCAAAGCAGATCGGATTCAGCTGCGCCGCCGCAAAGACGAACACAGCTGATGCGACCAGGACAAATGCGACGGCCTCGCGCGAGCTCATCGTACCGCGCGGTAGCTCCCGGGTGGCGGTGCGTGGATTGAGCGCATCCATCCGGGCGTCGACCAGCCGATTGAACCCCATCGCGGCGCTTCGTGCCGCAACCATGGCGACGAGAATCCAGGCGACGACGGTCCACGTGAGAGGCACCTGCCGGCTGGCGAGCAGCGCGCCCGCCAACGCAAACGGCAGCGCGAACACCGAATGGCTGAAGCGCACGAACGACGCGTAGGTGCGAAGACGGGTGATCACAGCTAGCCCCCAGCCCCCAGCCCCGACTCGATCCCCGAACCCGACTCGATCCAGCGAATCTGTTCCGGCACAATCCCGCTCACTAAATATTCTTCCACATCGTCGGTACCGTCCGGTACGGCAACGACCAGCAGGCGGGCGAGCTTTCCCGCTTCAATCGTGCCGAAATCCGCGTCGAATCCGAGCGCCAGGCTGCCCTGCCGTGTCGCGCTGTCCAGCAGCGTGCCAGCCCGCACCGAAGGCGCGAGCGCGCGCATCGTGGCCAGCTCGGCGAAGACGTTCAGGTCCGGCGCGCTGGCCAGACTGTCGGTACCCACTGCCACCCGCACGCCCGACTCGTAGAAGTCCTCGAGTGGCGGCGCACCCGCGCCGCTGTGGCGGTTGCTTCGCGGGCAGGTCACGAGCGTCGTGCCGCGCGCCGCCAGACGCCGCAGATCGGCGGTGTCCATCTGCACGCCGTGGACCGCGAGGATCTGTGAGTCCAGAAAGCCGCTGTCGTCGAGAAACTGAACCGGCGTCCCGCCCGGCGGTACCCATCCGGGATCCCACGCACCGAGTTCCTCGAGCATCGCGCGCCACGGTCCGCCGCCGGTGCGGATGAACTCGACTTCCTCCGCGGATTCGGACAGGTGAACGCTGCACGGTGAGAACTGGTGGTGGTCAATGCCCTGCCGGATCGCGCGAAACACGAGCGGCCCGACCGAATACGGGGCATGGGCGGCAAGGCTCGCTTTCACGCGGTCCGCCGGCGGCAGCGATTCGAGCGTACGCGTCGCCTCGTCGACGAACGCGCGCGGGTCGGCGGTGCTGAACCGAATCAGCTCGAAGAACACGACGCCGCCGAGCGGACTGCGTGCGAGACGGTCGAACGTAACGAGGGTGTTGCTGATGTCGCCAACGATCGCCGTCCCGCACGCGAGCGACTCGTCGATCGCGCGGTCGATCGCGTCGAGAATTTCCGGTGCCTTCGGATCCGGCTGACGGCGGCGAGCGGCGATGATCGCTCGGATCCAGTGGACGAATTGTGAAGCCGGCGGCACTTCGTCGCGAAGATACGACAGCTCCAGATGTGTATGCGCGTTCACCAGCCCCGGCAGCACGGCGGCGTCGCCGAGATCGATCTGCGGTGCGCCATCGGCGGGAGCGCGCTTCGACACGGCGACGATGCGGCCCCGATCCACGGTCACCCAGCCATCGGGGACCGGGGGCTCGACGATCGGAACAACCCACGCCGCGTGGTAGTGGATCAACGTGGAATGACGCGGAGCTGTTTGCCGGCACGGCTGCGCGCCGGGTACTGCTTCAGCTCCTCGGGCACGGTGGTGTCGCCGTCTTCGCGCGCCGTCGCCAGCTCGAGCATGCGCGGAATCTCGCGCTCACGAAAGATCGGAGCGCCAAGTCGCTCGTAGTGCATGTTGCGGCGTTTCGCCTCGAAGCCGGCATCCTCGATGTTGCGGACGATCTCGACTTCGTCCATGCAGTAGCTCGCGCCAGCGGCGCGAACGACGTTTTCTTCGATCATGACGCTGCCCATGTCGTTGGCGCCGTATGCCAGGCTCAGCTGTCCGACCTTGCCGCCCTGGGTGACCCATGACGCCTGCACGTTGTCGAAGTTGTCGAGGACGATGCGGGCCACGGCGAGCGTGCGAAGGTAGTCGACGCCGGTCGCTTCGGTGCCGGCGAGCTCCGTGTGATCCGGCTGATAGCTCCACGTGATGAAGGCGGTGAAGCCGCCGGTTTCGTCCTGAAGATCGCGCAGACGCAGCAGGTGTTCGACGCGTTCTTCGTCCGTCTCGACGGTGCCGTACATCATCGTCGCGGTCGTGCGCAGTCCCGCCCGGTGCGCGTGGCGCATCACGTCGAGCCATTCGTCCGCGGTCGCCTTGCCGATGCAGTGCAGCAGCGTGCGGACGCGATCCACCAGGATCTCGGCGCCCCCGCCCGGAATGCTGTCGAGACCGGCCGCAATCAAGCGATCGATCACGGCGGGTACCGGGAGTTGGGAGAGCCGCGACAAGTGGATGACTTCAGGTGGCGACAGCGCGTGGAGCTTGAACGTCGGGTAGCGCTGCTTGATGGCGCGGAACAGGTCCTCGTACCACGTCAGCGGCAGGTCGGGATTGTGGCCGCCTTGCAGGAGCAGCTGCACTCCACCGACGGCAATCGTCTCGTCAATCTTCCGGAACAGCTCGTCGAACCCGAGCACGTAGCCTTCCGATGATCCGACGGGACGATAGAACGCGCAGAAGTTGCACTTCGCGACGCAGACGTTCGTGTAGTTGACGTTGCGGTCGATGATGTAGGTCACGATGCCGTCGGGATGCTTGCTGGCGCGGATGCGATCGGCGAGCCGTCCGAGCAGCGCCGTCGGCGCGCGGCGATAGAGCTCGAGCGCCTCGTCCGCGCTGACGCGCTCTCCCGCCCGGATCTTCGCTGCGATCTGATCGATCACCGTCACCTCGGGCAGGCCCTCAAGGCCTGCGCTACGAGTGCACATCTGTTCGCCGACGCTCGTAGCGCAGCCCTTCCGCCTTCGCTGAAGCTTCGGGGACCACCATAGCCTTGGCGAAGGTGGTCAGGGCTGCCCATAGAAGCGCGGCGCGAGTACTCTGTCCACAACACCGGCTTCCACGGCGTAGCGATAGAACAACTCGAGCGCCGCGCGCTCGTCCTCGCCGAGATGGTACTTGATATTATCCCGCAGGTACGCCGCGCCGACCGCCTGGTGGGCCGGCGAATTGGGGAAGTATTCCCGCGCGATGGCGTCGCTGCACGCGACGCCGGCGTCGCGCGCGCGGCCGAGCGCCCGCACGTCGTCGTCGTTCAACGCCTCCGGCCGTCCCGCCCAGAACGCCCACACGAACGGCAATCCGGTCATGCTCGACCACGCTTCGCCGAGGTCGATCTTCTCGAGATGGGGCTGGGGGCTAGGGGACAGTGGATCACGGACGTCGGGGCTCGGGGCTAGCCGATCACGGACATTGGAGCTCGGGGCTAGCTGGCGAGCGCTGGTCCAGTTCTCGTGATCGAGTAGGAGCGCGTTGTCGCCGATCAGCAGCGCCGCGTCGCAGTGACCGAGCATGTCTGCCAGGTCCGGACCGCGAGACTCCAGCGCCGGCCGAATCCTGAAGCGCCGCGCGCAGAGCACGCTGACGAGCGCCACGGAGGTACGCGAGCTGGTGTCCAGCGCGATCGACCGGACGTCGGCGATTGGCCTGGTCGTATAGATCGCGACCGAGTCGACAGGACCGCGAGAGGCGATGGCCAGATCGGGAGCGATTCGATAGACACCGCCCCGCAGGTACTCGATCGACGGGATGAGGCCGACGTCGATGGCGCCCTCATGGAGCAGGCGCGCGCATTCCGAGGGCACGTCATAGCGCAGATCGAACCGCGTCGAGACGTCCAGACCGTAGACCAGCGGCCGGGCATTCAGATACCCGACGGCGCCCAGGCGAACGCGGTTCGTATCGCTCACTGCGAGGAGACGTCCGACGTCGCGCGACGCATAGGCTCGAACCGTCCGTTCCGCTCCACCGGCTCCTGACCGGCGGCGCGGATGTTGCGCCGAATCTCCTCGAGCGGCGCGCGGCGCCGGCCCTCGGTCGTTTCCGCGTCGGGCGACACTGCGTCGACATCGTCGGCGCCGACGGTGAGCGCGACCTGCGCGAGCTTGGGGCCGTACAGCGACCAGTCCACCTGAATCGACGGCACGTTGTCCACGATGACCCTCGCCAGCGCGACGTGCTTCACATCGTCGTAGCCGGTGCTCGGCGCGGCGGAGTTCGTGCGACGCGGCAGCGGCGCAAAGGCGCGGATGACCGCGACCGCTCGCTGGAGATCGGCGACCGCCTTCAGCAGCGGCAGACGATCGGGCGACGGCGATTGATGCACGGTCAGGCGCGCGAGCGCCAGCCCGGAAATATTCACTTCTTCCACCGACCGCCGCGGATCCTGCAGCCGATCGAACGGAGCCTCCGCGACCAACTCCAGGCCAGCGGCGTGCAGCTCTTCGAGCAGCGCTCGAAGCGTGACGCCGTCGTGCGCGGCCAGGACTTCCAGATCCGCGAGCGAGAACGCGGAAACGACCCTCCCCTGCGCCTGCGCCATCACCTGCCGCACGCGATCGACGGCCGCGGCGCGGGTCGCGGGGGCGCCGACGATCCGGACTTCGCCCGCACCGGCGGGAATCGCCATCGGCGCACCGCTGGCGGCCGCAACGTCGGCGACACGGACAAATGTGGTGTTCAACGCGTGCCGTTGGCGGCGCAGGTCGTCCGCCAGCATGCCGAGGCTGATGATGTCGTGCGTGGCCGCGAGGCTGGTGAGCTCCTGCTCCGAGACCGCCATCCGATCGAGCTTACGACAGCGTTGGGCCGAAGAACAAGCCGAGGACAACCGCGATGGTCAGGGCGAGCGCCCACCCGAGGACGCAGACCGCTATCGCGCGCGTGGTATGCCGATAGTCCAGCGCCTGCCGGACGGCGACCACCATGGCGGCAAGCATCCAGACGGCCGACAGGGCGAACACCGGAATCGCAATCGGCGTGATGACCCCCAACACCCGCAGGAGACCAGGTGTGGAGGCAAAGCCGATTGTCCGCAGCAGCTCGCCGACGTCCCCGCGCGTTTGAGGTTCGGGGATCAGTCTGGCGCCGATCTCGAAGGTTACCAGCGCCCATGCGGCCCACGTCATCAAGGCGACGATGCTGATGAAGACGATGCTTTGGAAGGATCCACCGCCGAGGCCGCGCGCGCCGATGCCCGCCGACAGGCTCGACAGGAGCACGACGAGCAGGGCTTGCCCGGTCGCGGTCCGATCGGCCTCGACTTCTTCGTAAATCGCCGTGTCGAGCGCAGCCGCCCCGATGAGCCGCATCACGAAGTTGTTAGGCCTGGCAGTTGTGGTGGCCATACGGATCCTCATGCAAAGAACACCCCTTCCAGCGTCCGGTGGACGGTGACTCCGAGCCTGCCTCGCGCCGAAGCTCGGCGGTTATTTCGCAAGCGACGGCTGGCTTGCCCGCCGACCTGTCCCGACGAAGCCGCCTTGCGGCGAAGGCGGAAGCCCGGTTCGTCAGCGCTCCGCCCGACCCTCCATGACCTCGTAAATGCGCGCCATCGCCGCCGGGTTGATCCCCGGCGCGCTAATCGACTGGTAATGCGCCTTGTGGGCCGTCATGTCAACGCGCTTCGCGGCATCGGCTGCCGGAACCTTCTGGTCGTGCAGCGCCGACGATTGCTTCCACAGGTCGCGCAAGTACTCCTGGAACCAGTCGATCCGCTCCTTGCCCTTGAACGGCTCGCCATGGCCGGGTATGACGTCGACGAAATCGATCGACTTCAGCTTCTCGAGTGCGTCCGGCCATTCGTTGACGTAGCCGTCGATGAGGTTGGCGATCTGATTCACCAGCAGATCGCCCGTGCACAGCACGCGTTCTTTCGGCAGATAGACCACGACGTCGCCTCCGGTGTGGCCGCGGCCGAGATACAGCAGTCGAATCTCGCGATCGCCGCGAAACAGGGTCATCCGATCGTCGAGCGTCACGCTGGGCGGTGTCGGTCTGGTTTCGCTGATCTGCTGACTGAACGTCTGCTGATTCCTGAGCTGCTGCTCGAGCCGCGCCTTGGCGCTTGCGTCGGTTTCCGCCGCCGCGCGCCCCCTGAGATCCTCAATCTGTTTCGGCATCCCCGCCAGGAGTTCCGCGAACATGCCCTTCTGCAGAATCTCCGCGGTCAGCTTCCGGCGAGTGAATTCGTGGCCGATGATCTCGACCGGCGGTCCGAACACCTGGTTGCCGCTGGCGTGGTCGTAGTGGAAATGCGTGTTGACCAGAAAACGGACGGGTTTGTCGGTCAGCGTCTTCAGCTCCTTCAGGAGCGCGCGCGCCGCCTCCGGTGAAATGTGCGAGTCGACGACAAGGACATCGTCCTGATTGACGATGACCGCCGAGTTCGAGCCGACGTTCGGCACGCCGGACCCTATCGCGCTGTAAATGCCAGGCGCGATCTGCGTAAACTTGTGAGCCGGCTGCGGCGCCGGAGTCTGCGCCTGAGAGGCCAGCGCGCCGATGCCAAGCAAACCGGCAAGCGACGCCAGTCGAATGCGATTCATGGCGCACAGTATGCATCAAGCACGGCAGAGGTCATATGGCGGAGCCTGACGCGGTCGCCGAATTCAAACGGCTCGTCGACGGCATTACCGTCGTCATGATGACGACGGTCGCGATCGACGATCTGTTTCGAAGCCGCCCGATGCTCCTCGAATGCGTCGAGCCGGATGGCTCGCTGACGTTCCTCACCCATCTGTCGTCGCAGAAAGTCGAGGAATTGGAGCGCGATCCGCGCGTGAACGCCGCCTTCGTCGGCGACCGCGGCGACCGCTACGTCTCGGCGTCTGGCGTGGCGCGCGTCACCCGCGACGGTGCACGCATCCAGGAACTCTGGAACCCGACATATCGGGCCTGGTTTCCTGGCGGGCCGGAGGATCCGGACATCGCGGTCCTGACCGTCGATGTGCAGCGTGTCGAGTATTGGGACGTGCCCTCTAGCCGTCTCGTCCGCCTCTGGGGGGTCGTCCGGGCCTTCGCAACCGGGACACCAGCGGAGGCTGGGGACCATCGCACGATTGAATTACCGGCACACGGCAGGTAGTGTCCGGCTTTGGCCGGACCGGGTCGCGCAGCTCTGGCTGAAGCCACACACTACGTACGAGACAGCCGCGCCACGATATCGGCCGCTCGGCGTCCGGCGGCTTCCGTGGTCTTGACGCGCGCGGGCCAGTTGCGCGTATATCCTTCAGACGCCCACTTCTTCGTCGCGTCGATGCCCATCTTGCCGCCATAGGCGGGGAGATCTGCCGCGTCGTCCAGATC
>Ga0157379_10005028_pt1 | contig 11341 bp, 16 predicted proteins | sample S25metaG_FD_121802 | JGI IMG/M metagenome (GOLD analysis project Ga0157379, IMG submission 121802) | Switchgrass rhizosphere microbial communities from Kellogg Biological Station, Michigan, USA - S2-5 metaG | ecosystem: Host-associated > Plants > Roots > Rhizosphere > Soil | place: USA... | reverse complement strand
GTGCGCGATGCCGACCAGATCGTCGTCCTGGATGGCGGCCGCGTGGTGGAGCGCGGCACCCACGATGAGCTGCTCGAGCGCGGCGGCCGCTACGCCGCGCTGGCCGCCCGCAGCGAGGGCGGCGAGACCGAGACGCTGGCCACCTGAGACTGATCTGACATCGATCGCGCGGCCCGGGCTCCGCCCGGCCGCGAGCGTCCGTCACCCCCGAAGGCTGATCGGACGGATGTCCAACTTCGCCCGTCCGCCCTTCAGAACGCGCGGGAGGCGCGCCGAACGCGCCTGTAGTGCCGCCGTTGCCCCGCCGTCTCGTCCTGTTGGCCGCCGTGCCGGCCGCCGCCCTGGCGCTCGCGGGGCCCGCCGCGGCCGCCGACTGCCAGGGCGCCGACGGCCCGGCCGACGGCCCGCAGGCGGTGCACGCCACCCTGTGCCTGCTCAACGCCGAGCGCACGAGCCGTGGCCTGCAACCGCTGGTCCAGGACGGCCGGCTCGACGCCGCGGCCCGGGGCTTCGCGCGCGACATGGTCACGCGCCGCTTCTTCGACCACACCTCGCCCGGCGGTGGCACGATCCTCAGCCGCCTGCGCGCCGTCGGCTGGCTGCCGGCCTCCGGCGCGTGGAGCGCCGGCGAGAACATCGCGTGGGGGTCGGGCGAGCTGGCCACGCCGGAGCGCATCGTCGACTCGTGGATGCACAGCGCCGGGCACCGCGCCAACATCCTGCAGCCCCGCTTCGACGAGATCGGCATCGGTATCGCCGCGGGCGCCCCGCAGGGCGGCGTGCCCGGTCCGGCCGGCACGTACGTCACCGACCTCGGTGCGCGAGCGGCCGCCGACCCCTCGCCGACCGCCAAGCCCGCGAAGCGCACGGGGTCCCGCTGACCAAGCATCGCTCGCCGTTCGGCCAGGCATCCGGGGCGCGGGGACCGCAGCCGCCCACCGCGCGGTTACGATCTGGGGCGTCTGTGTTGAGTTCGGTGGCGGACCCTGACGTCGAGCGGCGTCTTCAGGGTCATGCACCGGGCGGCGATCCAATGAACGTGCCCTCCATGACCAGCCGACGACCCCTGCGCGTGTTGCTGGTCGACGACGCCGCGGAGATGCGTGCGCTGCTGCGCGCGCTGTTCGCCGAGCGCCCCGACATCGCCATCTACGAGGCCGGCTCGGGGGAGGAGGCGCTCGAGGTCGCATCGGCCGCGCATCCCGACCTCGTGATCATGGACCACCACATGCCGGGCATGGACGGCGTGACGGCCACGCGCCACCTCAAGGACCTCGACGAGCACATCGACGTGGTGGCCTTCACCGCGGTGCCCGGCAACGAGCGCGACTTCGCGCGCGCCGGCGCCATCGGCCACTACCGCAAGGACATGTTCAACGCGCTGGTCGCCTACGTGCTCGAGCGCGCCGCGACCGCGGCGTGAGCGTTCAGCGCACGCCGAGCAGGTCGACGACGAAGACCAGCGTCTCGTCGGGACCGATGACGCCGCCGGCGCCGCGCTTGCCGTAGGCCAGGTGCGGCGGGATCGTGATGCGCCGGCGACCGCCGACCTTCATCCCGGCCACGCCCTCGTCCCAGCCCTGGATGACCTGGCGCTTGCCGAGGCCGAACTTGAACGTGTCGCCGCGGTCCCACGAGGCGTCGAACTGCTTGCCGTTCTGCCAGGACACGCCGACGTAGTGGACCTCGACGATCTTGCCGGCGACCGCCTCGTCGCCGTCGCCGACCACGAGGTCCTCGACCTCCAGCTGGTACGACGGCGGCGTGTCAGCGGGGATCTCGACGACGGGCTTCTCGGTCTCGGCCATGCCCGGACCGTAGCGCGCGCCGCGTGGGGGCGGGTCCTTCTCAGACGCCGACCACGACGCGGTCGCGGCCGCCTGCCTTGGCGCGGTAGAGCGCGTCGTCGGCCGCCGCCAGCAGCGCGCGCGGATCGGTCGAGCCGTCGCTGTCGGAGATGCCGGCCGAGAACGTCACCCGGCCGGGCAGCGTGCCGCGCAGGCGCTCGACCAGGACGCCGGCCTGCTCGGCGCTGCAGCCGGGCAGCAGCAGGGCGAACTCCTCGCCGCCCCAGCGGGCCAGCACGTCGGTGGCCCGCATCTGGCCGACCCACGCGGCGGCCGCCTCGCACAGGAGCCGGTCGCCCGCGAGATGTCCATGTTGATCGTTGTAGCGCTTGAAGAAGTCGAGGTCGAGCATCGCCACGGCGACCGGGCGGCCGTGGCGGCGGGCGGCGGCCAGCTCGTGACGCAGCAGCTCGTCCCAGGCGCGCCGGTTGGGCAGGCCCGTGAGGTCGTCGGTCCGTGTCAGCTCGTCGAGCTGGGCCAGCAGATCGGAGCGCTGCATGGCGACCGCCGCCTCGTCGGCCAGCACGCCGAGCACGAGGCGCACCTCCTCGGCCAGCTCCGCCATCGGCTCGGGCCAGCAGACGGCGAGCACGCCGCGGACACCGGCGGCGTCGGCGATCGGCAGGAACAACGCCGACCCGGCCTGCACGCTGCGGGCGACGCCGAGCCGCACGTGCGGGCTGTCGGCCGTGTCGCAGACGAAGAGCGGGCGCCCGGTGGCCAGCACGACGCGGGCGCCGTGGTCGGGTTCGTCGGTGCCCACGCGGTAGGGCGTCGCGACGTCCGGGTGGGCGGCGGTCGTGTGCAGCTCGCCGCCCGCCGTGGGCTCCCAGATGGCGACGACGTGCGCGCCGCGCCCGACGTCGAGGGCCGTGCGGCAGACGGCGCGCCGGGCATCGAGCGGATCGCAGTGGCCGACCTCGCGCGCCACCCGGGCGATCGCCTCGAGCTGCGCGGTGTGGCGCTCGCGCGCGGCCTCGTGCGCGCGGGCGTCGGTGACGTCGCGCATCGTGTTGAGCAGCGCATGGCGGCCGTCGGGCAGGCGTGTCGCCGTCGCGGTGACGGCGGCGGGGAAGCGCGTCCCGTCCGCCCGGCGCACGGTGATCTCGAAGCTGCCGCCCTGCGCGGCGACGACGTCCCGCCGGACGGCGTCGATCTCCGCGACGAGGTCCTCGGGCCAGAACGGGAACGGCAGCCGGGCGCCGACCAGCTCGTCCTCGCGGAAGCCGGTCAGCGCGCACAGCGCCGGGTTGACCGCGATGATCGCCCCGTCGCAGGTCAGCGCGAAGCCCTCGGACATCGCCGACAGGATCGCCTCGGAGTGCTCGACCTGGGTGCGCAGCTTCTCGACGAGCATGAGGCACGAGGCCCCCAGCGCACCGGCCATCACGAGCAGCAGGGCCGCCACGCGCCACCCGGTGGTCGGGTACCGAGGCGCCCCGACGAGCAGCATCGGCAGCGAGAAGAGCAGCGCGACGACGCCGAGCAGCACGAGCAGCTCCACCCGGCGGCGCTGCAGCGCCATCCACATCACGGGCATCAGCACGAGCGGCCCGAAGCCCGACAGCGGGCCGGCCCCGGCGCGCAGCAAGGTCACCGAGAAGAGGTAGGCCAGGGCGGCGCCGACGGCGACCGCGCGGTTCGTGCTGAAGCGGTCGGTGAACGCGATGAGCCCGCCAACGGCCACCTGGAGCACCAGCGCGACCACGACCGGCCCCGTGCGGAGGTCTTCGATCGTCGGCAGGATCGCGACGATCAGCGCCAGGCAGGCGACGTAGGGGATGAGCAGGTAGCGGCGGTCGACCATGGCCGGAACGGCATGCCGACCCCACGACGCGTAGCGCCGGCCTGCCCCGATCGGGATAGTCGGCCGACGGCCAGCCCGGCTTCAGTCCGCGCGGCCCCGGCCGCTACAGTCCGGGCGGGTGACGGACGACGTAGCCCGCCGACGAGCGCTCCTCGCGCTGCCAGCGCGAGCCCGTCTCGGCCCGGCCCGTCGTGTCGTAGCGCCGGTCGCCGATCATCATGTAGGCGTGGCTCGCGTTCGCGTAGATCGTGATCAGCCGGCCGCGCCCGGGCGCCCCGTAGTGCATCAGCTCGCCGGAGTCCCTCGGGCGGCCGAGGCGGCCGATGGCGTGCAGCACGTAGGACACCGAGCCCGAGCAGTCATAGCCGCTGTCGTGGAAGCTCTGGTGGCCGCCGCCGTAGCGGTACGGGAACGCGGCGATGCGGTCGGCCGCCGCGATCGCGTGGGCCAGCACCGTCGTGCTGCGGTGCACCGCGCCGCCGCGCAGGTGGGCGCGCCTGAGCACGGGATGGCGACCGCCGACGCCCAGCGCAGTCCAGGTCGACGGGCCGACGATGCCGTCGGCGGTCAGCCCGTGGGCCCGCTGAAAGGTGCGCACGGCGCGAGCGGTGCCCGGCCCGAAGACGCCGTCGGCCGCGACGCCGAGCCTTCGCTGCAGCAGCTCGACCGAGGCGCCGCGGGTCTGGATGCGCGCGCCGCCGGCCCGCGCAGTGGTCGCGCGATGGCTGCCGCGGGCGCGGCGGATCATCGACCACGTCGCCGCCCCGACGATGCCGTCGGCCGTGAGGTGATGGCGGCGCTGGAAGCGGCGCACGGCCCGCGCGGTGCCCGGGCCGAAGACGCCGTCGGGCGTGAGGTGCAGGTCGCGCTGGAGCTTCGTGACGCGCGCGCCGTGGCTTCCGCGCTTGAGCGAGTGCGCCTGGGCGGGACCGGCGGCGACCGCGAGCAGCACGGCGACCGTGGCCAGCGTCGCGAGGACGGGTGCGAGCAGGGATCGAGGCATGGGAACGGCGCCACGGATCCCCGTCCGTTCGGACAAGAACGGTTCGGCGCGCCGTCGTTCTACCAGCGGAAATCCCTGCAAACTGCAACTCCCGTTGCAGGGACCGTCCCTGCAACGGGGGTGCCGGGGGCCGTCGGCGGGTAGTGACGAGGCGATGGATCTCGACGACGCCCAGCGCGCAGCGATCACCACCCTGCTCGACGACGCCGAAGACCGCGGCTGCCTGAACCTCGCCGACGTCGCGACGCTCATCGCCCGCACCGGCCTGGACTAGGACGCGCAGTCCCTCGTCGAGGAGGAGGCCCGCGACCGCGGGCTCGAGCTCACCGACGACTGCGGCCGCAGCGCGGTGCCCGCCACGAGCTATCTCAACGGCGAGCTCGCCGCAACGACCACCGACGCCCTGTCGCTGTTCCTGCGCGAGGTGCGCCGGCACCCACTGCTGACCGCGGCGCAGGAGATCGAGCTGGCCAAGCGCATCGAGCACGGCGACGAGGCGGCCAAGGAGCAGATGGTCACCTCGAATCTGGCGCTCGTCGTCTCGATCGCCAAGCGCTATCCCACCGACGGGATGACGCTGCTCGACCTCATCCAGGAGGGGATCTTCGGGCTGATCCGCGCGGCCGAGAAGTTCGACTGGCGCAAGGGCTTCAAGTTCTCGACCTATGCCACGTACTGGATCCGCCAGGCCATCCAGCGCGGCATGGAGAAGAAGGAACGGACGATCCGCATCCCCACCAACGTGCTGCAGCGCGAGCGTCGCGTCCAGCGCGCCGAGAAGGAGCTGGCGGGCCGGCTGGGCCGCCCGCCGACCGACGAGGAGGTCGCCGCGGCGGCCGACGTCACGGTCGGCGACCTCGAGGCGCTGCGCGACATGGCCCGCACCGTGACCAGCCTCGACCGCCCGGTGGGCGAGGGGGGCGAGACCGCCTTCGGCGACCTGCTGCCCTGGGGCGGCGCCTCGCCCGACGAGGAGGTCCACGTGAGCCTCCGCGAGGAGGCGGTCCGCCGCGCGCTCGGCCAGCTCTCGAGCACCGAGCGCGAGGTGCTCGAGCTGCGCTACGGGCTCGACGGCGAGGAGCAGCCGGTCGGCGTGCAGGAGATCGGGCGCCGGCTGGGCCTCCGCCAGTCCGAGGTCCGCACGCTGGAGCGCCGCGCGCTCGAGCGGCTGTCGACGGTGCGTGAGATCGAGGCGCTGCGCGAGGCGGCGTAGTACCGGCTCAGAGCCGGCTGCGGTCGGGCCGGAACCCGGCGCGCCAGGCGTTGCCCAGCAGCTCGTCCATCGCGTCCTCGACGCGGGTGACGAGGATCGGCTCCCAGGTGCGGCAGTCGAAGGTCAGGCTGCGCTCGGTCGCGGTGATATCGACCTCGGGCGAGCCGGGACGGTTGAGGATTCGCGCGAGCTCGGAGCGCAGCGGCTCCAGATACGTCGGGCGCGTCGCGTGAAGACGGTGCTTGGCGTTGTGCACGGGCGCGGAACGGTAGTGGTCGGCGGGGACGGCGCGGTGAACACTCAGGATCCGCTCACCCCGTCGCGGGCGATGAGCGGCGGGTCCTCGTCGCGCCAGGCGGGATGCGCCCGGGCCCACGCGACGGCCTGCTGGGCCTCGATCGGGTCGGCCGCCACGGAGGGGCTGCGCAGCAGTTCGCGGATGAGGCTCGGCGCGCCGCCGTCGTGGGGTCGGATGTCCTGCCACCAGGCCTGAGCGGCCGGGGTGTCGGTGCGGCGAGCGAGGAAGAGCATGAGCGCGATCATACGAACAGGTGTTCGTGTCTGCAAGCTCACGATGGCGGCGGCGCCCCGGGGCGCATGGCTGCGGAATCTGCCGTCCGGACCTCGATGGGTCCGGACGGCTCCGCCCGGTCATGGGCCACCACTGAACTACTACGTCCCAGGACTTGTGTCGTGATGCCTGGGCGGCGTGACACTCCCGACCACCGGACTGGCCGCCGGCCCGAGGGCCGGCGCGTGGCGCGGTTGGGCGTCCCCGATGAACGGTTCGGCCCCGGTCGAGTGGGCGGCCCGCCGGACGACGAACACTACCGCGATGGCGATCCCCTGACATGGCCGTGGACGGACGTCCCCGGGCTGCTAGCCTCACATCGACAAGGTCGGGGAGAGAGACCCCGGCAAAGCAGTGCCCGTGTGTCCCGCAGTCGTTGCCAGAAGCATCCTCCGCGTAGCACCAGAGCACCAACCGGGAGGACCAGATCATGGCCACTGGAACCGTCAAGTGGTTCAGCGACGAGAAGGGCTTCGGCTTCATCACGCCCGACGACGGAGGCAAGGACCTCTTCGTCCACCACAGCGCCATCAACAGCGACGGCTTCCGCTCGCTCGCCGAGGGCGCGAAGGTGAGCTACGAGGCCGAGAGCGGGCCCAAGGGCCCCAACGCGGTCAACGTCTCGCAGATCTAGCACCTAGACCTGCGCACCGGCGCGACCGCGCCGGGTCAGAAAGGGTCATCGCCGATGATCCGACTCATCTGCGGCAGCTGCCTGCGTCTGTTCGACGCGCGGCTGCATGGCCACCGCAGCAGCTGTCCCCATTGCGGGGGCGCACTGCGGTCGCACTGAGCATCCGAGCCCGGGGCGGCCACCGCCCCGGGCTTCGTGGTTCTCGGACCCGATCGCCGCCCGTTGGCCGTCCTGGCCGGTCCCTAGCCTGTCGGCCTCATGCCGTCCGCCGCCACGCCCCGCCCGCGCCGTCGCCGACCCGCCCGCATCGCCGAGACCCCGGTCGAGGCCCAGCTGGGCGAAGCGCTCGTGTGGACCGACGGCGCGTGCAGCGGCAACCCCGGCCCCGGCGGCTGGGCGGCGATCGTCGTGCCGCCCGGCGGCGGCGAGGGCGTCGAGCTCTCCGGCGGCGAGCCGCACACCACCAACAACCGCATGGAGTACACGGCGGCGCTCGAGGGTCTGCGCTCCCTGCCGGCCGGCTCCATCGCGTGCATCGTGACCGACTCGCGGCTGATGCTCGACTCCATGACCAGGTGGATCCACGGCTGGAAGCGCAAGGGCTGGAAGACCGCGGGCGGCGACCCGGTCAAGAACCAGGACCTGGTCCGTGCGCTCGAGGCCGAGATCGAGCGCCATGCGGCGGTGCGCTGGCACTGGGTCAAGGGCCACGAGACCGGCACCGAGCACGCCCACAAGGCGCTCAACGACCGTGCCGACCAGCTCGCGGTCGCCGCCGCGCGTGCGGCCGCGATGACCTGAGAGGTCATGGCGCGCGACCGCCACGCGCGCGTAGCGTGAGGCCCATGGAGGTCGCCACGCTCAACCCGTCGCTGCCGACCGTCGGCCAGCTCCTGCGCCGCTGGCGCGACCGGCGCCGGCTCAGCCAGATGGAGCTCGCCCTCGAGGCGGACGTCTCCACGCGCCACCTGAGCTTCGTCGAGACAGGTCGCTCCAAGCCGAGCCGCGAGATGGTCGTGCGCCTGGCCGAGCACCTCGACGTGCCGCTGCGCGAGCGCAACGTGCTGCTGCTGGCCGCCGGCTACGCGCCGGCCTACGCCGAGTCCGAGCTCGACGACCAGCGCCTGGCCGCGGTCCGGGCGGCGGTGAGCCAGGTGCTGGCCGGCCACGAGCCCTACCCGGCCCTGGTCGTCGACCGCCACTGGGAGATGCTCGACGCCAACGCCGCGGTCGGCGTCCTGCTGCAGGGCGTCGCCCCCGAGCAGCTCGAGCCCCCGGTCAACGCGCTGCGCCTCAGCCTGCACCCCGATGGCCTCGCGCCGCGGATCGCGAACCTGGGGGAGTGGCGCGCCCACATCCTCGAGCGCCTGCGCCGCCAGGCCGTCGCCACCGCCGACCCGCAGCTGGCCACCCTGCACGCCGAGCTCGCGGCCTATCCCTGCGACGATCCCGCGCCGGTGGCCGAGCTGCCCGCCCCCGCCGACATCGTCGTGCCGCTGCGGCTGCGCCTCGGCGACGACGAGCTGCGGCTGATGAGCATCGTCTCCACGTTCGGCACGGCGCTGGACATCACCGTCCAGGAGCTGTCGATCGAGGCGTTCTTCCCGGCCGACGCCGCCAGCGCTCAGCTGCTGCGGTCCGCTGTCGAAGCCCAGGCCCAGACGCTGACCGACGCGTCGTCGTAGACGGGCAGGATGCCGTGCTTGGGCACCGGCCCGGCGGTTCGGTCACGGCGCCGGGCGTGGCATCACGCGGCCTGCCGGCCGGGATCGATCTGGGGCGGACCGGGCTGGATCTCGTCCTCGTCGTAGAGCCGGTACCACGCGCGGATGCGGCCGCCGGACACCAGGATGGCGCCGCCCGTCGTGTGGCCTGCGGCGCCGCGGCAGTCCGCGTGGGCCCGCTCGGTCAGCCGGAACCGGACGAGCGTGTAGCGGCCGGCCCCCTGGAAGCGCGTGGCGACCGCCCCGCAGGGCAGATCGCCCACGACGACGCGCACGGCGAAGCGGGTGCGCAGGGTCATCACCGGCGTCCCGTTCTGAAAGCGCGTGGGGACCGCGAAGTAGGACGCGGCGCGGGCGATTTCGCCGTGGCGCAGCGCGGCCAGCCAGCCGCGGATGACCCGCACCGCCGCGGGATCGGCGCGGCCGTGGCCGTGGCGCGGGACACCGGGCGGGGCGAAGAGGGCCCGATCGGGTTCCGGAGGCTGCTCGCGGGGCATGAGCGGGCCGCTCGCGTCGACCGGCGGCGGGGCGCGCATGGCGCGCGGCGCCGGGTCCGAGCCGCATCCGGCCGCGCTCAGGACCAGCGCAGCGAGCACCGCCAGGTGACGGCAGGGGTGGGACATGACCGCGTCGGTCCAAGGGGTACCCGTCGGCGGCCCGCGCCGCAACCCCGGCATGGCGACCTCGGCGCGTGTCATCCTGAGCGCCATGAGCGATCTCTCACGCCGCCCGCGCTCGGGCGTGTCGCGCACCGCCCGCGAGCGCCGCGCCTACCGGCTGGTGCAGGTGGGAGGCACCGCCGCCGCCGTCGCGGTCGTCACGCTGGTGCTCGCCATCGCCGGCGTGATGGGCTACGGCGTCTTCCTCATCGCGCTCGTCATCGCCGCGGCGTGCGGGTTCCTGTTCCGGCGCACCGTCGGCCCGTGAGCGCCGCTCAGCCCTCGATCGCGCGGGCGTAGCGCAGCGCCGAGCGGCGCACGACGTCCTTGGCGCCGCCGGCGATGACGCTGTCCCACCAGGCGCCGTAGAGGTCCTCGAAGGCGTAGGGCTCGAGCGCCGCGGCCATCCGCCCGACGGTCGCGACCGGGAGCGGGATCAGGTTCGGGTAGCTGTACATGAACGCGACGTGGGTCCGGTCGGGGACGACCTGCACGATGTCGCCGCTGAGCAGCGCTCCGCGCCCGCCGGCGCCGCCGGCCCAGTGCAGCACGGTGCCGCCGGCGAAGTGACCGCCCAAGCGCACCAGGGTGAGCCCGTCACCCAGCTCCTTGCGCTCGCCGTGCCACAGCTCGACCGCGGGATCGGGCCGCATGATCCACCGCGCGTCGTCGGCGTGCAGGTACACCGGGCAGCCGAAGCGGTGGGCCCACTCGACCATGCCCGAGTAGTAGTGCGGGTGCGAGATGGCGATGGCCTGAAGCGCACCGACCGCCGCCGCGGTGGCGTCGTCGACGAGGGTCACGCAGTCCCACAGCAGGCACCGCGTGCCCCACGGCACCACGAGCGCCCGCTGGCCGATCGCGAACCGCGGCTCGGTGCCGACCGCCGTGAGGTCGTGCTCGGGCGCGACCCGGTTGTGGTGCTCACGACCGAGGTCCTCGAGCGTGGTCCAGCGCTGGCCGGTGTCGTGCGGGACGTACTGGCGCTCGTCGTCGCAGACCGGGCAGGCCGGCGGCGGCTGCTCGGACGGCGCGAACTGGGTGCCGCAGGCCTGGCAGATGAACGCGGGCATGCGTCGAGGCATAGCATCGCCGGCGATGCGCGCGCACATCTTCGACATGGACGGGACGCTGCTGCACGGCACGACCGGACCGCTCCAGGTCGCCGCGGCGCTGGGCCGCCCCGACTCGCTGCACGAGCTCGAGGAGCGCTTCGCGACCGGCGGCGCGACCGCGGTCGACTTCGCCCGGGCCCTGCACGAGATGTGGGGCATCGTGCCGCCGGAGGTCGCCCGGCGCGCGTTCGAGGCCGCGCCGCTGCTGGCCAACATCCGCGAGGTGCTGACCGACATCCGGGAGCGCGACGAGCGCGCCTGCCTGATCACCATGTCGCCCGACTACTTCGCCGAGCAGTTCCTGGACTTCGGCTTCCACGCGGTGTTCTCGTCGCGCTTCCCGCGGCTGGCCGAGGTGCCGCTCGACGAGTCGCTGATCCTCAACCCGCGCGACAAGCCGCGGCTGGCGGCCGAATTCTGCGCCGAGTACGGGCTGCGGCTGTCGGAGGCGATCGCCTACGGCGACTCGATGTCGGACGTCCACCTGTTCGAGGAGGTCGGCTTCCGCGTCTCGGTCAACGGCGATCATCACCTCGCCGAGCTGGCCGACATCGCGGTCGAGGGGCGCGACCTGCTCCCGGCCTACCGGGCGGCCCGCGAGCTGGTGGCGTCCGAGCGCTGACCTCGCTGCGCCGATTCGTCCGCGCCGCGCCTGCGCGGGTCGTGGCGCGGTCGGCGCCGGGACGCACCCGGCACCGACCGCGACCTCCGTCTGCGTCAGGACTGCGGCGCCGAGGCCGCCTTCTGGGACACGCACTTGCCGAAGGC
>Ga0157379_10005025_pt1 | contig 11343 bp, 9 predicted proteins | sample S25metaG_FD_121802 | JGI IMG/M metagenome (GOLD analysis project Ga0157379, IMG submission 121802) | Switchgrass rhizosphere microbial communities from Kellogg Biological Station, Michigan, USA - S2-5 metaG | ecosystem: Host-associated > Plants > Roots > Rhizosphere > Soil | place: USA: Michigan... | reverse complement strand
CGTCATCATCACAAAGGGGTGTTGCACGGTTCCCGCGACCACCTGTACGTGCCCGGATGTTGAACTGGGACGCGTGAACGTCCGAGCCGCGAGCCGCACAGCAGTCCTCGTGTGCCAGGGTCGCGCCGTTGCGCACGACCGGATCGCAACGGGCCGGTTCGACGACCCGACCGCGTTGCCGATGCTCACGGACGCCGAGCGTGTCCCGGTCGAACAGGTTCGATCCGGCGTGGTGCCCAAGACCGCGAGAGAACGCGTGAACTTCGAGATGGTGCGGGCCTGCGGTGAGTTGATGGCCCCGCGAACCATTGCGATCGACGATGCCATCAGCGATCGATCGCCGGCACAGGTCGTCGTGCTCGGCGCCGGCCTCGACGGCCGCGCTTGGCGGATGAAAGAGCTTGCCGCGATCGACGTGTTCGAGGTCGACCATCCGGCGTCGCAGGCCGACAAGCGCCAGCGTGTCGCGGCGCTCGCCCCGGTCGCTCGATTGATCCAGTTCGTACCCGTCGACTTCGGCATCGACGATCTCGACGCGGCTCTCGCGACCGCCGGGCACGAAGGATCAGCGACGACGACGTGGGTCTGGGAGGGCGTCGTGCCGTACCTCACACCGGCCGAGGTGGAGGCCACGGTGCGCGTGGTCCGCGGTCGGTCTGCCTCCGGCAGCAGGCTGATCGTCAACTATCAAATGCCATCGTTCAGGGCGGTGATCGGACGCCTCTTCGCCCGTGGCATGAGGCTCGTCACGCGTCAGCCCGACCCGCTGGCCGACGAACCTCGACGGTCGGCGTGGACGCCCGAGACGATGGCGGCGCTGCTGCATCGCCACGGCTTCGAAGTCACTCGCGACGACGATCTCGTCGCGGTAGCGCGGCGCGAGGGCATCGCCGTCAACCACACGCACTCGCTCGGGGTGAGTCGTGTGGCGGTTGCCGATTGCTAGTGCACGAGCGCCAGGAAGTCGTGCGACGACACCGTGCTGGCGCCGGCGGCCGCCACGTCGGCGATGATCGCCCGATCATTGGTGACGACGACGACCGGCGTGTCCGCGTCGGTCGCGGCGACCTCGGCACGCAACACATCGTCGGCCGAGACACCCGGCGGTGAGTAGACGACGCGAACGCGGCGGCGTGCAGCCGCGTGTGCACCCTCGATGCCCGCTCCGTCGAACACCACGGTCGCGTTGAGATTCCAGCGCTTGGCGAGATTCTCTGCTGCGGCGAGGCACTGCTTGCGTTGACCTTCCAGATCGAGCGCCGGCCAACCCAACTTGGCGACGTTGTAGCCGTCGATCAGTGTCGACGAACCCTTGGCGCGGAGCACGAACTCGGCTGCCTCGATCGTTCCGGCCAGGACGCCACCGGGAAGCCTGGGAGCCTTGCGACGCGGTCGACCGGGTCGAGTGGCGGGCGCGACGTCGGGGGCGATTCCAGCGTCGGCCTGTTCGATCTCGGCGAGCGCGTCGGCGAGCATCCGGGCGACGTCGGCCGATGCCGAAGCTGCTCCGTCGACCAACTTCCGCAGGGCGGCGATGTTGACGACCGGGGCCGGCGGGTCGGCAGGGACATCCACCGCGTCGGTCGCCTCCCGACGGGCCGTCAACAGTTCAGCTTCCGCCTTCGCCAGCGACTGCGCCGTTTCGTGCTGGCCTCGCTGCGACTCGCGCAGGCGATGGCGCAGCTCTTCGAGGTCGGCACGCAGCCGATCGCTCTCGGCGGACACGCGCACCGTGGTTGCGCGCTCGTGTTCCAGGTCCTTGCGCGCCGCCGACAACTCGGCTTGAACCCGGATCAGTGCCTCCTGCGCGGCAATCCGCCGGCGCTCCTCACGGCGAAGCGCGGCCTGCCCGTCCACGACCTGCTCGGGCAGCGCGTCGACGATCGCCTGCTGCCAGCCATCCGGACGGGCCAGCCACAGCACGCTGATCTCGTCGAGCAGCTCCGTGGTTGCCACCGCGCCGAGACGGCGCCGGAACGCATCGTCGCCCTCTACTGCGGCGCGCACTTGCGTCAGCGCCTTGGCGGGCAGCTTCTGGAACTTGAGGAACCGCTTGAGATCCGTGGGGAACGGCTGCGGTGGTCGCATCTTGGCCCACACCGCCGCAACGCTGACGGCGAACTCCAATGCCAGGCGCAGCGCCTCGTCCGGCACGTCGGGTGCGGTGTCGGCGCTCACGCCACCACTGTACCGACCCGTCTTTCGGCAGGCCCGGACCACGATCGAACACTCGTTCTTGACTCCGAACACGCGTTCGTGGTGGACTGTTCGGATGCGCACAGCAGCCGGCGGGCAGCGGTCGTTCGACGACCTCGGCACTCCTCTCTCGGATGTCACGTTCTGCGTGCTCGACATCGAGACCACCGGCGGCGATCGCAACAGCGACCTCATCACCGAGATCGGCATGGTCAAGGTCCGTGCCGGCGAGTGCCTGGGCACCCTGCAGACGTTGGTCAACCCCGGCCGGGCGATCCCGCCGATGATCACCGTGCTGACGGGGATCACCGAGTCGATGGTCGCCCGGGCTCCGGCGATCGACGCGGTCCTTCCCGCCATGGTCGAGTTCCTCGGCGACGCCGTCGTGGTCGGCCACAACGTCGGCTTGGACATGACGTTCATCAACAGCGCTCTCGTGCGCCGCGGTGATCCGGAGATCACCAACCCGGTCATCGACACGCTGCCACTCGCCCGCCGCTTGATACGCGACGAGGTGCCCGACTGTCGCCTCGGCACGTTGGCCGCCCGCTTCCGCCTCGACCACCGGCCCTCGCACCGGGCACTCGACGACGCGTTGGCAACCACCGACCTGTTGCACTTCCTCCTCGAACGCGCTGCAGGCTTCGGCGTGCTCGGTCTCGACGATCTGCTGGCGCTCCCTCGCATCGGCAGCCATCCGCAGGCCGCCAAGCTGCGCATGACCACCACCCTCCCGCGCAGCCCGGGCGTGTACCTGTTCCGCGGTCTCAACGACCAGGTGCTGTACGTGGGCAAGGCCACGAACCTCCGGCAGCGGGTCCGCAGCTACTTCGGGTCCGACGATCGTCGAAAGATCGGCACGTTGCTCCGCGAGGCCCAACGCGTTTCGCACATCACAACCCCCAACGTGCTCACCGCGGAGGTGCTCGAACTGCGCTATCTGCAACAACTCGCACCGCGTTACAACAGGGTCGGCACGACGCCGCAGAAGTACCGGTACGTCCGGTTGAGCACCGACGAAGCGTGGCCGCGCTTGTCGGTCGTCAACGACGCCGGCGCGGCGGGCGTGCACATCGGCCCGCTGTCCTCCAAGGCCAGTGCCGAGACCGTGATCGAAGCACTGCAGTCCGTGTTCCCACTTCGACAGTGCACCGCGCGCATCGGCCACAGCTTCCAGCCCAAACCGGGTGCGATGAGCTGCACTCCGGCTCAACTCGGTGTGGCCATGTGTCCGTGCGCCGGTCAGGCCGACGCGGCGCGTTACCAAGCGGTCGTCGTCAGCGCGGTGCAGGCGATGACCACGTCACCCGAGTTGGTGATCGTCGCGTTGCAGGCACGTCTCATCGACCTCGCCGCGGCCCGCCGCTACGAGGAAGCAGCGCTCGTGCGCGATCGGGCACTCGCGTTCTCCAACGCAATGCGGCGGCAACGCCTGATCGATCGATTGCGCGAGGCCGGCGACGTCGGTGTGCAACTCGACGACACCACGTTGCATGTCCGCGGCGGGGTTCTCGTCGGCACCTCGCAACCCGGCCAGATGGAGCTCGACCTGCCCTTGCCGGCCCCTGAGGTGCCGCCGTTCGGGCTGATGCCGCGCCACGCGATCGACGAAGCACTGTGCCTGGCGCGAACGTTCGACCGCACGGCACATCGCCTGTCGGTGCTGTGGTGCAGCGGTCGATGGCAGTGGCCGATCGACGAGGTGCCAGAGATCGTCGGCCTCACCGCGCCGACCACGCACAACCGCGCGGACCTGGCCGCCTAGTTCAGTGCTCTAGTCGCCGGGCTCGATCACGGCGCCGCCGTGGTCGATTCGCAACACCTTGGTGTGCCCGTCGGCCGGCATCGCCGCGGCGAGTTCGTCGGCGTCGTCGTAGGGGCACATCGCCGCGACCGTCGGGCCGGATCCCGACAGCCACGAGCACCAGGCGCCGGCGTCGAGGGCCGCGGCGAGGGCATTCCTCGAGGGTTCGGCCGATGCCAGGCGGACGTCCTGGTGCAACCGGTCCTGTGTCGCACTGCGCAACGCCTCGACATCGCCGGCCGCCAAGGCGGCAACCAGCAGTGCGGTGCGACCGATGTTGAACACCGCGTCCCGCAACGAGACCTCGGCTCCCATCTTGTTGCGCGACTCGTCGGTCGACGTGGTGAACGACGGGATCCACACGACGACCGCCGGGTCGAACGCCAGCGGCACGCGGACGGCGCGCCCATCCGCGGTCGCGACGATGCCTCCGAACAGCGAGGCGGCCACGTTGTCGGCGTGGCCCTCCAACGCGGTGGCCAGCTTCAACATCTCCGACGCATGGTCGGCCAGCAGTTCAGGGTCGTCGCCGAACCGCTGGGCATGTGCAGCGACGATTCCGGCCACGCGCACCGCCCCGCTGAACCCAAGTCCGCGCCCCACCGGGATCGGCGAGCACACCCACAGGTCCCCGTCACCGCCGGCTCGGCGGAAGGCCACGCTGGCGGGATGGTACTGGTCGACGTGCTGCGCGTTCGGGGGTACGTCGCCGTCGATCACCCCTGCTTCGGCGTGCAGCGACAACGCCATTCCCAGGGTGTCGAAACCCGGACCGAGATTTGCGGACGAGGCCGGGACTCGAACGATCACGATTGATCGGACTGCTGATCGGCGGCGGCCTGGGACTCCGTGATCCACCGATCGAGAGTGCGGGCCGCGTGCCCGTCGTCGATCGACGACGTGGCGATGACCACGCCGTGCTCGAGCGAGTCGGCAAACCCGGCCACCACCAGTCCGGCGGCGGCATTCAGCAGCACGATGTTGCGATGCGCGCCGTGCTCACCCTTCAGCACGCGACGAACGACCTCGGCGTTGTGCACAGGGGTGCCGCCGACGAGCTCGTCGCTGATGGCCGGGGCGAAGCCCAGCGCGACCGGATCGACCGTGAACGTCTGCACGTTGTCGTGGTCGAGCGCCAGCACCGTCGAGGTACCCGTGGTGGTCAGCTCGTCGAGCCCGTTCCCGTGCACCACCCACGCCCGCTCGGAGCCGTGCAGCCGCAGCGACGCCAGCATCCGTTCGGCGACCGCGGGATTGGCGACGCCGATGACCTGTCGACGAACACGGCCCGGGTTGGCCATCGGGCCGAGCAGGTTGAAGACCGTGGCGATCCCGATCTCGCGTCTGCTCGGAGCAGCGAAGCGGAACGCCGGGTGGAACTTGGGCGCCAGGCAGAAGCCGATTCCGGCGCGCTCGATGCACCGCAGCACACCCTGCGGCGTCAACTCGATGGCGACCCCCAGCTCCTCCAGCACGTCGGCGGCCCCGCACTGCGAGGACGCGGCCCGCGCACCGTGCTTGCAGACCGGCACCCCGGCGCCGGCGACGACGATCGCAGCCATCGTGCTGACGTTGATCGAATGGCTGCGGTCTCCGCCCGTGCCGACGATGTCGACGGCTCTGGAGCGCAGGTCGTCGCCGAGTGGCACGATCGTGGCCGCGTCGAGCACGGCGTCGAGCAGGCCACTGAGCTCTTCGGGCGTTTCGCCCTTGGCGCGCAGGGCCACCACGAAGGCGATGAGCTGCGCAGCCGTGGCATCACCCGACAGGATCGTCGACATCGCCGCCCGGGCGTGCGCTGCCGGCAGGTCGCGACCCTCGACCAACTCGATCAGGAGCGCGGGCCAACCGCCCAGGTCGTCGAGTGAATCCATCTGGTCAGGTTATGCGGTGCGGCGACGCTGGCGAATCATCCGCCGGCGCTCGCGTTCGGTGGCTCCACCCCAGATCCCCGACTTCTCCCTTGCCTGCAATGCGTGTTCGAGGCAGGCGATTCGCACGTCGCATCCGGCGCACACAGCCTTTGCCTCCAACGCCAAGTCGTCGTCGTCCGGGTAGAACATGGCCGCCTCCAGACCCCGACACGCCCCCAACTCTCGCCATACGATCTCTTTGACCGACACGACTGGTTCTCTCCTGCGTTTTGGCCCGCTGACGGCACATCACCGTTTCAGCGCGCGTGAATCTAGGTTCATCAAGGTCGCCTTGACCAGACCCTTTTTCAGGAAATCGTCAGGACTGTGTAACAGTTCTGCGCGCTCAGTGACCACGGAACGCGTTGCCGGTTACTCACAGCGTTCGAGCGTGGGCCCTTTCTAACGCCGCACGACCTCCTCGCTGATCCCGTAGGCGCGGGCGATCAGCTGCAAGGGATGCACGGGTTCTTCGTCCGTTTGTTCCGCGATTGCGATGTTGGCGAGGTGGCAATCGCCCGCCACGGCGTTGCCGTCGGCCCGGCGAACGAGCTCCCCCAGCTTGCCGGCAATCGCGAGGCTGATCGGAGCGTTCTCGGCTCGAAATCCCCACGTGCCGTCGATCCCGCTGCACTGCTGCACCAGCGTCACCTTTGCACCGGTCAGCTTCAACAGGTCCCTGCTCTTCAACCCGACGTTCTGGGCCCGCAAATGACACGGGGCGTGGTAGGTGACGGTCGCCGGCACCTGGCCCGTGAAGTCGATGTCGAGACTTGTCCCGGCACCCTTGTGCACCTTCATCAGGTACTCCGCAGCGTCGTAGGTGTGCGCAGCAACCAACTCGGCATCAGCGCCACCGACGTAATAGGTGTAATCCTGCTTCAACACGTAGCTGCACGTCGGTTGGGGGACGACGATGTCCTTGCCGCGTCGAACCGCAGAGGCCATGGCACCGAGGTTCTTGGCGGCCACCTTCGTGAACTGCTCGACGTCACCGATGTGGAGCAACGGCGCGCCGCAGCATCGTGCGCCGTCGACGAGCGAGCACTCGATGCCGTTGCGTTCGTACACCTTGACGAGATCGTGACCGATCGAGGGTTGCTGATATTCGACGACGCACGTGGGGAACACGGCCACGCGGCCCTGGCGTTTGGCGATGCGGACGCGCGGACGACGCTTGAACCACGTGGTGAACCGCTGACGGGCATACGGCGGCAGCAGGCGCTCGCTCGACACTCCCGTCGTCAACTGCAGCGCCTTGCGTACGGGCGAACCGGGCGCGGCGGCCACCACCTTGTTCGCCACCGGCGCGGACCTACTCGCGACCTTGCCGATGAGGTCGGTGTGCCCGAGGACGTTGTCGGTGATCCGGGCGCGGATGCCGACCTGACCGGTCGCGTGCCGCATCGCAACTGCCCTCAGCATCAACCGTGGGAAGTCGATCGCCAAGTCGTGGTCCGCCGGGGTGTACGGGCAATTGAGATAACACAGCTTGCACTGGAAGCACCCGTCGACGACCTGGTCCTGTTGTGACGGCGTCATCCGTCCGGCGTCGTGATCGACGTGCCGGTCGATCGCGGCGAACATGGTGGGAAACGACGTGCACAGATCGACGCAGCGGCGGCAGTCGTCGCACACGTCGAACACACGCGTCATCTCGTTGCGGACATCGGCCTCGTTCACGTACTTCGCGTGTCTGGGGTCGTACGTGATCGTCATCCGGCGACGACTCCCCGCCCTTGGTGCGTGCTGAACCCGGTCTTGCCCGACATGCCGGGCAGTCTTGCAAATGGCGGCGCATCGTCGCGCCGCCGCAGCCTCGGGCGTCGACGACAAGTCCCTAGGATGGGCGACGATGTCGTCCCCCACACCGTTCCGACGCGCCGAGATGCTCGATCGTCTGGAGGCAGAGTCGTTCGATGTGCTGGTGATCGGGGGTGGCATCACCGGCACGGGTGTGGCCCTCGACGCCGCGGCACGCGGCCTGCGAACGGCGTTGGTGGAGCGCGACGACTTCGCCTCGGGCACGTCGTCGAAGAGCTCCAAGCTGGTGCACGGCGGCCTCCGATACCTCCAGCAGGGTGAGGTGCGGCTGGTCTACCAGGCCCTGCACGAACGCGAACGCCTGCGCAAGAACGCCCCGCACCTCGTCAAGGTGCTGCCGTTCATGATCCCGATCCTCACCAAGGACGGCGTCGTCTCGCGCAAGATCGCCCGGGCGATGGGTTCGGCGATGTGGATGTACGACGCGACCGGCGGTTGGCGCATCGGCAAGGTCCACCGGCGGTTGAAGAAGGACGCGGCGTTCGGGCATCTGCCGACGATGCCGAAGGAACGCCTCGCCTCCGCCTACCTGTACTTCGACGCGACGGTCGACGACGCCCGCCTGTGCCTCACCGTGGCACGCACCGCTGCCGCGCACGGAGCGGTCGTGGTCAATCGCTGCCCGGTGGTCGAGTTGCTGAAGACCGACGGCGGGTTGTCGTCCGGTGCGGTCGTCGATGCCGGGCACGGCCGACTGATCACGGTGCGCGCCAAGGTGGTCGTCAATGCCACGGGTGTGTGGAGCGATGAGGTGCGGACCCTCGACGAGGGTGTCGACCCCGACTCGATCCGCCCGGCCAAGGGTGTGCATCTCACCCTGCCGTGGGACAAGGTCCGCAACGACATCGCCGTCGTCATTCCCGTGCCGAAGGACCGGCGCAGTCTGTTCGTCGTGCCGTGGGGACGCCGCCCCGATGGCACCTTCGAGCACACGTACGTCGGCACCACGGACACCGACTACAACGGATCGATCGACGACCCGCAGTGCACGAAGGACGACATCACCTACGTCCTCAGGGCCCTCAATGCCTCGATCACGACCGGGGTCACGGAGGCCGACATCACCGGCGTATGGGCAGGTTTGCGCCCGTTGGTGAAGAGCGCCTCATCGGGACGGATTGCCGATCTGTCGCGACGCCACAAGGTCGGGCGCAGTGCCAGCAACGTCATCTCGGTGACCGGCGGCAAACTGACGACGTATCGAGAGATGGCCGAGGACACCGTCGACGAGGCGTGCGAGATCTTGGGCGTGCGGCACCGTTCGACGACCAAGCGGATGCCGCTGCTCGGGGGCGATGGGTACCGACCGAAGGCGAGCGACGACCAGCCGAAGCTCGGCGATCGATACGGAACGCTCGCCGACGACGTTCGTGCGCTGATCGCGCAAGACGCCCGCCTCGCCGAGCCCCTCGTTCCCGGTCTGCCGTACATCAAGGCCGAGGCCGTGTACGCGGCGCGCGCCGAGATGGCCGTCACCCTCGACGACGTGTTGTCGCGTCGCACCCGGGCCCGGCTGTTCGACCGACCGGCCTCCGTCGCTGCCGCCGACGACGTCGCTCGACTGATCGCCGACGACATGGGTTGGGACGACACCGAAGTCGAGCGACAGGTCGCCGACTTCCGCAACTCGTGCGCCGCCGAACAGACCGCCGGTCAGATGTCCGAAGTGGATCTGCTCGGGGTCAATCCGTGACGGAGCCCACGGCACCGATCGAACTGAACGGCACCGCCGCCCGTTGGGACGGCCCGACGTTTCAACCCGACGAGGCGCTGCTCGCGCAGCTCACCGGCATCTGCGAGACCATCACCTCCGAGGCGGTGACGGCCGAGGCCAGTCGTGATTGGTGGCCGCTGGCCATGCACTGGTCACTCACGGGCGCAGTCCCCCAGCGCGCCGCTGCCGTGTGCCGGCCCACCGGCACCGCACAGGTTGCCGCGGTGCTCGCCGCGTGCTCGGCGAGCCGGGTTCCGGTGACGCCCGCAGCCGGTCGCAGCGGCGTGTCGGGTGCGTCGATTCCGGTCTTCGGAGGCGTCGTCCTCGACCTCACGGCAATGCAGGGGATCCTCTCCGTCGACGCCGCGTCCGGTGTCGTCGAGGTGCTGGCCGGCACGTTCGGCCCCGACCTGGAGAGCGAACTGCGCCAGCAGTGCGCGATGACCGTCGGGCACTTCCCGCAGAGCTTCGACATCGCCACCGTCGGTGGATGGGTCGCCTGCCGAGGAGCGGGGCAGTTCAGCACGCGCTACGGCAAGATCGACGACATGGTCGTCGGTCTCGAGGTGGTGCTGGCGGACGGCGAAGTGATTCACACCGGTCACGGTCCGGCGGCAGCGATGGGGCCGGACCTCACCCGACTGTTCCTCGGCAGCGAGGGCACGCTCGGCGTGATCACTCGTGTGTGGTTGCGCGCCCATCCGGTGCCGACGCACGAGCGGCGCGCTGCGTACGGCTTCGCCGATTTCGAGAGCGGAATCGAAGCGTGCCGGTTGATACTTCGGCGCGGCGCGACACCCGCGGTGCTGCGCCTGTACGACGGTGCCGAGACTCAGCGCAGTCACGGCGGCGACGGGGAGCAGTGCGTCCTCCTGGTGCTCGACGAGGGCGACATCGGGTTGGTCGAGGCGACGTTCGGCGTCGTCGAGGACGAGTGCGCGGCGGCGACACCGTTGTCGACAGATCTCGTCGACAACTGGCTCGAACACCGCAACGACACCAGCGCGTTGCAAGGCCTCACCCGCAAGGGGTTCGTGGTCGACACGATGGAGATCGCGGCCCCGTGGTCGCGGTTGGCGACGATCTTCGACGAGGCACGTGCGGCACTGATGCAGGTCGAGCACGCCCGCGTCGCCAGCTGTCATCTGTCGCACAGCTACCTCGACGGCGCATGCCTCTACTTCACGTTCGCGGCGACACCGCCGCCCGATCAGATCGAGTCGACCTACGTGGCGATGTGGGACGCCGGCCAACGCGCGGTCCTGCACGCGGGCGGCAACCTCTCCCACCATCACGGCATCGGGCTCAATCGTCACCGTTTCATGGCGGAGGCCATGGGCACCTCGCTCGGCGTGCTGCAGTCGGTCAAGGACGCGCTCGATCCGGCCGGCATCCTCAACCCGGGCAAGCTCGGGTTGACGTCGCCGTTCGGCACGGTCGACTGGCCGTGAACCCGCTCGACTGGAACGCGCTGCGTGCCGGAGGCAGCGTGGCGCTCGTCTTCGCGATCCCGTTCTCGATCGCTGCACGCGTGGTCGCCGACGGGGGCGGCAGCAAGGGCACCGCTTCGCTGCTGAGCCTCGCGGCACTGGTCGGGTTCGTGCTCGGGGCCGGTGTGGCCGCGTGGACGCAGCAGCTGCAACTCCCGCTGAAGCACGGCCTCATCTGTGCGGTCGGCACCTACATCATCGCCCAGGCGGTGTTCATCGTCGTCCGCCTGATCCGCGGCAACGAGGTGCACTGGCTGGCGGCGCTGTTCAACCTCACCGCCGCGGCGGTTGCCGGGTTGATCGGTGGTGGCCTCGCCAGCCTCATGCACCGCCGCGGTTCCTATCCCTCCTCGACAAGGCGGTCCACATGACTGTTCTCGTGATCGATGTCGGCACGTCGGG
>Ga0157379_10005023_pt1 | contig 11345 bp, 13 predicted proteins | sample S25metaG_FD_121802 | JGI IMG/M metagenome (GOLD analysis project Ga0157379, IMG submission 121802) | Switchgrass rhizosphere microbial communities from Kellogg Biological Station, Michigan, USA - S2-5 metaG | ecosystem: Host-associated > Plants > Roots > Rhizosphere > Soil | place: USA... | reverse complement strand
GGGTCACCAGATCACTGTGCGGTGCTGGGCCGTATACCTCAAATGCATGAAGCTGATCTATATCATGCGAACTACGTATAATGCCCGGGTGCAGATTGAGGATCTCCGCCGTTTGCTCAGCCTCGCGGACTACGGGCAAGTCACCGACGCCGCGGCCGTGCTGCGGGTAAGCCAGCCCACCTTGTCGCGGCTGCTCGCCCGGGCCGAGGACGAGCTCGGCACCCGCCTGTTTGAGCGGGGTGCCGACGGCGTACATCCCAATCCTCACGGCGAAGTTGTCCTCGCGGCGGCGCGGGACATCACCCGCCGGTATGACCAGCTACTCGGGGACCTGGCAGAGCTGCTCGACCCGGACACCGGCACGGTTCGCCTGGCGTTCGTGGACTCGATAGCCACCTCCCTGATACCGCGCATCCTGCACGACTTCCGCCGGGAAGCACCACGCGTACAGGTCGCCCTGCGCCAGGAGCCGGGTCATGAGATCCTGCGGGACCTCACATCGGGCCTGTCCGAGCTGGCGCTCACCTCGCCACGCCCGCCGGGCCCGCATGGCTGGCTGCCGCTGCAACGGCAGCGGCTGGTGCTCGTCGTCCCCTTCGGCCACCGGCTCGCGGCCCGCCGCCAGGTACGCCTGGACGAGATCGCCGATGAGGACTTCGTGACCGTTTCGCGTGGTCCGGGATTCCGCTCCTTGATCGATGAGCTGCTGCAAGCCGAAGGCGTGCTGCCGCGCATCTCGTTCGAGAGCGCCGATCTGGCCACCATCGAAGGGCTGGTGGGCGTCGGCCTGGGCCTGGCCATCCTGCCCGAGCAGCTCACAGGCGTCTCCGGCACTGTTGGCGTTGCCCTCGCTGCCGCGGGGGCCGAGCGCGTCATCGGGCTGACCTGGCGTACCGACCGCCCGCTGTCACCAGCAGCGGCCAGATTTCTCGGATTCCTGGGTCACCACGGGCCGTTCGGTTACGACCGCCCAGCACGGCACTCCGGCGCAGAGCCTGAGACTGCGTGATGGATCTAGCCGTCTGCCAGCGACGGCCAGTGGTCCGCGGCCCACTCCGGCCAGCCCGGTCTGTCGTGGAATAGCGTGCCCTCCGTGGCCGACTTCATCTCTGTCCCTTTCTACGACCTGCTCCAGGAGAACGGGCATGTGCCGGAGATCCGCAAGAAGCTGCCCCCGCTGCTGGCCGGGATCCGGCGCAGCATCCTGGAGATCGGCGCGGGAACCGGCCTGATCACCACGTCCCTGGCCGACTGGACACCGGCTGAGATCTTCGCGCTGGAGCCCTCGGCTGGCATGCGCGCGGTGCTGCTGTCCCGGCTGGCTTCGCGCCCTGAGCTGCTGGACCGGGTGACCGTGCTCCCGTGCGATGCGCTGAGCGTGAACCTGGACGAGCCGGCTGAGGCCGTGGTCATGATCAATGTGATGTATGCCCTGGAGCCGGGCTACCGCAAGCGGCTCTGGCCGGTCCTGGCGGCTCAGCTGGAACCCGGCGGCCTGCTGGTCTTCACCTGGCGCGCGGGTGGCCCGCCAGCGCCCCACCCGCTCCAGGAAATGGATGCGCGCCGGGTGGGCCGGCATACCTACACGGTTCTGTCGGAGATCCTGGAGTCGGACGAAGAGGCGATCCGCGCGCGCTACCTGCACCGCATCACCGAGGGTGAGAAGGTCATCAGCGAAGAGGAGATCACCGGTCACGCCTTTCGCCCCGCATGGGATGTGCTCCAGCGCGAACTGACCAGCGCAGGCTTCACCCAGGCCGAGGGCGCCGAACGCCTCCTCGCCTGGCGGCTCGCCTAAGCGTGGTGTTGCCTTCGCCCAGGAGCCAGCGATAGTGCCTACGCATGATGTGACGGTGGATCCCGGCAAGCTCACCGCGATCCTGGCGTCCCGGCCAGGCAGGCACTCGACGAGCTCCAGGACGTCATCGACGAAGCTACGCACGACCCGTGGCCGGGGGACGTGACACCACCGAGGGCCTTCGCGCAGGTCCGCGGCGACATGCTGCACCTGCGGTACGGCGGACCGGATATCAGCGACGACGCCGTGCTTGCCTGCGAGCCGATACCGCTGGCCAGCTTGCGGCGTTAACTGCCGGGCGGCGAAGGTGACATCCTCGGTTCGCCTGGTTACGCAGTGCCCTCTGGTGCTGCCAGGTCACCCACACCAACGGGATACAGGGGCGGATTGGCTGTCCCTGGTGCCCGCCAGATCACGCGGGCCCTGCCGTGATCATCCGCAATGACCTGTTCGCGTATTTCGTAGGCGGCCTCATCGGTGAAGGCTGCGGTGAAAACGAACACGATCTCGTGCTGCGTGGCGCCACCCCACGGGAAGATGTTCTCCAGCACGCCCGCAAGCCGCACTCCGGTGAGCGCCTGCCCGATCTCTTCCCGGAATTCGCGGTGCACCGTGTCCCGCGCGTACTCGCTGAACTCGACATGACCGCCGAGTGGCCGGTGAAACAGCTGCCCGGCCGGGTCCGTCTCCTCAGACACCAGCAGCGCACCGTCGCGCGGCCGCTGGATGACCGCCATCGCCTTGATGATCTGACCTCTCGATCCCACCCGGCTGTCGTATCACACCGTCTAGGCACTGGCCCGGCGGAGGCGTTCGGCTGCCTGGGCGCGGAGCGCGTCGCGGCCCACCGATGTGCCGCCGCACAGTGCTTCCTCCCTGGCGTTGTACGCCGCCATCCACAAGCTGGCTGCCCACGCGATCTCCTGCTCCACAGCCGTGAATAAGCGGCCCCGGATGGTCTGATAAGCCACCAGGAACGCCGCGGAGCTTTCGACCGGCGCCAGCCTGGGCGGCCCGGCACTGGCGAACGACCCACTCGCCGCTCCCGCCAGCGCCGCCTCCGGCTGCCAGGCCAGGCTGTCCCAGTCGTGCACCGCCCACACCTCCCGGCCGTGCCACCGCATGTTCTGCGCCTCGAAGTCGGCGTGGCCCAGCACGCACGGCAGGCCGGCGGCGAGGATTCGCCCGCGAGCCCGCTCCGCCGTCTCACCGACGTACGCGGGCACGACGCTCTGGTCCCGGTTATCGAGGAACTCCATCGCCGGCCACACCCCGGGATCGGCGTGGTCCCAGCGCACCCAGGGCGGGTTCGGCAGCGGCGGCGCGACGGTCACGCCGGCCAGCTCGGCCATCAGCCGGGCGAATACCTCCGCGCAGCGCGTGGCTATGCCCGGCGAGTCCCCGTGCAGCACGTCGCCGCCGGGCCGGAACTCTTCGGCGTGCACAGCCAGCGGGCCGACACCGACGACCGGCGTGAGCGGCCGGGCGCACGGAAACCCGCGCTCGGCCAGCCGGGCCTGCGCCGCGACACACGACACGGCCCGGCCGTCATCGGCGCGCGCCTTCACCACGACGTCTGTGCCGCCGGCCAGCCGAAGACCGAACACCATCGAGACCTGCTGCAGCTGGAACAGCACCTCAGCGGGTTCGTCACCGAGATGGTCCAGGCACCAGGCTGCTAGCCAGCCCGGCAGATCGCCCAGTAGCACAGTCAGGACTGTGCCACGGCGCCCGTACGGAGGGAAGCCGCGAAATCCTGCGTGAGCGCCGGTATCCGCCCGGCCTGAGGGAAGGTACGTACGCGTGACTGACGTTGATGCTCTGGCCACGTTCGACTTCGCGGCGTTCTTCGCCGCGGTCAACGACGCACGCCGTCACCGTGATCTGGGCTGGTACGAGCTGGCCGACGAGCTGTGGGATCAGTCCGCGCAGCTCAACGCCCAGCGCGACGATCATCCGCTGTGCGGCGGCGCAGTCTCCCGGCTGGGCGCGCGCGGTGAGACGTCGTGCCAGTACGCGCTTTACCTGCTGCGCTGGCTGGGGAAGGCACCGGAGAACTTCCTCGCCGGCCCGGCCCGGGACGTCGGAGACGTGCGGCTTCCGGATCCGGGCCCGGACAGCCGTCTCCGCTGGGACCTCGCCCAGCTCCACGCTGCGCTCAACGGGGAGCGGCAGCGGCAGGGGCTGGCGTGGGCCGGGCTGGCCGAGCAGATTGACTGCACTCCGAGCCGGCTGACCAATCTGCGTACCGCGCGCATGGCCGATCTGGCCCTCACGATGCGGGTGACTCAGTGGCTACGCAAGCCGGCCGCCGAGTTTATCCATCCTGCGAGCATCCGGCACCGAGCCGAGCTGCTCTAGGTATCTGGCACGCTGATACCCCGTGATCGATGAATTCGCGAAGGACTACCTGCACGGCGATCTGCGCTGGACCCGCGAGGCACTGCTCTGGAAGCTCGACGGGCTCTCCGACTACGACATCCGCCGTCCCCTGACGGCAACAGGAACGAATCTTCTTGGCCTGGTCAAGCACCTGGCGACGTGGGAGGCCAGGTACTTCGGAGAGGTCTTCGGACGGCCGTTCCCGCAGCCACTGCCCCGGTGGGACGACGAGACCGCGAGCGGCGCCGACTTCTGGGCCACCGGGCAGGAGACCCGCGACGAGATCATCGGCTTCTACCGGCGCGCCTGGGAACACTCGGACGCCACGATCAGCGCGCTGCCTATCGACGCCCCTGGTCATGTGCCGTGGTGGCCTCGTCCCAACGTGAAACTGTTCAACATCATGGTCCACATCCTCAGCGAGACCAGCCGTCACGCCGGCCATGCCGACATCCTCCGCGAGCAACTCGACGGCGCGATCGGCACCGACCCGGAGAGCACGGCCTCCGGCACATACGACGCCGCGTACTGGAAGAGCCGCTACGCGAAAGTCGAGCAGGCCGCCAGAGCCGCACGCCGTCGTTCCCGCCCGGATGCGTAACTTTGGCCCGCGTGGTAAGGCTGGCTCGTGGACACCAGCCTGGTTGCCGCGCGGGTGCGGGACGCACTGCGCAGCGCCGGCTGCCTGGAATGGGAACCGGGCCGGCGAGGCTTCCAGGTCGAAGGCGATCCGCAGGGCGGATGGGTCGTGGTCACCTGCATTCCCGGGGTGCGAAGAGGGAGCCTCGGGCGCACCCGTGAACTGCAGAAATACCGGGAAATTCTCGTGGACGAGGGTTTCACGGTAAGGGACAGCCCGCACGTGACGGACGTGCTGCGGATCACGCTCCCGGAGTGAGCAGTCCTTCCTGATCGAGGCGTCACTGCGGGCCGGGGCGCGCAGGCTGAGCCCGTCGGGGGCTATAGCCAGCGAAAAGGCTGCGGCGTTACGCTTTGCCGCAGCACCGCTGGCGGGGGAGGCTCAGTGACGGCCGGACCAGGGGATAAGGCAGTAACCGGGAAGAACCAGGACCGAGGCCGGCTCCGGGCGTCCGACTCCGAGCGCGAGCAGGTGGCCGGGGCTCTCCAGGCCGCGTTCGTCCAGGGGCGGCTGACCCAGGAGGAGCTCAGCGCGCGGGTCGAGCAGACCTTCGCGGCAAAGACGTATGCGGACCTGGCGGAAGTTATCGCCGACCTTCCCACGGAACTCACCGGAACAAGGTCTCAGCGCGCCCCGTGGCTGGCGACGAAGCGGGCCTGGTGGTTCGAATACGCGGCTTTCCTGCCGGGCATCGTGGCGATCATTCTCCTGCCCCCCGGCCCCAGCACCACCATATGGACGCTGATCATGTTCCTTGCGATCATCTACCCGTGCTTCTGGACTCTCGGCGTGGTCAAGATGACCGCCGTACGGCACCCGAAGCCCCCCAGTGAGCAGCCGTTGCCGCTGCCGCGCTACCAGGTGATCGAATATCTCCAGGCCGCGAAGGAACAAGGCCGGCTGACCGAGGACGAACTCGAGGCGCGGACGGCCCAGGTGCCGGCGGCGCCCTCGGCGTGGTCCCGCGCCGATCAGGACGCGCTTATCGCCGACCTTCCCGCCGATATGACCGCCCGGCGGCCATCAGCGCTCGAAGCCTGGCTGGGCGCGGGGGCGAGCGCTGCCGCGGCCGGCTCGCTCGCAGCCCTCGTGCTGGTGGGATTCGACAACTCCCTGGCGTTCATGACCGCAGGACTGTGCGCCGCTACCGTGCTCCTGGCCCCGCCCGTCACCGTGGGCCTGATCGTCGACGCACGGCATCAGAAGCGGGCCGGCGGGCAGCTGCGGCTGGGACCAGCTCCCAGCCCAGGCGGCTGATCGCCGCAGCCTGCTCGCGTCCCCGATCTTTCCCCGGCGGCCGGCCGAAGCGGCTGAAGCCGCGGGCTGAGGGGCGGCCGCGGGCTGGCGGTAGCCGCGGGCCCGCGGGCTGACCGCGGGCTGGGGCATGATGCTGGGATGGTCACGCAGGCCGGGGGACTGCGGGCGCCGTTCCCGCGGTACTGGCTTTCGAGCTTCCTGCCTGACTTCGGCGACGGCGTCAGGCTGGCCGCGTTCCCGCTGCTAGCCGTCCACTACACCCGCTCGCCGACGGCCGTTGCGGCGATCACCGCCGTGCAGGGACTGCCGTGGCTGGTCCTCGGGGCCGGCGCGGGCGTCATCGTGGACCGCACCGACCGGCGCCGGGTCATGGTGGCCATGAACATCGTCCAGGCCGCCACGATGGCCGCCCTGGTCGCAGCCATCCTGGCGCACGGCGCCGGGCTGTGGCTGATCTACCTGGCCGCGTTCGTGACCGGCATCGCCGCGGGGCTGCGGGGCACCGCCGCGTCCGCCTCCGTGCCGCGCCTGGTCAAGCCCGCCGACCTGGACCAGGCCAACGGACGGCTCATCGCCGGCCGCATCGTCGGCAACGAACTGGCCGGCCCGGCCGCAGGAGGCCTGCTGTTCGGCCTGGCCGCCGTCCTGCCGTTCGCGGTCAACGCCGGGACCCTGGGGATCGCGGTCCTGCTGCTCCTCACCCTCCCGGGCGTATTCCAGCCGGAGCCACGGGGCCCGGGCCCGGCTCCGGCCTCCCGGGCGGTCTCGGTGCGCCGCGACCTGGCCGAGGGCATCCGGTGGCTCCTGCATCACCGCGACGTCCGTGATCTCACGATCGCGGTCGGGGTGATCAGCGCCATGGACGCCGCGTGGTTCGCGGTCTTCGTCCTGTACGTGGTCCAGATCCTGCACCTGCGGCCGGGCGCCTACGGAGTGCTCCTGGCCATCGGCGCGCTCGGCGGGATCGCGACCGGGGCGGCGGGCGCGCGCCTGACAAGGCGGCTCGGCCCCTGGCCGTCGCTGCTGCTGGCCGGGCTCACCATGGCCGTCACCCAGGCCGCACTTGGCCTGACCTCCAGCGTGATCATCGCCGCCCTCACGCAATTCGCCAGCAGCGGGGCGTTCGCTCTTTTCAACATGACCGCCGTCACCATGCAGCAGCGTCTCGTCCCCGCCGCGCTGCTCGGCCGGGTCACCAGCCTGTACGGCACCGTGGCCCGCGGCACCGAAGCCCTGGGGGCACTGGCGGGCGGCGCCCTGGCCGCCGTCGCCGGCATACGCGCGCCGATGCTGGCCGGAGCCCTGCCGATCGCCTCGGTGGCAGCTCTCCTGGCCTGGCGGCACCGCGGCTCCGCGCCCGCGGCCGATGCGACGGAAGCCCCGTCATCCGGATAGGCCCGTCACGAGCCGCCGGCCCGCCCTAGGCCGGCGATTATGGCGCTTGGTTGAATTGTGCGTGACGTCTGACGGGCGGGCTGCTGGAAGGCATTCATTGCGATGACCAGGCCGGATTCTCCCCACGACGCGCCGCAGAACCTCATGCTGCCGTTCGGGCCGCTTGCCGATGAGGCGGGCCGCGGCGTCGTCCTGTCGGGGGAGCACGCGGACGCGGTTCTCGGATACTGCCGGGAGATGGGAGCCAGGTTCGGCGCTCCTGGCTACCTGCGCTACCTCTTCGGCCTGCCGGTCAACGAGGCGCTCCTGACGGGATACCAGATAACACAGCGCGCCCTGCGCGAGACGACCCCGCATGCCTGCGCGCAGGAGATCGCCCGCACCGCCCTCGAGATCCTGCCGGATCCGGGCCGCGGCCACGTCGGCGAAGCCCCGGGCGTGCTTGACCTGTTCGCCGGGATCGGCCAGATGGCGTACTCGTACGCGAAAGCCGGCTGCCGCGTCCAGGCAACCGACAACGACCCCACGACGGTCGGCGTCGCCACGCACAACATGGCGCTCGCCGGCCTGTCTGCCAGCGTCGCGTACCGCGTGGCCGATGGCCCGGCGACGCTGGCCGCCGCCGTCGAGGCAGGCCAGGAATTCTCCATCGTTCATCTCGATCCGCCCTGGCGCGGCACCTACAAATACGACCTGGCCCAGCCGTTCACGCTCGAGGCCCTCGCCGTCGACGTACCGGAACTCGTCCGCCTGGGCCTCGAGCACGCCCCCCTCGTGGTTCTGAACCTGCCGCACAATGCCCTGCCGTCACAGCTCAGCGAACTCGCCGCGAAGGCCGGATGCAGCGTGCTCATCGAGCGCCTGTTCATCTCGGACTTCCCCGCCTCGTTCAGCCAGGCACCCGCCTACTTCTTCGGCCGGTCACCCGCCGGCCCCGCACAGGCCGCCGCCCCAGCACAGGAACGCCGCCAGAACCTGACCCTCGACGGCCAGCGGGCCGCCACCCCCGCATAACCCCGCGAGAGATGCGTCACAACGCCCCCCAGCCGATTGCCACCAGGCCCGCCATCCGACCACGATGACCCCATGGCGTCCCGCCACACGATCCAGCGCCGGGTCGAGGCCTACCTGCTGAACCCCGGCATGCGCGCTATCATCCGCGCCGGTCTCGCCCCGAGGATTTTCGCGCTGGTCGAGACCACCGGCCGCCGCACCGGCCTGCTGCGGACGACACCGGTCACCGTCGCACGGGACGGCGACGTCGTCTGGCTGGTGGCCGAACACGGCTGGCGGTGCGGCTACGTGCAGAACATCTCGGCCCGCCCGCAGATACGGCTGAAGATCGGGCGCACCTGGCACTCCGGCACGGCCACGCTGCTGCCCGGCGATGACGCCTGGACCCGCCGCACGACCATGGACCAGCTCACCGGCTGGATGGGCCGCGCGGACGGCGTCTTCTTCCGCTCGATGGCGTCCACGCCCATGACCGTACGGGTTGATCTCGGCCAGCAGGCGGCCGCTATCCGGCCCGGGCCCTAGACGCCACAGGCGCCATCGGCTCCATCGCCGGCAGTCCAGCGGTCAGCGGATCCTCCACGCACCCGGGCAAAATCTGCCCCACCAGTAACGCGGACGCGGCGCGGATCGCTCAGCCATCTGAAGCCGCCGGCTTGTGCTCGACCGCCAGGCCACCCGATGGTGCTCGCCGGCCAGTATCCACAGGAAGGGAACACCCATGCGCACCCGTTCCATGAAGGGTCTCTATGTGCTCGCTGCATCGGTGGCCGTGAGCACCACCGTGGGGCTGGCCGGCGCCACGGCCGCCTCCGCCAGCAGCCACAACGTGAAGCCGGCCGAGACCACGGTCTGCCAGAACAGCGGCATGCGCTGCACGAACATCTCGAACCTGATGCTGAACCAGGACAACAGCCCGGACTTCATCCAGAACGCGACCGGCCTGGGAGTGGTGCCGCCGTCGCTGTACCAGGGCCGCAAGATCAACCTGCGCCAGGCCAGCAACACCCGCACCAACGAGGACTTCATCATCACGCTGGTGGGCACCCTCAGCCAGCTGTGCGGCACCGGCGGCGCGAACTCGATCGACCCGACGTCCTACGCCTGCCTCAACTACCCGCCGACCTACCGGGTGTACCAGGCGCAGTTCGCCCCCGACGGCAACGAGTCCGGCTACTGTGTCGGCGCCATGTCGGCGACTCTGGGCTTCAAGATCCGCCTCGAGCGCTGCGGCACCCCGCGCTCGTTCTGGATCCCTGACCTGCAGGCCGGCATCGTCGTCACGAAGCCGGGCCTCAAGCACCGCCTGCACTACTTCCCGCTGGAGTTCGCGGCCGACACCTCGGCCAGCAACCCCCTGGTGCTCACCCTGAACCCGAACACCACGTCCCCGCTCAACGGCCTGTTCCTGGAGCAGGAGAACTTCTCCGGCGGTCAGGTCCCCGACCGCCAGATGTTCACCCTCACCGACCCCGTTGGCCCCCGCGTCTCCTAGGCAACCGGCTCACAACGGCACCCCCGGCCCGGCCGGGGGTGCCGTTTGCCGTCCGGGCCCGTTCAGGCCGGCTGCGGCGCCCGGCCGAGCGCGGCGACGATCGCCCCGGCCGTATCAACCTCACCGAACTGCGGGAACGTCACCTCGAGGCAGTGCTGATGGGCGCGCGGGCTGAAGTCGGCCATCGCGTCGGCCGCGAACGTCAGGTTGTAGCCCAGGTCGTAGCCGGCCCGGCCGGTGCTTTCCACGCCCAGGCTGGTGGCGACGCCGCCGAGGACGATGCCGGTGACGCCGCGGCGGCGCAGCTGCAGGTCCAGGTCGGTGCCGTAGAAGGCGCCGGGCTGGTGCTTGGTCACGACCAGATCCGACGGCTGCTGGTCCAGCTCGGGCAGCGGCTCGGTCCAGTTTGCCGGCGGGCGGGCGGCGGGACGGCTGACGCTGGTCCGGTTGCGGGGCGCATCGGCGAAGTCCGCGGCGAAGCTGACCCGGACCAGCACGACCGGCTGCTGCTGAGCACGGAACGCGGCCGCAAGCTCGGCGGCGCGGGCCAGCGGGCCGGCCAGAAGCTGCTCGCCGGCCAGCGCCAGAAGGCCGTGCTGGAAGTCGATAAGGACAAGCGCGGTACGGGGATCGAGGACGGTCAGTGGCATCGCGGCGGTCACCTCGGAGTCCAGAACGAAATTAGGCAGGTAGGTTGCGCATTATGCGCAGGCTACCTGCGGATGTGTCAAACTGGAGCCGTGGACGATCAGTTCTCTGAGGTCACGGCAATGGCCCGCGCGGTGAAACGGGCCGGCGACGCGCTCGTCGAGGCGGTTCGCGTGACGGCGAACCCGGACGGCGGGCCCGTGCTGCGGGCCGCGCACGCCCAGGTGTTCGAGCACCTCGACCCCGGCGGCACCCGGATCACCGCGCTCGCCGAGCGGGCGCGTATGACGCACCAGGCCATGGGCGAGCTGGTCGCCGATCTGGAGCAGGCCGGTCTTCTGGAGCGGGTCACCGACCCGGCCGATCGCCGCGCCCGCCTCGTCCGGCCCACCGCAGCCGGTCACGCCGTGCTTACCCGCGCGGGCGCCCGGCTGCGCGTGCTGCACGACCGCTGGGCGCGCGAGCTTGAAGGCGTCTCCGTGGCCCAGGTCGTCCAGGCCCTCGGCGTCCTCATCCGGATCTGCGAGGAGCCCCGCACCTGACGTCAGCCGGCTCGGCGCAGCACGCTCAGCAGCAGCCCTTTCAGGAAGGATTACGGTGGGTGCGGCGCGGGCGCCGGCCCCAGCCGCGACCGCGCGGGCGCGGGAAAGTGCCGCTCAGAATGCCGGTCAAAATTCCTGTTCCACTCCGGTGGCAGGCCGGCCGGCTCGCCGCGG
>Ga0157379_10005022_pt1 | contig 11350 bp, 6 predicted proteins | sample S25metaG_FD_121802 | JGI IMG/M metagenome (GOLD analysis project Ga0157379, IMG submission 121802) | Switchgrass rhizosphere microbial communities from Kellogg Biological Station, Michigan, USA - S2-5 metaG | ecosystem: Host-associated > Plants > Roots > Rhizosphere > Soil | place: USA: Michigan... | reverse complement strand
GGGAGAAGGGGGCGCAATATATCCGGCAGGAGTTTGAATGTCAGTTCGAGGAGAATGGCACGTTCCTGTTGAGTGGGGATGATGTGGATGGGATCTTTTGATGTGGCGGAGGCGAGCTCGAGTAGCCATTTCATTCTCCCTGATGAACATGAACCGCCCAGGTGTCGCAATCATCCGGCTGGCAGGTGCGGTGTTGACGCCCCCACTCGGTGCTCAAACCGCCGCGAAACCCGCGACGGTCCCAGGCGCGGTGGGCGAAGAAAAATAGGCCCAGCGCCGTATCCGGTATCTTATGCACCTAGGTGAGGTGGGCACTCAACAGCTTGGGCAGCGAATGATCCTGATGTGACGAGATCGGCCGACTTTGGTAGTGTAATCCAGGATACTATCCAAAAAGATAGCGTCTATCCAAAAGGATAGACATTTATTTTCGTCGTGGCAGGAGGAATGCGGTTGGCCAAAAAAAGTTCGAATTAAGGTGTTGACTTTTTTTGGTCAAAGCCGTTATTCTCTTAATTCACCGTCAGCCAAACGCGGCTTCGATCAGTCGTGGCGAAGTCAGGTACAAGTTTAAATACGGGAGTGCCGCTACATAAATGTGCAATCCCCTGTAAGGAAGATTGTGTTTGTACGTTTCGGTCTTAGCTCCGTTTTGCTAATTCCAACTCAGAAGCTCAAGCAAAGCTCGCCCCGCAACCTGGCAAGATAGAGCATTTCTGGGCGTGGCAAGGCAGACCGGGGTTACGTGCGGCAGAGGACGATGCTTGGTGGCCGGTACTAGACCGCGGTAATCGCGGCTGAGAATCTGAGTTAAGTGGCCGGATAACCGTCGCACGTTCTCGGGAATTGAATCCATCCGAGCCTCGATTACTTTTCGAAGAGTTGAGTCACGAACCCACTCCTGTGGGAGATGTGACCGGGCATTGCAGCGCCAGTAATATTCGAATGCCGCAGTTGATGAAGTGGCGCCCTGAGCGCCCGCATAACCATATACGAGTAGAATGATGATTCACCGCAAGCGCGAAATTGATCTTGTTTCCCGAACCACGCGACAACCTGCAGACGTCCTGAGACGGGGTCGACGGGCTCAGTCTTGGAACGTCTCCGTCCGGGCGGCCGGTCAAGGCGGGCGCACTCTTGCGAGTCTGTGCCCTTTGATGGTCATGATTTGCGCGTTTACAGCAGCCGCGCAAACGGGCCAAGTTCAGAGCATCAAAGAGTATGTGCATTTGGGTGGGCGCACCATAGCGATCGAAAATAGCGCCGCTGTTTCGACCGGGCCATTTACGGTGTCACCGCCACCCATGACAATCACGCCAAACAGCGAGCAGATGTACACGTTTACGGCTCACCCCCCAATCGGCGCCACCGGGTTCAACTCCGTCTATCTACAGTTTCATGTTCCGCCCACTCCCGGGGATGGATCCGGAGTACCGTCCAATGCTTGTTATGTAGTGGTGAATCTTCCGCTTACAGGCTACACCGGCTCACTGCAGGTCTTTACCGACAGCGGCGCCCCGAGCGCGAATCTTTGGCCGCCGAACGATTGGACGGCGGATAGTGCCCGGACCAATTCGCAGTGCAAGATCGGCAAGGAGCACCTCATCTCGATTGTTAACCTGGCAAACGGCGATGCTCAGGTTCAAATACCCATAACCTTCTATGCGCTCAATAGCTATCACCTTTACATGGCTGCAAACTACCACACGACACCAGTGGGTTCGACCACTCCCGACTTTCACTCCCTTTTGACAAATGGGCATGAGTGGGTGGATATGGGAACTTATCCGGTTGGGACAACCACGGGTAGTTTCACGGTAAGTGCCACGACCAATCCGCTAGTGATTCCACAGGGGGGCAGTGGCGGTACGCAGGTCGTTGTAACCTCAACCGGGGGATTTTCGCAGCCTGTAGCCGTGACTGCGTTGGCGACGCCAAGCACCATCTCGTGCGCCGCGAATCCGCCGTCGACAACGCCGACTGCTGGCACGCCAGGAAGCACAACCTTAACGTGCAGTGTGCCGTCCAGCGTTCCTGCGAACAATACGTACCCCGTGACGGTTACCGGGACCAGTGGCTCAATAGTAAACAATACGACACTGAACATACAGGTCAGCGCACCCGTCCCACCCGGCCCCTATACGGTAGACGGCCCGACGCCGATTCCCGCCAATTCAGAGCAGACGTTTACGTTCACCGGCCATCTTCCCGTGGGCGCTACCGGATTCAATTCTTTCTACCTGCAGTTTCACGCACCACCTACGCCCGCTGACGGCTCGCCGGTTCCCGCCAATGCCTGCTATGTTCTTGTAAACCTTCCTTTTCCGGGCTACACAGGATCATTGCAAGTTTTTACAGATACTGGCGCCTGGAGCGCAAATCTTTGGCCGCCGGATGATTGGACAACCGACACCGTTCGGACCAATTCACAATGCAAGATCGGCAAAGAGGATTCGATCCATTTTTCCACTTTGGCCAACGGCGATGTCCAGGTACAGATTCCCATCACTTTTTATGCGCTTAACAGCTATCACCTTTACATGGCTGCTAACTACCGCACGACGCCACCGGGCTCGAACAATCCGGATTTCCACGCGCTCCTGACGAATGGACACGAATGGGCAGATATGGGGGCATACACAGTCACCAGCGGGGGCGCCGGAACTAATCTCTATAGCGCAATCTTCGGAACAGGTGTTAGCGGCTATTCCGGAACGGTGCCACAATCCTCAACGCCCGGGGCGGCTGACTCGCATTGGAAACTGGTCTCGCAGCCGGCCGGGGCCGCGTGCACGGGTTCCATCACGACCTATGTAGGAACGACGCCTTCGTCCGCGTGGACCGCAGGCGCGACTGGCGCACAATGGATTTCGCCGAACGCCAACGCGAGCTTAACATGTCCGCCAGGGACCTATGTCTACGAACAAACCGTGGACCTAACGGGATATACCTTGAATGGTGCGACCGTAAACGGTTGGTTCGGCGGTGATGACGAGGTCACGCTCAAGCTGATTCATCGCGTGGGAACGGACACTGTGGTGAGTCAATTTGCCGGTACGTCGTATTACTGTCCGTCACTTCAGAATTTCGGGGCAGGGACCCACGCGGCGTTCTGCGGATTCACGCCATTCTCGATTCCGGGAACAAGTTTCAGTCCAAATGCCACTAATGTTCTGAGCCTGGAGGTCAGCAATACAGTCGCCTCCACGGGAGCTTACCTCGAAATTAATCCAACCTCACTGCCGAGCGGGTCACTTGCGCTTTCCACTTCCGCGCCATCAATCTTGCTCACGCAGGGCGGAACCGCAGTACCGCTGACCCTAACGTTCACGCCTTCCGGCGGATTTAGAGGGGCTGCGAGTACTGGATTTGTGCCGAACATGCCATCAGGAGTCACCGTTGCCCCGTCACCGGTCCCGCCGCTATATATCGGCACGGTTGCAGTGCAAGAAGCCCTTAGCTTCCAGGCGTCGGCGTCGGCGACGCTGACCAACAATCTCGCATTTTCGATAACCGGCAGCCCTGCGGCATCGGCACCTATGAGCTTGACGGTTCAAGCGTCCGGATCGAACGGATTTCACGTTTCACCAAACAGTGCAACCATATCCGGCGGCGCTGGACAAAGCGCGGTTTTCTCGGTAACAGGCGCATCGACTTGGACCGTGCCGGCGATTCCAACGCAGGCAGCGTCCTGGCTTCAGATCACCCGCCCCGCACCCCTTGCAAATGGCACGGCGAACGGCACCAACAACGACTCGATCATCTATACAACCACAAGTGCGAACTGCACTGGAAGTGACCGAACGACGGGGCAGATGTTGATCACGAGCGGGGCTCTGACTCAGCCTGTCACAATCACCCAGTCCTCCAATTCGCAGGTGACTCAGCTTTCTCCTGCCGAGGTTACGTTGTTCTGGGGAGTGTCCCAGCAATATACGGCCTTAGCTGGCTCTGTAGATGTAACGTCTCAAGTCGTCTGGAAAGTTGAGCTGCAGTCGGGCTCCTCGCCGTTCACTTATTCATTAGACCAAACGTTGACGGACGCGATGAACCAGAGCCGGGGCAATATCACGGCACCCGCCGCGCAAACATCGACATACCGGATAACGGCCTCGCTAAACGCCACCTGTGGAGGCGCGACGGCACTGCTTCACGTAAATTGGTTCATTCCGCCACAGGGTCTGCTTTCCACCGGTATCTTTCCGATCAACGGCAGCTCGAGCTCGCCACTCGAGGCAACGGGTTGGGGCGCTCAGGTCGGATTTCAGGATAACGCTCAGCCCAGTCAACTCACTCCTTGGCTGAATCTGGTTCTCGATCCGATTCAGGATCCGAGCGCCGGCAGTATCAATTTCGCAAATGCTTGCGCGCTGCAGGTAGGTGTGACAAACGCTCACGAAATTGCATTCTACGACGACGCCGGTAATCCAAACAGTTATCAAGCAGCTTTTACCAGCTGCCAGGGAAGCCTGTGCCCCCGCCCAAACGTACAACCCGACGCAGTGATGGCTGTTGCGATGCCGTCAAATCTCAGGTGCAGAACGGACGTCCGACTCAACTCGGTGAGTACAGGGTCTACATCGCCAGTTCAGGTGAATTGGTATATGGGCATGCTTTTCAACGCGGGATATTACGGGAGGACGCTGAGCGTATGGGCTCAAGAAGTCCACTCGGACAACACGCATGGGCCGTGGCAAAACTATTACCAGTTCATCGTTCCGCCCGCGCAAGCTCCAGACGGCTATTTGGATGTACCCACGGACCCTATAATGAACCCACCGCCGACCGCCGGTTCTATTACCATCAGCGGCTGGGCCATTGACAACAAGATACGCCCCGAGTCCCCTATCACAGCGGTCAAGATCTACGTTGACGGGGTTTTCATCGGCAACGCGGGCCTCGGAGGATCGCGACCTGATGTTTGTAGCTCCAACCCGCAGAGGTGGCCATACTCAATCAACTGCCCTAATGTCGGATTCAGCATGCCCTGGAACAGCACGAGTGTTGCGAATGGAGTTCATACGATGCGAGTTGATATTTACGACAGCGATACACCCACTGCGCACGTTACGAGTATTACAAGGCAATTCAATGTCCAGAACTAAGAGATGCGGAGCGTCAATAAGCATGAGAACACTGTTCAGATTATCAATGGTTCTGGCGATTCCGGTCTGTTTCGGCCAGGCGGCGGGGACGGCTCAGATTTCGGGCATGGTTGTTGACGATGCGAAGCAGCCTGTAGCGTTGGCTTTCGTGACGGTGACCCGATTCCCATACAATCCGAAGGACGGCCCAGCCAGCGTAAGTTTTACCACCGGCAAAGATGGGAAGTTTCTGTTCACCGGATTGCTTCCGGCGACCTACTCCGGATGTGTCTACCTCGCCCAGCAAAGAGGCTATCTTGATACGTGCGAGTGGGGTATGCAAAGTAACTTCCAAATCAAGGCGGGCCAAGCGATCACAGGAGTAGTGCTTCCCATAACGAAGGGCGGGCAGGTGTTGTTCGAAGTTAGCGATCCCAAGGGTCTAAAACCTATTGAGAGCCCTACCGCAGCGGCTGTCGCCCATTACGGACTGGTCGCGGATTCCGGGAGCCAGCATTATGGAAGATATTACTTCTCGCAGCAGGGTAAGCATACCTACATTTTGAACGTACCGTTCGGCCGATCCATGCAGGTGCGCGTGGTGGCAAACACCGCTGTCGTAAAGGACGCCGGAGGAAACTCCTTAAGTACAGGGGCAGCGCTGCCTGCGACAGCGTTCGTGTTGTCAAAGGGAGATGGGCCAAAGAAGATATCGCTTTCCCTTGATAGCGTTCTGGGAAAGTGATGGCTGCCGTTCGGATCTCCCGAAAGTAATTCGAGAGCAAACGCGGTGGCCGACACAAGAGTGCAAGCGGCTTGGTTTCCGGGGAGCGAATCCCTTGGGTTTGCCAGGATAGATTGTAACGAAGCGTCAAGAGTGAAGGATTGTAATCAAGTGCGGGTTAAAAGGACTGCGATGATCGTTGGCGCGTGGGAGTGTGGGCTCGTACCCGTGCACACACCCGCCGCGACGTCCGGCAATAGAGACGGACATGGAAGCATAACGCGCGGGTGCCTTCAGCGCCGAAATAGCGCAGGTTTGGAACGCGACCCTGGTTGCGATCCTGGTCGTAGCCGTGGCACGGACCAGAATTCGAAGATCCGACCAGTCGCACCACATCCTCTCGCCAGGAAGGTTGCAGCGCTCACGCGCCGGCTCATTGGCAGCGGGCCGCGGCTAACCGTCACCGGAACATGGCTCGGCCAAAGCGGTGGCAACGCCCTCCTTCCGTGCGCGACTAAAATTACAGACCGCCTGAGGAATAAACGAATGGCTCAACAACTTAAATGTCGGATTTTGATAGGACTCCTCTGCGTGTTGCCGATGATGGCCGATGAGGCATGGGTCAAAAATGGCGCATTTCTCATCCCAAACAGCCTCCCGGGTGATTTTGAAAGTGTTCGGCAGAATATGGGTGACCGGTTGACCGCCGCCGGTAAGGCGGTAGTACAGCTGCAGGGTTCATTGACGGACAGCGGTGGCACACGGTCTGTGACAATTACAGTCCAAGCGCCCGGGTACCTATTGCTACAAGATAATACCAGGTCCATCGCCTACGACGGCATCCAATGGAGCGTCAAGAATGGAAGAGGCGGGCAAGACGACCAGCGAGCGCAGGAGAGCCTATTAGCGCATCTGCCCGATACCCTTCTTCTGCAGTTAGCGAACTACGGGACCGTTCGACGGATTGGGGGCCATTTCCGTACTGACGATGGCAAGACCGCAAAGTATTCCGGACCATACTGGACAATCTATTCGTTTACGCCCTCTGTGCGGGCTGGCTTGACTAAGGGCGAGGCTCTACAGCAAGGCTACTTGGTAGCGATTGATGAAAAGACTTCGTTGATCAGTGAAGTGAGGATCGTCGTTAGCAAAGCACCAAACCAGGGCGCCCAGGTGATCCAGACAAAGTTTAATAAGTGGTTTCAACAGGGCGGACAGTGGTATCCCGGCGAGATCTTGCGGACCGAGAACGGACAACAAGTTCTTAAGCTAAGCGTTCAAGGCGGGCAAGTGGGCGCCCAGGTAGGCATTACTTCGTTCCGGCCGTAAGAGAGGACTCATTGCGCATGTCGATTCAATCGCCGAAAATTACCCGTCGGTCTCCCGGTGTCATTCTTGCCTTTTGGATATCTTCGTTTTCGCTCCTCGCGCAAAACTATATTCCGCCGAGTCCTGTTCCGGGCAATGTAGGACTACAAGGCGGGGGCAGCGCGTCGCAAATGGAGTCTGTGAATCCGGTTGCCGGGAATCTCTCACTGTCATTCCCGATGGGGTCTCTGCCTCCAGGGCCAGGGGGAATGACAATAGGGGTGGGATTGAACTATAACAGTGCCTTTTATGGAGCCGTTATCGACAAAACACCGGAGGCTCGCAGGTTCGCATTCAATACTCCAATTCAGGGGGCGGGGACCAAAACGGCACTAACCCTGGAACCGCTAACCAGCGCGGATGGTCTTATAGCCTCCACTATCAACTATGGGCGGCTGAGGAACCCACTGGTCTTCCTGGCGGCAGAACGATGTATTTCACCACTTCTGACGGTAACAACCATCTTCTGTTGCTTACTTCCGCTATTCCCGCCCCAGGTCAATCCCTTCCGGCGACCCTTCCAGCGTCCACGTTCAATGTGAACTATCCAGGACAACCTGTCTACGAGTTGCGATTTGATGGCGCGTGCGGGGTTGTGGCGACGGCGAACTGCCCAAATGCGAAGTTTAGTGGAACTTTGATCTACGTAACCGCCGACAGTACGTTTATTCGTGTCGAGTCCGACACGGTCAATTCGGTTTGGAATGCTTATTTCCCGGATGGCAGTAAGGTTACTGGCAACTGGGTATCAAACGGAACTATTGGAGCTATTCTGGCGGCGGAGTCGAACACGGTCGTCGACCGAAACTTGAACGCCGTTAGCATCACGAATTTTTGCGCCGAAGGTTCGACGTGTACAACCAGAATGACGGATCAATTCGGCCGTGAAGTGGATGTGAACTTTGGCGCGCAAAGCAACTTCCCGACGACTTGGACGGATACAATCACTCAGCCAGGGCCGAACGGAAGACTGACTACAACAGTCAATTGGCAAAACATTCCGGTAGCTAATGTCCAATACGACTGCATCTACTCGGCTGGAACTGTGACAAAGTGTCCATTGACAAATCTAATGTTGACCCCTTACGTTGTGACCTCTATACAACTACCGCCGGCATTGGTCGGCGGTCCGGCGACCGTTTATACGTTCGACTATGGTGTTGCGGCCGGCCAGTCTAATTGGGGAGAGGTCCACAGGATGACAAAGTGGCTGTTGGCGCCAAGCTTCGATATCACTTCCTGTACCGGTTCCGGGTCGACCGCTTGCATTCAGCGGACTCAGACTGCGTACAGCTATTATTTTGACGATTCTGGACATCCCCGATATATGAACACCCTGTTGAATCCGGTGTCCACCAAGGTGCTGTCTTATACCGAACAACGCGATGGCGCCAATGATGTCCCAATCACAGAGACGACGACTTACAGCGTTCCGGTGCCAACATCGTTCAATCCGACTACTCCGGCGCCCGCTACCGGAACCAGCACGATCACGGGACCAGATGGCACAACTACAACGATCACGATTGCCGTTCCGCCCCAATGCACGAACGCGAAGTCCGGGCTGTGCCCGGCACTGGTCTCGAAGATCGCCGCCCCGAATGGCAGCTACACAGAGTTCGGTTGGGTTTCCAATGCCACGCCTCCCGGGGCACCCACTGGAGCCATGATAAATCCTTATGCCCAATATACTGCAGAGACGGTCGGCGCGACGGCAAAAGCCACGAGCACGATCAAGGATTCAAATGGAAACACGACTTCTGCTTCCAGTTACGATTGGTTCACGGCAGCTATTACGCGAACCAACGGGTTCGTGACCGCTCTGCCGGGGACCGCCACCCGAAAAGGAGGTTCCACCTACTACGCGACCACGCCGTACTGGAACACGGGCACATCGAATCTACGAGCTGTTCAGATGTCAACGGTCGGAACGGCATCCACTGTTTACGCGACAACCAACTACGGATATGACAATGCGCTGACGACAGGGAACCTCACGAGCCAGACATGGTACGACTCGGTTTCGATGACCAATATCGGCCGGAGCTGGACGTATCTCAAAGTAGGTACACCGGCAGTTCCCAACGGCAACATAGAAACGGCTACCGATGCAAATGGGAACATCACTAAAACGATCTACGACGCATCTGGGCTCTATCCGATCGAAAATGATAATGCATACAATACCTCGATACAATTCAAGACGTATCCTTCGTACGATAGCGCCAGTGGATTATTGACGGGAAGCAGCGACGACAATCAGCCCGCCATTTCAGGTGTTTCCAGTACGAGATACGACTATGACAATCTTGGCCGCGTAAAGAAAGTGACGCAGACCCCGCCGACGGGATCTTCCCGGTCCACGACGACGACTTACGATGACACGGCCCTCTTCGTCAAGACCACCCAGGATCAGACGGGAATTTTCTCGACGACGTACTACGACGCTGTAGGCCGCGTTCGAATGACGATCGATGCCGCGGGAAATAAGACCCAGCAGGCTACCAGAGTCGGTCTGAACGCGAACGGTACGCCAAATGGGTATATCTACCAATTAGCATCCAATCCATACTCGTCAATAGATTCGACGATGGGCTGGACGCTGACCACCAGTTCTCAGGCGACTGGTGTGACGACGGTTCAATCCTTCGCCGGCATCGCACCTCCATCGCCATGGTCCACGGTGATATCCGGACAAACGGTCAGTAATACGAATATTACCGGTCTCGTCACGACGACGGCGCTCGACACGTCAGAGACTTGGTGTGCTGGTCCAATGAGCAAGGTCACCGACGAAGCCGGTAATACGACGAAATACTGCCAGGATGGGCTCGGGCGTTTGGCCAGTGTTAAAGATGCAGCCAACAATTTGACGCAGAACAGCTATGACCTGTTGGACAATCTCATCCAGGTTACGCAGGGAAGCCAAACCCGAGTATTCGAGTACAGCACGCTGAGCAGGCTGACCCGGGCCTGCAATCCGGAGACGGGTACCGTCACTTGTGCGCTACCGTTGCCGACAGGCGATAGCGGTTTGGAGTCATTTACATATGATTCGAATGGCAATCCGCTCACCAGGAAGGACTCGAAAGCGATCACGACGACTCTTTCCAACTACGATGCCCTGAATCGGCCTAAATACAAGTCCTTCAGCGGAAGCAGTGCATCGACGGTGACTTACCTGTATGATCAGGATTGGAAGGGGGGGCTGTCGTCGGTGACAACATCGGATTGCATTTCTAGTCCTTCCGCGGCTTGCAACGGGACATCGTACACTCACGACGGGTTTGGCCGTGTGCTGACCAGCACGCAAACGACAGTGACACCCGCGACCGCCAGCGCTCCAGCTTCTTTCAAGACGTATGGTTTCGGCTACGTGTACTCGGCCGCCGACCAGTTGAGCCAAGTTCAGTATCCGTCCGGCTTGACAATCGGATACCTGACGGATTCAGCCGGTCGAGTTAATGGCGTCAAGAACGTTGGGACGGCACTCATGTACGCCTCAAGCTTCTCCTTCACTCCAGCGGGTGGAATTTCAAGCATGGCATTGCACAACGGGATTACGGAGACGCACACCTGGAACGACCGGCTGCAGTTGACGGGTATTACGGCGGCGACGACAACCAAGAACCTTCTCAATCTGGGATTTTCGTATTGTGCCGCGGCTGCTGCTACCTGCTCGTCCGGCAACAATGGCAACGTCCAGACAGAGACGATCAGTTTCGATCCCATCGGCACTGCGCCGGCGTTCAGCGCCACGCAGGGTTACACGTACGATGCTCGAAGCCAACTCTTGACAGGCAATGAGGGAACGGGGAGTTGGAAGCAAACGTACGTGAATGACGCAGTCGGAAACCGATACGTCGATCAAACGAATAGCTCGGGGTTCGCCATTACCGCCTTTACGCCCACAGGGCCCTCGAACTTTGACGCGCGCAACCGAATCGGGGTCAACAACTCGGCATTCGATCCTTCCGGCACCGGCAATCAAACGGCGATCGGCGGGTACAGCTTCACTTATGACGGGGGCGGCCGCATGGTTACCGCGAAATCGGCGGGCCTCAGCACGGGGTACGTATACGACGGAGATGGACAGCGAATTCAGAAGGTTGCGTGCCCGGGCGGGACGCTCGTCTGCACGGCATCGGTGGATCAAGCCGTCATCACTACTTAT